>ERZ773049.1276-NODE-1276-length-14694-cov-16.962907_pt1 | contig 14694 bp, 17 predicted proteins | sample MGYA00580633_ERZ773049 | MGnify/ENA primary metagenome ERZ773049 (study PRJEB29015, sample SAMEA2737991) | human oral metagenome | biome: human oral; feature: human-associated habitat; material: dental | place: China | collected 2066 ... | reverse complement strand
CCGCCAACGTCAGCTTCGCCATGAAAGGCGGTGCGGACGTTGCCGAACACACCGCCTCCGCCACGCTGATGCAGCATTCGGTCAACCAGCTCGCCGATGCCCTGCTGGTGTCGCAAGCCACTTTGAAAAACATCAAGCAAAACCTGTTTTTCGCCTTCTTCTACAATATCTTAGGCATTCCGCTCGCCGCACTCGGCTTCTTAAACCCCGTCATAGCAGGCGCGGCAATGGCGGCAAGTTCGGTTTCGGTGTTGAGCAATGCGTTGAGGTTGAAGCGGGTGAAAGTGGAGTGAGGTGTGGCAAAGGCCGTCTGAAAACCATACGCCCAGTTTCATTTTTCAGGTAGCCTCAAACTAGGAATCAACCGATGAAAAGCTATACGCTCGATATTCCCCACTTTGAATATCCAAAATCATTTGAAAAAATCGTCGAACTGAATTTAGTCGATTTCGATATTTGGCATCTGCTTGACAGCGATTGGGCTGCCAAATTATACCAAGGTCTGCAAACCCGTTATCCCGACAGGAAACTGATTCCCTTCGCCAAACGCAGCGATTGCGATGACACTGTCTGCTTCGAAATCGGCAAAGGCGGCAAAGTCCAACTAATCCACGACTTTGCCAGCCCCGGCTGGGAGCAGCGTCAAGAATTCCCCGATTGCTGGGCATGGCTCGCCCAAGCGGTAAACGACATGATCGAATACAACCGGGAAGACGATATCATGTGAACATCAGGCATGTTGGTTTTAGCCAAGGAAATACAACGTTGAACTTGAGAGGTGGAGGCCGTCTGAAAGCAGATTTTCAGGCGATATTTCATTTAAGATTGCTATTGGATAACGGTTAGGATATAGTGGTGCTTCGATCAATATGAAATTAAGGAAAAAGGTCATGAGTGGAAAATTAGACCAAATCAGCGGTAAAGTGAAAGAAACTGCGGGAGAAGTATTAAACGATTCCAAACTTCAAGCAGAAGGCGTTGTTCAGCAAGGAATCGGCAAGGTGAAAGAAGTTGCTGCCGAAATCGAGGAAAAAGCCGGCGATGTATTGCAAAAAGGTAAAGAAGAAGCCGAGCATCTGATTGACGATGCGAAAGAAAAAACTGAAAACTTGATTAACGATATCAAAAGTAAATTCTGATTCGTCTTTGCTTGAAACGATATAAAAAGGCCGTCTGAAACATGATTTCAGACGGCCTTTCCTCAGGTTTGGCCGGTATCGCGGTCAGTTGCCGATAAGCCGGTTGTTGCGGTAAACCTGTCGGCGTATCGGATTGCCGTTGCGGTCGTAAACCGTGTATGCGCTGTCTGTGGGGTGCGCATCGGCGGAGAACAGGGCTTTTTGGGGCAGTATCATCGGATCTGTACGTTTTTGCCCGTCGCCGTAAAAGTCTTGTACCAGATAATTGCCGCCGCCGAGTACGTTGAGCAGCCTGCGGTAGCTGCCACCTTTAACGGCTTGTTCGGAAGCGGTGCCGTCTACGGCAAAATGGGTGATGATTTGTTCTTCGGTAACGTTGATGCCACCTTTGTCTGCGGCGGGTGTGCGGTTGCCTATCGGAATATTGACGGAGGTTCCCAAGCCGATATGGCTACCGAAACCGCCGATGCCGAGGCTGATCGAGCTTCCGCCCGGACCGCCGGCACAGGCGGTGAGGAGGAGCAGGGCGGTTACGAGGGCGGATTGTTGCACGGTTGTTTTCATGATGGTGCTCCCTGTTTGGCAAATATATGATGAGTATACGCCGATTCGGACAATGCGGTAATAAAGGGGCCGTCTGAAAAGTGGTTTTCAGACGGCCCCTTTGCGTTTTTTCGTTTTTCTTTATTTGCCTTTCACGGTCAGTTGGTCGTATATCCCGCCGTCTGAAAAGTATTTGCTCATGATTTCATCCCATGTGCCGAAGATGTCGTTGGGGTTGAAGGTTTCCATCGGCGGCAGTTCACTTGCATGGGCGGCCAGCACGTCTTTGTCGGCAGGGCGCAGGTAGAGTTTCGCGCCCAATTCCTGCGCGGGTTTGCTCCACAGGTAGTTCAGGTATTCGGTGGCGGCTTGGCGGGTGCCGCGTTCGTCGGCCACTTTGTCCACTACGGCGACGGGGCTGTCCATGCGGACGGAGTATTTCGGATAGACGATTTCAAATTCGCCGTTGCCGAATTGTTTGGCCGACAGGTTGGCTTCGTTTTCAAAGGTAATCAGTACGTCGCCGATGTTGCGTTGGACGAAGGTGGTGGTGGCCGCGCGGCCGCCGTTTTCGAACACTTCGACGTTGGACAGCATTTTTTTCACATATTCGCGCGTCTTCGCATCATCGTTGTTGTTGGCTTTCAGGCCGTAGCCGTATGCGCCCAAGAAGGTATAGCGGCCGTTGCCGGTTACTTTGGGGTTGGCGATGACGATTTTCAGGTTGTCTTTGGCCAGGTCGCCCCAGTCTTTAATTTGTTTCGGGTTGCCTTTGCGGACGAGGAAGACGGTGGTGCTGGTGAAGGGGACGGCGTTGTTGGGGAAGGCTTTTTGCCAGTCGGCTTTGACCAGGCCTTTTTTAACTAAGAGTTCGATGTCGGAGCCTTGGTTCATGGTAACGACGTCGGCTTTCAGGCCGTTGGCCACGGCCAATGCCTGTTTGCTCGAACCGCCGTGGGATTGTTGGACGGCGATGTCCGCACCGTTGTGCTGTTTTTTGTATTCTTCGATAAACAGCGGGTTGAAGTCTTTGTAGAGGTCGCGGGCGACATCGTAGGAAACGTTGAGCAGTTTGACGCTGCCGGTTTTGTCCCCGCTGCCGGAGGCGGCGTTTTGCGTACCGTTGTCGGGCGTGCAGGCGGAGAGGGCGGCGGTGAAGAGCAGGGCGGAGGCTAGGTGTTTGGCCGGCATGGCGGATTCCTTTCGAGAGGGTTGTTTTTTCAGACGACCACTTTAGCGGAGGCCGTCTGAAAAGTGAAAGAACCGTTTGCCGCACGGTTATGGCGTTTGGTTATATGCATGGGTAAAGAGTGCGGCAGACGGATGACTTGTCGGCAGACTGTTTGTTAAAATGCGCCCCTTTTGGATTAACTTACGTCAAAAATATGAAAGCTGTGAAAACAATCGCCGTATTGACGGCTGCCGCACTGGCCCCTCTGGCTCAGGCTTCGGGCTACCATTTCGGTACACAGTCGGTTACCGCGCAGGGAACGGCCAATGCCGCCGCCGCAGAAGCCGCCGATGCCACCACGATTTTCTACAATCCTGCCGGTTTGGCCAAATTGGACGGCAGCGAGATAACGGCTGCCGCCAATATCGTCGCCCCACACATCGAATATCACGATGCGGAAGCGTCGTTTGTACGAGGCGGCCGCGTGCAGGGGAAAACCGAGGGGAAAATCACCAAAGACGTGGTGCTCGCGCCCCATCTTTACGGTGCCTACCGCGTTAATCCCAACCTGACGCTGGGCTTGGGCGTGTATGTGCCGTTCGCCTCTTCCACCGAATATCAGGAAGATTCCGTGTTGCGGCACAACATTAACAAATTGGGTTTGACCACCATCGCCGTCGAGCCTGTCGTCGCTTATAAAGTGAGTGAAAGCCATGCGTTCGGCGCGGGTCTGATTGCCCAATATTCTTCCGCCGAGTTGCGCAAATATGCGGACTGGAACGCTTCCGGCCGCTTGGGGCCGCATAACGGCCTTTCAGACGGCCATGCGGAAGTCAAAGGCAAAGACTGGGGCTTCGGCTACCAGTTGGGCTGGCTGTGGGACATCAGTCCGCGTACCCGCGTTGGTGTGAACTACCGCTCGAAAGTCAATCACAACCTGAAAGGCACGGCCGATTGGCAGGCCGACGGCAGGGCGGTAACAACGCCCCATCCGGCATTCGGCGGGAAGAGTGCCTACGATGCGCTTATCGGCACCGCGTTCGGCTACAAGCCGCACGAGAAGGCCGGCGTCAAAATCGTAACGCCGGAATCCTTGTCGCTGCACGGCATGTATCGCGCAACCGATAAAACCAACCTGTTCGCCGACCTGACTTGGACGCGCCACAGCCGTTTCAACCGTGCCGAGCTGGTGTTTGAAAACACCAAATCCGTCGTCAACGGCCGCTCCGACCGCACGGTTATCACGCCGAACTGGCGCAACACTTATAAAACCGCCCTCGGCGCGTCTTACCTATACAGCGAGCCGTTGCAACTGCGCGCCGGTATTGCGTTCGACCAAAGCCCGGTACGCGGCGCGGACAGCCGTCTGAACACGCTGCCCGACGGCAACCGCATCTGGTATTCCTTCGGTGCGAAGTATGCTTATAAAAAACGCCATGTATTTGATGCGGCATACAGCCACATCCACATCAACGATACCGTTTACCGCGCGGCAGCCTCCACAGGCAACGATGTGGACAGCAAAGGCGCATCGTCGGCATCGTTTAAAAATTACGCCAATATCCTGGGCGTGCAATACACCTATAAGTTCTAAGCAGTCGGTGCAGGTAATGGAGAGGCCGTCTGAAAACCCGTTTCAAGGTTTTCAGACGGCCTCTCCAATTGGTTATCCTATAAACGGTTTGGGCTGCCATTATGGCTATTTCCCAAATTCAAATTGCCGGGCGGATTGAGTGCGGCATCCCGGGCATCAGGGCAGGGTGATTGGCCGGCAAAACGAAAAAAGGCCGTCTGAAAGATATTTTTCAGACGGCCTTTTCGGCTTTAAACAGCCGGTATCCGATTAGCGGGCGTTACAAGATGTTTCCACTTTGTTGCCGTATGGATCGGTGAAGGCAAAGAAGGCTTCGCTACCTTTTTGATGCCATTCCGCACCTTTGCCGAACAGGCCTTTGTTGGAAGTATAGCGTTCGCCGGAGCCTGCAACCGCAGATTTCAGTACGGCCTGCTTGTCATCCAAATTCAATTCGATGCTGTCGATGCTCAGGCTGCGGACGTGTACGGCCAAGCCGTTTTCGCAGTTGAAAGAGGCATTGATGCCGCCTTGCTGCTGATGGGCATGGCCGTGGTCGTGGTTATGGCCGTGCGAATGACCGTGGTCGTGGCCGCCATGACGGGGAGCCTCGTCAGGTACGGCGCAGGCAGCGAGGGACAAAGAGGCAACGATGGCCAATAGGGCTTTTACTTTCATGTATTTCACTCCTGTAACAGTATTGTTTTCGCGACAGGCGAGGCTGTCGGGCGGCATATTATAAATATCGGTATGATCGGACAAGTCTGTTTAACCCGAATTTACATGCAAATCATGATTGAGGCCGTCTGAAAACTATGTCTCAGACGGCCTCGTTTCTCTCCTTTGTGATGACTTAGGCACACAATCCTGCTTATACGATGCCTTGTGCCAGCATGGCGTCGGCCACTTTTTTGAAGCCGGCGATGTTCGCGCCGTTCACATAATTGGTATAGTCGTTTTCCGTACCGTTGGCGACGCAGTTTTCGTGAATATTGGCCATAATGTCAAACAGGCGTTTATCCACTTTTTCGCGCGACCAAGACAGGCGGATGTGGTTTTGACTCATTTCCAGGCCGGAAGTGGCCACGCCGCCCGCGTTGGATGCTTTGCCCGGCGCGTACAGGATTTTGGCTTTCAGGAAGGCTTCCACCGCTTCCAGTGTGGACGGCATGTTCGCGCCTTCGGCCACGCAGATGACGCCGTTGGCCAGCAGGGTGGCCGCATCTTTGCCGTCTAATTCGTTTTGGGTGGCGCAAGGCAGGGCGATATCGCATCTCACCCCCCACGGTTTTTGGTTTTCAAAATACTGCAAGCCTTGCTCTTTGGCGTATACGGAGACGCGTTCGCGGCGCACTTCCTTCAGCTCGATTAAAGCAGCGAGTTGCGCTTCGGTCATGCCGCTGTCGGGGAACAGGGCGAAACCGTTGGAGTCGGATACGGTCAGCACTTTCGCGCCCAGTTGGATGGCTTTTTCGCAGGCGTATTGCGCCACGTTGCCGCTGCCGGAAATCACCACGCGTTTGCCTTCGAGTTTGTCGCCTTTGGTTTGCAGCATGGATTGTGCGAAGTACACCGTGCCGTAGCCGGTGGCTTCGGGGCGGATCAGGCTGCCGCCCCAGGTCAGGCCTTTGCCGGTCAGGACGGATGTGAATTCGTTACGCAGTTTTTTGTATTGGCCGAACAAGAAGCCGATTTCGCGGCCGCCCACGCCGATGTCGCCGGCAGGTACGTCGGTGTCCGCACCGATGTGGCGGTAAAGCTCGCTCATAAAGGCTTGGCAGAAACGCATCACTTCGGCATCGGATTTGCCTTTGGGGTCGAAGTCGGAGCCGCCTTTACCGCCGCCCATGGGCAGGGTGGTCAATGCGTTTTTGAACACTTGCTCGAAGGCCAGGAATTTCAATACGCCCAAGTCCACGGTCGGGTGGAAGCGCAGGCCGCCTTTATAAGGGCCGATGGCGGAGCTCATCTGCACGCGGTAGCCGCGGTTTACTTGGACTTGCCCTTTGTCGTCCACCCAGGAAACACGGAACATGACCACGCGCTCGGGTTCGACGATGCGCTCCAACAGGCCTTGTTTGGTGTATTGCGGGTTTTTCGCCAAGAAGGGTTGCAGGCTCATAAATACTTCTTCCACCGCCTGATGGAAGGGGGCTTGGTTGGGATCGCGCCGTTTGATGGTTTGGAACAGGCTGTTCAGGTCGCTCATGGCAGTTTCCTTAGTTCTAAGTTTTATTGCAATTTGGGAATGTGGGATATGGGAAAACGATGCGGTGCAGTCTAGTGCGATTGTCTACATTTGACAAATTCTTTACGTCTGATTTTGGCTGATTTATGAAAAAATAAAATGAAAAAATGTCTACAATTTAAAAACTGATTTTATAAAATCGTAGTTCTCAGCATGAATAATGCGACAAATTTTATATATTAGAAATTTAATGGCAAAATAAATAATTTTAAATAAATTGAAAAATTGTCTACATTTTCCCTTTTCTGCCCGTAATTTGCCTTTTTGCGGCGGAAGCGATAGAGTGGCACGCCTTGCGCGCCATCTGTTTTTCAGACGGCTTGTTTGTCAATATTCCTTAGGATTTCCCATGTCTTCTCATTCTGTTATCACCGTTATCGGCAAAGACCGCATCGGCATCGTTTACGACGTATCCAAACTTTTGGCCGAAAACCAAATCAACATCCTGAACATCAGCCAGCAGCTGATGGACAATTATTTCACCATGATTATTTTGGCTGACACCGCCAAATGCCCAAAATCGCGGCAGGAAATGCTGGACGTTTTCACCCAGGCAGGGAAAATGCTTGCGCTGGACATCCGTATGCAGGACGAAGAGCTGTTTAACGCCATGCACAGGATTTAAAGGCCGTCTGAAAAGGGGGCGGTTTGAAGGCGGATATGGACGCACGCAAATTTTTCATTGCCGGAACAATCCGACTGACCGGCCTTAGCCTGCATTTCGCGCTGTGGTTGGCCATTTTTATGGCGCTCGGCTGGGGCATACGCCACTTTCCGGCTCAGCAGTATGCCGAAGGCGACGAAATCAGTTCGCTGTTTGCCGTAGCCGTCCGCAACGCGCAGGGCGAAATCCAAGCCCAACCGCTGAACCGATGGAAAAGCGGCGAAACCTTGGTGCGCGAAGACACCGTGTTGCGCGACCGCGAAGGCATCTATCTGCAACTGACCCGCCTGCCGCCCGACACGTTCGAGCTGTTTTACGCCAGCAACCGATTGGATGCCAATGCCTTTATGACTGCGCGCTACCGAATCGCGACCGACAATAAAGTGATTCCCGTGTCGTTCAAAGTGTGGAGCGTGGCGCACGGGTTTTGGGCGTTTTTGCTGTCGTTTCCCGTGTTTATGCTTGTCAAACGGCTGGTGTTGCGGCGGCTGGGTAGGAAAAAGCAGCCTGCACACCAAAATAAGCCGTAAAACGAGAGAAATTCTATGACCCATCCGCTTTCAGGCAGCCTGCTCGGCACGGCGGCGGGCGATGCCTACGGGCTGCCCTACGAAGGGCTTCCCCCGCGCCGTATCGGCAAACGCTTCGTGCCGCGCCGCTATGCCCTGATACCCCTGCTGCACGGCGGCATGGTTTCGGACGACACCGAACACGCCGTGATGGCCGCCCAAGCGTGGATAGACGGCGCGGGCGACCCAGAAATCTTCCGCCGCAGCCTGCGCGGCCGTCTGAAATGGTGGTTCGCCCGCCTGCCCGCCGGAATCGGTTTGGCAACGCTGCGAAGCTGCCTAAAAATGTGGCTGGGGCTGGGACGCACGGGCGTATATTCGGCAGGCAACGGCCCCGCCATGCGCGCATCCGTGTTGGGCGTGCTGTGCGACGATTTGGACGGACTGTGCCGGCTGGTCAAAATCAGCACCGAACTGACCCACACCGACCCGAAAGCCTATCGCGGCGCACTTGCCGTCGCCCTGCTCGCGTGGTACGAAACCCGCCATCCCGACTGGACAACCGAAGCCATCACCGCCGCCATATTGCAGCAAATCGGCGACAACGAATTTTCAGACGGCCTGCAAACCTACGCCCCCGACCCCAAACGCGGCATCACGGGCTATATGTACCACACCGTCCCCGCCGTATTCCAAACATGGCAGACATACCGCGACCGCCCGGCTGAAGGCTTGGACAGCCTGATACAGCAGGGCGGCGACACCGATACCACGGCGGCCGTCTTCGGTGGCATTGTCGGCGTGCGGCACGGCGAAAACCTGTTTGCCGCCGTATCGGGAACATGGTGCGAACCCCTACTCACGCCCGACTTCTTTGCCGCGCTGGCCAAACAGGCAGACGAAGTTCACCGCGGCGGACTGCCGCAAAAAGCACTGCGTTTCGGCGGCATGGCAACCTTCGCCCGCAACCTGATCATGATGGTAATCGTACTCGCGCACGGATTCCGGCGTTTGCTGCCGCCGTATTGATGCAGGCTGCCTGATTTTTAACTTTCAAAAAAAGGGAAACAGTATGTCTAAAAACAAAATCAGCTTTAACGTTGCCGAAGAAAAATCCGCACGGCTGGCGGTTTTGATTGATGCCGATAATGCTTCCGCACAAACAATAGCCGCCATTCTGGAAGAAACAGCCAAATTCGGTGAAGCAATGGCAAAACGCATCTATGGGAACTTTGTCGGCGATAACGGTAAATGGAAAGCCGTCATTAACGAACACGCCATCAAACCCATGCAGCAGTTCGCCTATACAACAGGGAAAAATGCCACGGACGGCTTTATGATTATCGATGCAATGGATTTGCTTTACACAGGCCGCTTTGACGGTTTCTGTCTCGTATCCAGCGACAGCGACTTCACCGCATTGGCCATACGCCTGAAAGAACAAGGCGTAACCGTTTACGGCTTTGGTAAAAAGCAAACGCCCGAAGCCTTCCGCAACGCGTGCAGCAGGTTTATCTATGTGGAAAACCTGTTGCCCGAAATAACAGAAACTTCTGTGGAAACGCCCAATGCGCAAAAAACGCCGTCTCAAAAAGCCACCGCAAAAACAGAACCGAAAATTTCAGCCGAACATCCCGAAAATTCCCTGCCCTTGGACATCATACGCAAGGTTTTTGAGCAATCTGACGACGAGTGGATGGCAATGACTGCATTCGGTTCAACTTGGAAGCGTCTGCAAGTGGATTTCGACCCGCGCAATTACGGCTGTAAAAAATTCACCGACCTAGTCAAAAAATATACCGACATATTTGATTATGAAATGCGGAAAACAGCCGAAGACACACAAGAACGTATGTATGTCAGACTGAAAGTCTAACCCAGTTTTCAGGCAGCCTGCACCCCGACAACCAACAGATATAGACAAGGAAACCCCAAAATGTCCCAAATCCATTCCAACGAAATCCTCGAAACCATCCGCATGGTGTCCGACCAAAACTTCGACGTGCGCACCATCACCATCGGCATCGACCTGCACGACTGCATTTCGCCGGACATCGACACGCTGAACCAAAACATCTACAACAAAATCACCCGCATCGGCAAAGACCTGGTGCAGACGGCGCGGCATTTGTCCGCCAAATACGGCGTGCCGATTGTGAACCAGCGCATTTCCGTCACGCCCATCGCCCAAATCGCCGCGGCCACGGGCGTGGACAGCTACGTTTCCATCGCCCAAACGCTGGACAAGGCGGCCAAAGCCATCGGCGTATCGTTTATCGGCGGCTTTTCCGCGCTGGTGCAGAAGGGCATGTCGTCCGCCGACCGCGTGCTGATTAACAGCATTCCCGAAGCCATGAAAACCACCGACATCGTGTGCAGCTCCATCAACATCGGCAGCACGCGCGCGGGCATCAACATGGACGCGGTGAAACTCGCCGCCGACACGATAAAACGCACCGCCGACATCACGCCCGAAGGCTTCGGCTGCGCCAAAATCGTCGTGTTCTGCAACGCGGTGGAAGATAATCCCTTCATGGCGGGCGCGTTCCACGGCTCGGGCGAAGCGGACGCGATTATCAACGTGGGCGTGTCCGGCCCCGGCGTGGTGCAGGCTGCCTTGAAAGACTGCGACAGCCAAAACCTGACCGAAATCGCCGAAATCGTGAAGAAAACCGCGTTCAAAATCACGCGCGTGGGCGAACTCATCGGGCAGGAAGCGGCGAAAATGCTGGGCATCCCGTTCGGCATTTTGGATTTGTCGCTCGCGCCCACGCCCGCCGTCGGCGATTCCGTCGCCCGCATTTTGGAAGCCATGGGCCTGACCGTCTGCGGCACGCACGGCACCACCGCCGCACTCGCGCTGTTGAACGACGCAGTGAAAAAAGGCGGCATGATGGCTTCTTCCGCCGTGGGCGGGCTGAGCGGCGCGTTCATCCCCGTGTCGGAAGACGAAGGCATGATTGCGGCGGCGGAAAGCGGCATCCTGACGCTGGACAAGCTGGAAGCCATGACCGCCGTGTGCTCCGTGGGGCTGGACATGGTGGCCGTGCCGGGCGACACATCCGCCGCCACGATTGCCGGCATCATTGCCGACGAAGCCGCCATCGGCATGATTAACAGCAAAACCACCGCTGTGCGCATCATCCCCGTTACCGGCAAAGGCGTAGGCGAAAGCGTGGATTTCGGCGGCCTGTTGGGCTATGCGCCGATTATGCCGGTGAAGGAAGGCAGCTGCGAAGTGTTCGTGAACCGCGGCGGACGCATTCCCGCGCCGGTGCAGTCGATGAAGAACTGACGGGATGCAGGCTGCATTTTCAGACGGCCTGAAAAAGCAGCCTGCGCCCTCGCACAGACGAAATCGTCATACGGCCACCAGCCAATGAAACGGAACGGCAAAACGCGCCGGGCGTTCTGATGCGCTCCTGCGAAACGGCAGAAAAAAGCCGCCCGATGTTTTCAGGCAGCCTGCACGGTACGAGGTAAAAAATGCACGACCTGTTTTACTGCAAACTTGCGGGCGACGATGCCGAACGCTGTCTTGCCCTTGCCGCCGCACTCCAAAACATGCCTGACTTTGTATTGCTGGAACAAGTTTTCGCGCCGGAAGCCGATATTTTCTGCTTCATCTTCCTGCCCGTGCGGAAACCCTTCCGCTTCAAATGCGATTTTGTTTATGGGCAGACCATCAGCAGCGGCGAATATTGGACGGCGGATGAAGCGGCGGTAAACCACATCGCGGAAAAAATGTTTCAGACGGCCGGATGATAAAAGGCCGTCTGAAAAGCTTTTTTTGGAAAGGTGAGTGAATGAAAAAGATTTTATTATTTGCGGCGGCCGCATCCATATCTGCCGCGTCTGCCGCCGGCCTGTCTTTTCGGGATTTGAAAAAACTGGAAACAGTAGACGGCTATACGGTTTACGGTATGCAGTCCGAACTCACGCAGGAAGCCTATATTTTGGTGGACGGCGGAAAAAAGACGGACAAATCGCCTCCATCAATCTAAACAGCGTATTGGGCGGTGAAGCGGGATTTGCCATAGTAAAGGGCAAGACGCTGGCGGAATATGCGGATAACAGTGATCGGACAGAGTTTTATCAAACCCAATGCGCCGATAAAACCGTCCGCAGAATGAATGCGCCCAATCAAGCATTGGGAGCACCCGTCCCCTTTGCCAAGCTCAATGGTGTCGGCAAAGTGGCGGCCGATTATTCGTGTTTGGGAAAATAGGCTGAAAAAGCCTAAAAAACCAAAACGGGATTTTTTATTTTGTTAAAATCCGATTTTCAGACGGCCTGTTTCCCGACGGGAATGCAGGCCGTCTGAAAACCGACCAACTCCAAAAGAGTAAAACATGAGCAGAATCACCACAGCCTTTCAAAAACTCAACGGCAGAAAAGCCCTGATTCCCTACATCACCGCCGGCGACCCGAACCTTGAAACCACATTGGAAACCATGCACGAAATGGCCGCCAACGGCGCGGACATCATCGAACTGGGCATCCCGTTTTCCGACCCGATGGCCGACGGCCCCGTTATCCAGCGCGCCGCCGAACGCGCCCTGGCAAACGGTGTCAGCCTGAAAAACGTATTGGAAACCGTGCGCCGTTTCCGCGAACGCGACAACGACACCCCCGTCGTCCTGATGGGCTACCTGAATCCGATACACAAAATGGGCAATGCGGAGTTTGCGCGAGCCGCCGCCGAGGCGGGCGTGGACGGCATACTCACCGTGGACAATCCTGTCGAAACCATTTCCCCGCTGCAACAAGAACTGCAGAAACACGGCTTGGATGCCATCTTCCTCGTCGCCCCGACCACCAGCGAAGAGCGGATGGCCGAAATCGGCAGGCTCGCCAGCGGCTTTGTCTATTATGTGTCGCTCAAAGGCGTAACCGGTTCCGCACAACTGAATACCGACGAAGTGGCGGCCAAAATCGCCGTCCTGCGCCGCCATATCAGCCTGCCGATAGGCGTGGGCTTCGGTATTTCCGATGCCGAAAGCGCGCGTAAAATCGGCGCGGTGGCCGATGCCGTCATCGTCGGCAGCCGCATCGTGAAAGAAATCGAAAACAACGCCGGAAGCGAAGCAAAAGCCGTCGGCGCACTGGTAAAAAGCCTGAAACAGGCGGTTGAGGCCGTCTGAAAGGGCAGGGCGGCACAGTTCGGAAACATGAAACATGACGCTCGATGAACTGATGGATTTGGCCGAACACATCCTGACGGAAGAAGACGATGAGGTCCTGAGCGATTTGATGGAACAATTCGACCGCAACGTCCCCCATCCCGAAGGCAGCAGCCTGTTTTTCTACCCCGAAGGCCGGAACGCCCGCAACGGCGGTTTGGCCGGCTACGCGCCGACTGCGGAAGAAGTGGTCGATACCTGTTTGGCCTACCGTCCGATTTGCCTGTAAACGGCACCGCCCATGCCGAAAAACTGCCGTTTCATCGGCGCAAAACTTGCCTAAACAGCCGCCATTGGCTACCATGTGCGGCTTGAATTCCCCTCCGGCCCGCATTGCGGCGGGCCGTATTCCGAATCATCTAAACTTTCAGCCGGATATCGAGGCCGTCTGAAAAAACGGAGCAAACCATGAGTTGGTTAGACAAAATCCTCCCGCCGAAAATCAAACGCGAAGGCAAAGGCGAATCCGCCGTGCCCGAAGGCCTGTGGCACAAATGCCCGGCCTGTTCAGCCACGGTTTACGCCACCGAGTTGCAGCAAAACGCCAAAGTCTGCCCGAAATGCAACCACCACAACGCCATGTCGGCGCGCGAACGGCTTGATCTGCTGCTCGACGAAGAAGGCCGCGAGGAAATCGGCGACAATGTGAAGCCGACCGACATCCTGAAGTTCAAAGACAGCAAAAAATACCCCGAACGTCTGACCGCCGCCAAAAAAGCCACCGGCGAAGACGACGCACTGGTGGTGATGAAGGGAAAAATGAACGGCCTGCCGGTCGTCATCGCCGCATTTGAATTCCGCTTCATCGGCGGTTCGATGGGTTCCGTAGTGGGCGAACGCTTCGTCAAAGGCGTGCGCCGTGCGGTGGCCGACAACTGCACCTTTATCTGCGTGGCCGCATCGGGCGGTGCGCGGATGCAGGAAGGCTTGAATTCTTTAATGCAGATGACCAAAACCAGTGCCTCGCTGCACCTGTTGAACGAAAAAGGCCTGCCGTTCATCTCCGTACTCACCGACCCGACCATGGGCGGCGTTTCCGCCAGCTTCGCCTTTTTGGGCGACATCGTGGTGGCCGAACCGAATGCCTTAATCGGCTTCGCCGGCCCGCGCGTGATTGAGCAGACCGTACGCGAAACCCTGCCCGAAGGCTTCCAGCGTGCCGAATTCCTATTGGAAAAAGGCGCAATCGATCAAATTACCGACCGCCGCGAAATGAAAGAACGCTTGAGCGCATTGATTACCCTGCTGCGCCGTGAAGATCCCGTGGTGGCCGCTTAAGCGGCTTGAAACCCAATTAAAAGGCCGTCTGAAAACTTGTTTTCGGTTTTTCAGACGGCCTTCTTGGTATTGGGCAGACCATTTCAACGCTGCCCGCACATTTGCAATGATTTTGCCCATTGCGGTGTATTACATACGCTGTTTGATTGCGGCGGTGTACGCGGTGGAAGGCAAGAACCGTGATGCGCATTGATTACCCTGTTGTGCCGTGAAGAACCTGCGGTTACTGCCTAAACGGGTTGCAATCCAATTAAAAGGCCGTCTGAAAACCTGTTTTTGGGTTTTCAGACGGCCTTTTTGTCATTTGCCGATATTATTTCAACGCTGCCAGCACTTTCGCGGCGATTTCGCCCGTCGGTACAGTCTGCGCTTCGTTGTCGCGGCGT
>ERZ773049.1271-NODE-1271-length-14705-cov-7.354812_pt1 | contig 14705 bp, 12 predicted proteins | sample MGYA00580633_ERZ773049 | MGnify/ENA primary metagenome ERZ773049 (study PRJEB29015, sample SAMEA2737991) | human oral metagenome | biome: human oral; feature: human-associated habitat; material: dental | place: China | collected 2066 ... | reverse complement strand
CTGGAACAACAATGCCCTTAAACATCTCCAGATACTCTCTGAAAGAAAGCCCCTGTAAATGATAAACAGGAGCGCGACGGCTAAGGTCTGCCTCTCCTTGTATTATATCAAGGACCGACGAACCAGTAAAAGCAACTTTCAAACCAACGTGGGTATCATATATCTGCTTTAGTTCTTGTGCCCAACCTGTGTACTTGTGAATCTCATCAATAAAGAGATATTCTCCTCCTTCTCTGCAGAATTCATCTGCCAAATCAACAAGTGTATGAGATGAAAAATAGACATAATCAGCTGAAACATAAAGCATATTCTGCTCTGACTGATGCTCCTTTATATATTGTAGAAACATCGTTGTCTTACCGACACCACGTGGACCAACCAGCCCTAACATCTGTCTTCCCCAGTCTAAACGATTATATAGATAACGATGAAAAGTGGTAGAGGTGTACTCTATCCTTTCCCGCATAAATTGTATTAAACTAATATCCATAGCTCTTCTTTTTGCTACAAAGATACGAAAAATGCACTGACTACAGTGCAAAATCACCAATAAATTGCACTATGAACAGTGCAATATGTGTTAAATAATGCACTACCCACAGTGCGTATTACAATAATTCCTGCACTATCCACAGTGCAATTTGTGCTAAATAATGCACTACCCACAGTGCTTATTCCAATAATTCCTGCACTATCCGCAGTGCAATTGAAATAATACATAGCATAAAAGAACGCTTATGAGTATTACACTCTGGTGAGTCTTTCCCATATATTGATTAGTTATTAGCCTCTGATTATCATCATTATAATAACCTTGATGCTCCTTTCTTCCCATCTTCAACCTATGTGCGACTACTCCCCACATGTCGTGCTGATGGTTTGCACCAATGGTGCTTGGCGTCCGCACCATTGGTGCGGAGTGCTAAACACATTACAAAAGCTTACCGAAATATATTCAACCTATTGATAGAAACAAGCCATATTACCAAAATGAACTTAGAAATATGGAGTAATAGAAGTTTCACATACAAGAGAATACTATTACAGTAACAGATAGTCACAACACATAAAGCTGTCCTTTTATAAGTTTAAATACATTGAAAATTACCGACAGAGCATGTTAAAAGAATTAAAAAAACACATCGCTAATGTAGTTCTTCAGTAAAAAAAACGACTAATAGAATAACATTGGTCTTTTTTATTTACCTTTGTAGTAAGATAAAAAGAAAGGAAAGAATCTTTTCATTATTGCTATACAAGGTGAGAGATAGTAGTATTTAATTATCAAAACAGTAATATTTATCACATAAACAATATGCACATGAAAGCAAAAATCTTATTATTTGCAGCCTCATTCATAGCTACATCAGCTATGGCACAGGGACTGAAGTCGGGTGTAGACCGCAACAACATGGACTTTAACGTGAAGCCTGGTGAGAACTTCTATGAGTATGCTGCAGGTAACTGGTTGAAGAGTCATCCACTTGACAAGGAGCATCCAATGAACGGTGCCTTTGTTGATTTGGAAGAACTAAACAAGAAACGCATCCGTGAAATGGTTGAGGATTATGCGAAGAAGCCACAGACAAAGGGTACTGTAGCACAGAAGATTGCATCAATCTACAACCTTTACATGGATAGTGTACGCCGTAATCGTGAGGGATATGCACCTATTAAGCCTGTATTGGCAAAGATTCGCGTTGCGAAGAATCGTAAGGAACTCATCAAACTGATGTACGACCTTGACGTGAAAGGCTATGGCACCTTCCCTGTTGGCTTTGGTATGACAGTCGATGCAATGAATTCTGACCGCTATATCATTGGTATCTCACAAGGTGGTCTTGGTCTTGATCCTGAATATTACACAAAGCCTAACGACCAACAGAAGGCTGTTATAGCAGCATATAAGAGTCTGAACAATGATTTGTTCAAGATGACTGGCAACGATGCTGCAACTGCTAAGAAGAAGATGGAGGCTGCTTTCTCTATTGAGAACCAGATTGCAAAGGTTAGCTATGACCAAGTAAAGTCACGCGACCCACAAGCTAACTATCACCCAATGACTTGGGAGCAACTCTTGAAAAACTATCCTGGTGTCGATTGGAACTACCTTTTGAAGGCTGCCGGCTATCCAAATAACGGTGGAAAGGTAGATGTTGGACAGCCAGAGCCTGTACATGAAGTTGAGAAGATACTTGCAACGGCTCCGTTAGACGCATTGAAAGCCTACATGGAACTTGCTGTTATCTCAAGTTCTGCAGGTATGTTGTCTGATAACTTCTCTGATCGTAACTTTGAATATACCAAGGTGGCATACGGTGTTCAGCAGCAACAGCCACGTTGGAAGCGTGCTTTGTCTTTTGTACAGGGTATCATGGGTGAGGCTGTAGGTAAGCTCTACGTACAGAAATACTTCCCTGAGAGCAGCAAGCAACGTATGATTACATTGGTAAAGAACCTCCAAGATGCTTTTGCACAGCGCATCGAAGAGAACACATGGATGACTGCTGCAACAAAGCAGAAGGCTTTGGAAAAGCTACAGGCATTTGATATTAAGATTGGTTATCCTGATAAATGGCAGAATATGGATAGCGTTTTCGTGATTGATGACAATAAGTCATTGATTGAAAACGTGAAGGCTGTACAGGAAGCAGCTATGAAGTACCGTATTGCTAAACGCTGGGGTAAGCCTGTTGACAAGAAGGAATGGCACATGACTCCACAGACGGTTAATGCTTACTATGACCCAACAACCAACAGTATTAACTTCCCTGCAGCTATTCTCCAGCCTCCTTTCTTCGATCCAACAGTGGATGATGCAGCTAATTATGGTGCTATCGGTGCTGTCATTGGTCATGAGATGAGCCACGGATTTGACGACCAAGGTTGTCAATTTGATAAGGATGGTAACATGAAGAACTGGTGGACAGAAGAGGATAAGAAGAACTATGACGCTCGTACAAAGGTCCTTGTAGACTGGTTCAACAAGCAAGAAGTAATCCCTGGCTTGTATGTTAACGGTGAGAAGACACTCGGTGAAAACATCGGTGATAACGGAGGTTTGAACATTGCCTTCCGTGCACTTGAAAACAGTATGAAAGCAAAACCATTGAGCGATATGGACGGATTCACACCTGCACAGCGTTTCTTCCTCGCTTGGGGACGTGTTTGGGCAAGCAACGTTGCTCCTCAGTTTGTTGCTTATATTGTCAATTCTGATGTTCACTCACCAAGTATCAGCCGTGTGAATGCGGCTCTTCCTATGATTGATAATTGGTACAAGGCTTTCGACATCAAAGAAGGTGACAAACTCTTCGTGCCACAACAGAGTCGTGCTCATATTTGGTAAACGATAAATAGTAATAAGAAGGTGTGTAAAAGCTGCTTTATAAACACGCTTTAGCTATCGTATATATAAGGTAAGCAGCATCTTCAGAATATCAAAATAAGGGAGTGTACCCATTCAACTTGGGTACACTCCCTTTCTTCTGTTACAATAACGCATACCATAAAAGAACTGGTATGAATAAAACATGATATTTGTAAAATAAAAAGCAATAATCATTGCGCCATAATAATTGCTTAAAACATATAAAAAGTTTCCCTTAAATCAAACTACATCAACAAACAAGATGTACCAAAAACAAAAACTTCAGAGAAAAAGAACATAGTATACAATAATGCAGAACGAGGTAAAAAAACTTGATACTTACCAATATATATGACAAAAATTCAACAAATAAAGAAAACTTTGAGTGTCAGATATCAATCATAAATATACGCTTCAGACATAGTAGTAGAAAAGTTTTTGTAATAAATTAACAATTAACTGGAAACAAACAACAAAATCAACAAAATAAATATTCTTGATAAGAAATACGATTATTTATCTATTAATTCCATAAAATATTGTATATTTGCACCTGATAATAAAATTAACGCCTTCTAAGAGAGTAAAGAAAATTACACAATGGGTCAGAAGATAAAGTTTACCAAGATGCACGGTGCAGGTAATGATTACATTTATGTTGACACATTGAAGTATGATATACCTCAGCCAAGCACTGCTTCTATCGCATGGAGTAATCGTCACATGGGGATTGGAAGTGATGGTTTAGTCTTGATTGGGAAGCCAACTGTAAAAGATGCCGACTATAGAATGCGCATCTTCAACGCTGATGGTTCCGAGGCAATGATGTGTGGCAACGCCAGTAGGTGCATCGGAAAATATCTCTTTGAGAAAGAACTCACTGAGAAAACAGAGCTTAAACTCGAGACACTATCGGGCATTAAAGTGCTACAACTATATATTAGTGCTGATTCAAAACATGTGGATTCGGTTACAGTCGACATGCTTGAGCCTAAGTTTGATGTAAAAGAACAATACAAAGGAGTCTCTCCTAATCTCGTTCCTTATCATCTTCCCTTAGTAACAAGCAACGACGTGCACCCGACTTTTGTAAGTCTGGGTAACCCACATTTCGTTATCTTCCTTGATCAAAGCAAGATTGACGACACGAAGCTACCCATCACTGACACCGACTTAACAGTCATAGGTAAGGCATTAGAGCATAATCCAGCTTTCCCTGAGCGTTGCAACATTGAGTTCGCATGCTTAACAGGAGCCAATCATCTACGAACACGCGTATGGGAACGTGGCAGCGGAATCACAATGGCATGCGGAACAGGAGCTTGTGCCACAGCGACTGCGGCTATAAAGAACAACATCGCCGACCGTTCCAAGCCCGTTGAAATAGAAATGGATGGTGGTACGCTAACCATTGAATGGAAAGAAGACAACCACATTTATATGTCAGGTCCAGCAGCCTTTGCCTTCGAAGGTGAGGTTGAACTCCCTGAAGAATAAGAACAAGAAGGATATCCCTACAAGAAATAAGCGAAACAACGCTTACAAAGATATCCCAAACAGTACAAGCACAAGATGGCACATATAAACGAAGAGTTTCTTAAATTACAAAAGAATTACCTCTTTGCTGACATTGCAAAGAAAGTAAATGCTTATAAAACGGCTCACCCTGATAAGAAAGTTATCAGTCTGGGCATCGGAGATGTCACACAACCTTTAGCCCCGGCAGTGATTGAGGCAATGCACAAGGCGGTCGACGACATGGCGACTAAGGAACATTTCCATGGTTATGGACCAGAACAGGGCTATCTATGGCTCCGCGAAGCTATCGTCAAAAACGACTACGAGGCTCGTGGCATACACCTTGACCCTTCTGAAGTATTTGTCAATGATGGAGCAAAGAGCGACACTGGAAATATTGGCGACCTATTGAGTCAAGACAACACAATGGCTGTGACCGACCCTATCTATCCTGTCTACATTGACTCTAACGTCATGGGTGGTCGCGCAGGAGTCTTCGAGAATGGCCGTTGGAGCAACGTCACATACATGTCCTGCAGTGAGGAAAATAAGTTTGTACCACAGATTCCCGACCATCGTGTCGATATGGTTTATCTCTGCTACCCAAACAATCCAACGGGCATGGTGATAACCAAGGAAGAACTTCAGAAGTGGGTTGACTATGCACTGGCACACAATGCTATCATCTTCTACGATGCTGCATACGAAGCTTATATTCAAGACGATGACATTCCTCACTCTATCTACGAGATACCAAATGCTAAGAAGGTTGCGATAGAGTTCCATAGTTACAGTAAGACTGCCGGCTTTACAGGTATTCGTTGTGGCTATACGATCATTCCAAAGGAGCTGACAGCAACAACAAAAGATGGTAAATGTGTTGAAGTGGCACAATACTGGGACCGTAGACAATGCACAAAGTTCAACGGAACAAGCTACATCTCACAACGTGCTGCAGAAGCTATCTACAGCTCAGAAGGTAAGAAGCAGATTAAACAGACCATCAATTATTACATGGAGAATGCTCGTATCATACGCGAGAGTTTAACAGAGTTAGGCTTCACTGTCTACGGCGGACAGAATGCACCTTACCTATGGGTGAAGACACTGGCTGACACTCCTTCATGGAAATTCTTTGAAGAGATGCTTAATGGTGCACAGGTTGTTTGTACACCTGGTGTTGGATTCGGCTTAGCTGGCGAAGGTTTCATACGCATCACAAGCTTTGGAGACCGAAATGATTGCATCGAAGCAATAGCCAGAATTAAGAAATGGTTAAATAAATAAGAGTATAGAAAATCTTTTTCAGATAATCATACATAAAAAAATAACTACCAAATCCTATTTTCAATGGGATATTTTTAGTTACCAGTGGGATTTCATCGTGAGATGAGATCCCACACCTTTTTATATATAGTGGTATAAGATGATTCCTCTATTGTGCAAGTTCCCTCTTATACCCCACCTCACTATCATCTAAAAAACAGTTTTATAGAATCTTTATCCCCTATAACTGTAATCATTTCATTTATTTTCAGTATCTTTGCGCTCAGATAAATCATCAATTAAAAACAGAAAGAATATGAACGTAGGAGATAAAGCACCAGAGATTCTGGGAACTGACCAGGACGGAAAAGAAATTAAGTTGAGCGATTATAAAGGACAAAAGATTGTTCTTTATTTCTACCCTAAGGATTCAACATCAGGCTGTACAGCACAGGCATGCAACCTTCGTGATAACTACAAGGAGTTAAGAGATAAGGGATATGTGATTATCGGAGCAAGTATACAGGACGAGAAGTCACACAAGAAGTTTATCGAGAAGAACGAACTTCCTTTCCCACTCATTGCCGATACCGACTTAAAACTCGTTGAGACATTCGGTGTTTATGGTGAAAAGAAGATGTATGGCCGCACCTACATGGGTACATTCCGCACTACTTTCATCATCAACGAAGATGGTATCATTGAGCGCATCCTCGGTCCAAAGCAAATTAAGACTAAGGATCACGCTGCTCAAATCCTTGCTGAAGACTAAGTCTTGCAATGTAAGGCATAGTTACAGAAAGTCGATAACACGCTCATAATAATAAGAGAACGCCGATAATAAAAGAATCAAAAAACGCTCCCTACTAAAAGAGATGTGATAAAAAAGAAACGAAACAACTATGTCTAAAGTTCAAGACGCAAGCAGTAAGAAAACGAAGACGATAAGCAAAGATAGCAAAAGTCTAAGGAATACAAAGCAACCTCACCATTCACTTCGCTCTTCACTTGGAGAGGAAGGGATGGTGAGGTCTTTTTCTAAGGATATAGAAACGAAGTCATTACGAAAAAGACTCCTTACCCTTGCTAACAAATATGAAACTTCGTCCTTTCTCAATGGCGACCCATCATGGTTTATGCACCAGGTGATTGGCAAAAGAAATCAAGAAACCATCGCTTTTATTGCTGCCTGCCTAAGTTATGGTTCACGACAAGTTTTCCTGCCTCGCATACAATATCTGCTCGATTGCTCACGCAGCAAACCCTACGAATGGATTAAAATAGGAAGATACACACTCGACATTCCTAATGACAATCAATGCTTCTATCGCTTGTATACCAATGCTATGATGTGCGACCTCTTCCACGCACTACGAAAGATGTATGAGGAGTATGGCGACATGGAAAATTATATTCGCAGCTATGCAAATCTCCAAAAGGGAAGTAAAAAGACTGATGCAATTACCGCTATTGAAGCTATTTGCGACCATTTTTTAAAACATGAAGCAGTCGGAATCGTACCCAAAAACACGAATTCAAGCTGTAAACGTGTATGTATGTTCCTACGCTGGATGGTTCGAACCAACTCTACAGTAGACCTTGGACTATGGTCAGATCTTATCGACCAACGTTCGCTCATCATCCCTCTTGACACCCATGTCATACAGCAGTCTCTGCAATTAGGTCTCATCACAAGCAAGACTGCTTCTATGTCGGTTGCTCGAAAACTAACCGATAAACTGTTAGAAATCTTCCCTAATGACCCTCTAAAAGCTGATTTTGCCCTCTTTGGATATGGAGTGAATCAGAAATAGAACAATTATCCCTGTTTGATAACAGACTCAAAGGATAAAGTAAAGTTCTTCCGAAATATGGAGTGCTAAACTAAAAGTCTTATATAATAGGCACACGGAGTCACGGAGGGGACGGAGGTTATGCAATGTTACGGAGGTGCCGACGGCACAAAGAGCGACGGAGGTGTAGCGTACAGATTCTTGATAACTATTTTGGGATAAACGCTTTGTATATAAATTGCTAATAGAATTGGCAAACAAGCTCCGTCGCTCTATGCACCGACGGTGCCTCCGTGACTTCCATTGCTTTTTTAATAATCCTCCGTCCTCTCCGTGCCTCCGTGTGACATTTCGTCAGAAACCTAACCTTAAGTGGCAAACCTTATCACTCCAAAATCCTGAAGACCCTAAAAAATCTTTCAAGCTATATCTCCAAAAAGACTTGACATGAAACATTATTTTTTCTATTTTTGTAACGAGTATTAAATATTTAATCAAATCCTGTTACAATGAGAAAACTATCTTACGTAGAGTTTCTTGTTTCGAAAACGAGACAAAGACTTATTCTTCTTTTCCTATTACTAATTCCAATAGCAGCATTCTCACAGAAAGGGACATTCAGAACCTTAATGCAGGTTCAAGGAATAGGACTTTCAAAAGAATTTAAGCCCTATGAACTCTGTTGCGACTTAGGTTACAATATTACCGATAACCTATATGCAGACCTTAGGTATGAGAACGCTATCGCTCTCTTTAAAGAAAATGGAGTTAAAGACTATGCTCATAGTCACATTGTAGGCTTAAATCTTGGCTACGTAGTCTATCACTCAGAGAATTGTAATATTGGTGCACAAATCGGATATGGCAGCAATATGAAACGAAAAAATAGTGATTGGAAATATGACTACTATGAGGCAATGGCGTTCACCGACTTAGGAACATGCAAAATTAAGCCAAGATTCGGATTGGGCGTCCGCCACTACAACTCACGAACAAATCTCTACAAAGACAGAACTATCTTCTTTGCAAGTATCGGATTTGGAATTAATTGGTAATAACATACCTTATAATTACCTTGCAGTTTCACTGAAAACGCAGGTTATTCTATAAGTTACTCCCTATTACAAAGAGTCATTTGCATAGGGAATTTACCCTCCGCACCATTGGTGCTAAGCATCCGCACAATATGTGCTGAGCATTAACACGTACCTTATAAGTTCGTATTATAGCTCTTATTCATTAGTATACAGCGTTTTTATTTACATTGCATTATTTTGCCAGTTAAGAATATATAGAGCTATCAAATGGGACAACATTATAAAACTATAAGTAATAAAAGCACTTATTAATTAGACATAACCGCACAAAACTACTCATTTTCCTTACCCTCGTCATCTTCCTCATAAGTGGACTTCCCATCTGAGTAGCCTTCATCATAGCCTTCTTCGTAACCTTCCTGATACTTTGTTTCAAGATAATTATCATAGTTATTTGAATCATCATATCTGGCACCATAAACATATCCTTTTCTGCCATCTTCCCTACCTTGTTCGTAACCATCAGAGTAGCCTTCATCATAGGCATCATCTGGAGTACTATATTCACTATTAAAATGACACCAAACCAATTTCAGAAATAATAAGAGTTTACTTAGGTTTGATTTATTATCTTTGCCTTATCCTTTTCTCTTATTCCCATTATAAAGACATATAGACATTATTACAAATTCTTGAAAACAATTAGACATAATGGATATTTAGAGACTAAACCATCCCCAGTATTCACTCAAATGCTTATTGAGCATATGGTTTTGAAAAAACTGTCAAAATCCTATTTGCATAATATTTATATCGTGGCATTCCGTTTCGTAATGCTTCGTTCTTATGGAGAAATCGTGAACCAAATACGATGTCATTACCAGATTTTATATTATGAATAATTTTTGTTATTAGTTTTGGATCTACTGATAGTCGGAATGAAGCAAAACAATTATATCAGTATCCAACTTTAAGGCATAGTCATAACATGTCTTTTGATTAACTCCGTAGCCCACGTTCTTGAGGTGCTTATATACGTGAAGTATCAATAACTCTTTTACCACCCTGCATATGTTATCTATACTGCAGTCATCAACTAACAGTATATCGCTAACTATACATCTTGAGGTATATCCTTAAGAGTCATTTATAGTGTCTTGGCACAATTGTATGCAGGTAAAACGACTACAGTATTCATATTCATTAATAAGTTAATTAAAGGCGTGGCCAGGAGAATCTATAGCTGTACTGTTGAATCTCCCTAGACACGCCTACGGGTTGTTCTACAGCTTTATCTGCTTGAATAATGCGAACGATGAGAGCTGTGTGATGCATGTGAAGCATGAGAGCCATGACCAAGGATATTAGTCTTCATCATGTCAACAGCCTTCTTCAAAACAAATGGCTGCTTCTTCTGCTTCTCAATCAGAGTTGATTCATTGTCGTTACTAATAGCAGAGATTGATTCTGCTACGTTAGCAGCAAAGCCTGTTGCAGCCATGAAAGCTGAAACAAGCATAAACATTAGTCTCTTCATGTTGATTTTTTTGTTAAACAATAATATTAATTACTCACTCTGTACATGAGCTGTACATTCTAATGGATGAATATGCGAACTGATGTTCTCATGGTTAGTGGAGAAGAATCCACCACATTCACCTTTCAAAGAACATCCATTGCATTTATCTATATAAACGTCTTTCCATTCGCTTATCGAATTCTTAGCAAAAGATCTGATTTCCTCTGGTAATACACATAACTGGGCATTGTATACATATGTGTCTATTCCTCGATCATTCAACAAGAGCACAGCTTCTCTAAGTTCGTTGTTATAGTCATAGGGATCTATCCACAAGTCTTTTAGATTTTTCTCTGCAAAACCAGTAGTTTCCATCTGCATAAAAGCCACCTGTCTAACAAATGGGAAATTGTGATAAATGAAGTTGGCCAACTGGGGTAATCTTTGATACGTTTGTTTGTGAACAACAATCCTTATTCCTATTCTTTGATTGAATTTTGCAAGGTTATACAGTCCTCTTATTGTTTTGTAAAATGTATCTGCACCGACTATTCTATTATGCTCTGATGCAATATCAGAGAAAATAGGTACATCAATTTGAAGGTCATGATGGTTGCATGCTGCAAGTTTTGCAGCATATTCAATATCTTCAAACTTAACACCGTTAGACAAGATACTGATACCTGCTCTGGGGCATGATTTTACAATTTGTTTTATTAATTCAAACAATTTATCCCCAATGATTGTTGGCTCTCCACCAGTGATGCCAATTTCTTTTGTATTCTTGTCGAATAGCTTCAATAATGCAATGTTGAATTCAGTTCTGTCATTTTCTTTTGCAATTGGTGGCTGAGGGCACATAATACAGCGATGATTGCAACGAGCAGTTGCAAATATTGCATTAGAAGTCGACATAAATTCGTACAACCATATAATACGTCCAACTGTGTCGATGTTAACAACATCTCCTTCAGTAAACTCTTTTATATTGTCAACAACAATAAGAGGCGAGCTTGTCTTTAACTCTTTTCTATTAGTTATGACAGCTTTATATCCGCCAGGGACATTAGTCTCATCGGTAACCAATATGTTTTGGGACCGCTTGAATATATTTTTACTCTTTAGCGTAACCTTACCCAAGATTTCTCTATAGTTACTATGTTCTATGGATTTAAGTTCCTTCATGTCTGCTTCTTATTTAATCCATGACCAAAATATTCTATTAATATCTGGATCGTGTTTTTCTAAAAGTTCAAACAAATAGTGCATTATGGCTTTATTCTTTTTGCACATTTCATTTGTTGGACGATGCCCAACCATATCGCCTTGTTCTGACAAGTTGCGCACTGGGTCTGCGCCGCAGTAGGGTTGGAATACACACTCCGCACATTCAGGCAAACATTCATTACATGAATTTCTTATTATTTCATGTAGCTTTTCACCATTGAACATACTTTGGTATGAATCAGTGTTTACATTTCCAAGTCTAAAGAAGTAATTTTTGAATCTTGCCATCATTCTACCTTCATCAGCTACATAGACACTTCCATCATAATCATAAATTGCACCAGATATGCCAACACCGGCAGGAGATTGTAAATCAACGAATCCTGTGGCAAAAGGAGTTAACATTCGTCGCAATAAAAGCGCAGTGTATCCTTCAACAAAGAATGTTCCTTTCTTATTAAGTTCTATTATATAATCCAAACCCTCTTTGAAGTTTTCAACAAACTCGTCAACAGGATATGCTATTTTATTCTTGTATTCTTTAGCAAAGCCATATGGGTTTAGTGCTCTCAGGAAAATGTTATGAAAACCAAGACGAACATACTCTTCGATGATTTCCTTGAATCTTCCAAGGCTATAACGAGATGTCGTCATTAATGCTGAAGCACAATCATCATCCTGCCAAACATCTCTTATCATTTGCAAATTCTTCTCAAAAATCTGATGATGATCCAATGATTTATTTTGAAGTGGACGATTTGTGTCATGCAGATCTTTAGGGCCATCTAAAGATGTAGATATAAGACATTTATGCTTCTTTAGATATTTCACCATATCCTCCGTAAGTAGGGTGATATTGGTGCAAATCACAAAATCAAGTTCCCTTTTCCTAAATAGATTTTTCCACTCTGCCTCTTCAATGATGTATTTCACCATTTCAAAGTCAGTAGAGGGGTCGCCTCCTTGAAATTCAATCTTAATACATGGCGAAGGGGACATGAATATAGTCTTCACAATATTCTTTGCTGTTTTTTTTGACATATCAGCAGAATGGTCTGTGCTTTCATGTCGCTTAACCTGACAATATATGCAGCTAGAATTGCAGCGGAGTGTTGGAACAACCATGTGGAGCGAAGTAAAGTCTTCTAATATACTTTTCTTCGTTCTAAACTTTGTTGCCAACATGCTTACAACATCATCAACATGGTCAGTTGTTACAATTTGTTTTGACTCAATGTCATAGAAGAGCTGGCTATTTGTATCAAGATTTCCATTTACAAATGCCTCAAATTCTTCATTTCGTAAGAAAATATATTCTCCAACGTCATTGGATAGTAGATACTTCTTGTCATCGAAGCGTCCGAATCTGAATGGTAATATTTGATAATTCATTTCTTTACTACTTTATCATAGTCAGAATAGTAAATGTTATTTGTTTACTGGCTTAAAAGCTTCTTCTACTATCAGATCACGAATCTTACCAAATTTGCTGTTTACAACAATGCGCAGTTGTTGATCAATAAGTTCATTGCAAAATGCTTTTATGTCAGACTCTTTTACGGACAAACCATCCTTAGACTCAAATATTATGTCAATGTAGGTCGGATTGGTCTTGTTAGTCTGTTGGTGGATATAAAATCTTCCTGTAAATTTGTATGCGGCTGCATTAACAGCATCTTTATCATAGATTGACGTATCAACTTTAAGATGATACTTATTGCCCTCAATTTCGGTAACTGGAATTTTCAAATTAGCCATATTAACCCTTTTCGTTTTGCTCACCCAGCAAACCAAAAGAGAGCCCTCAATTAATGCAGAAACGTGGTGCTGTATGCCCCACTCTTAATGCACAGGCCCGTTTTAGGACTGACCCAACCTTCTCAGACAGATGTGGAAATAACAGCCCCACACATATGTGTGGAGATTATTACGCCGTCTCTTGGCTGAATTTTGAGGTTTCCTAGGCCTCGTGCATACAAGAAGAAGACATAACGCCTCTTTTTTACCATAAAATGGACTAAGTCTTCACAAAATCCGTTTCAAAATTACAAATAAATCTTAATATAACATTATTTTTTAGTAATAAATTACAGCTTATATGACAAAAAGAGACCTAAAATCTTTTATAGGAGCTTTGACTGCATGGCATGAGAAATAGAAGGACTTTATAAACGAAAGGGCAAAAGGAGCAGATAGAAAATGCATTATGTGCATAAGAACATAAGAAAGGCATATTTTAGCTTAAACCCAAGTTTAACGGGCAAAATTATTTTTTCCTTAATTTCGCAGCATAAATTCTTGTAAGAACTCCAAGTGTCTGAGAAACAAAGTTCTCAAAACACTTGGATATGTCAGAAATTTCACCTATCTTGGTGCTGCTAACATAACAAGTAAGCAAAAAACTGACATGACAAAGGTAGCAATTAACCCAAGTTTAACACCCACCTTCGCCTAATTGTTACTGTCACCGTACTTTGCTCGTTTTTCTTATGGGCTCTGTGTCCTACAAATTTTATTCTTTTTGAATGGTGAGTGTTTTAAGTTCAACTTATCGTATATCTGTTTTGCTTGCTTCGAAGGACTACTACATTGGCGCATCTCGATGGTTTCACCTAATGGATTCTTCCCTTTTGTGGTGACGAGCTTTTGGGTACTCATACGTCGTACTATCTCGGTCCAGTAACAGGATTCTCCTTCTCGTTTTAATTGACAACGGATGGTGTTTACCACCCAGTAGGCTAATAAACCGAAGAAAAGGTGTGCGTCGCTTCGCTCATCTTTCTGATGATAGATAGGACGGAGGTTGAGATCATTCTTTAGTTGTCTGTTCGTACATTCTATCTCGCGAATGAGATTGTAGTATTCCCATGTCACACGCTCAGAAAGTGTCCTGACATTGCTGCGGAGGAAATAGACTCCGTGACCAGATTCCATTGCCGAGAGGTCTTTTATCTCCCAGTCTACACGTAGCATCT
>ERZ773049.1269-NODE-1269-length-14716-cov-9.563263_pt1 | contig 14716 bp, 10 predicted proteins | sample MGYA00580633_ERZ773049 | MGnify/ENA primary metagenome ERZ773049 (study PRJEB29015, sample SAMEA2737991) | human oral metagenome | biome: human oral; feature: human-associated habitat; material: dental | place: China | collected 2066 ... | reverse complement strand
TTTTGATATGGCTGTGTCCTACAAATCAGATTTTACTCCTCGTTACAATACTCTACACTTGATTATCAATCATTTATCAAATTGATACTACACAAAACATCCCGAAAATTTATGAAAAATAATTTTGCCGGTTAAACTTGGGTTTTGATTCAAGAGTTCTTCCTGCTTTTTGAGCTGATGCAGAGCTTCTCTTAGCAGTGACTTTACTTGATTGTGGTTTAGTCTGCTGAGTTCTTTTTTCAGTTTTGTCATTTCTCATAATATTATTTTTAAAAATTTATTGTATTCAAACAATATGCTTACTGTTGTAACAGAATCGTTTTACATATTATAAAATCGTAAAAGCAATCGGATTTTATTTCCAATTACTTTTACGATTATATCTATTACTTCACTTCCTCAAATCTAACATGCGCTGATAATCAGCGATTTATGAAAGTCTTGGTACAAAAATGGAACACCATAAGCATCTTGGATGTTGTCCCTCAATAACTATCGATAAGCATCCGTGCGATGCTCTTCCTATTCTTCTTTGCTCTTTTCTCTGTATTCCTTTCTTTTGTTGGTGCAAAGGTACAAATTATCTTTCAACTCACCAAATATTAATGTTATATTAAGGAGCAGTTGGCATATCTAATATAAAACATGTGATAAGCAACCATAAAGTCAGGCATTATAGCATTTCTCTAATGAATTCATACAAGAAAGTACCACTGGCAAAACAACAGGTCTTATGATGACTATCTGCCTTTTTGGCATCTGCGAAATCCGACACTGCCTTAATCCATAGAGCCTTTCTATCAAGAGTATGGGCTGTCGCGTAAAGAGCAAAGCCCTCCATATCAAGTGCTTGCAATTTGCGTTCGTCTTCTTGTAGTTTTTCGACAATTCCGGAAGAAGCAATAACAAAAGGACCACATACTGTTTTGGCTATACAAGCAGATACATTATCTTTTTCTTCTTTTAGATTGGCATCATGAATAGAATTATTTATTATTCTCAAATGTTCAGGGTCAGAAATAAATTCAGCCACCAATGCAATTAAACTAGGGTTTGCTGGTATTTGATTCATTTCTTTCAAAAACTTTATATCTCCAGATACTTCCTCTTTGAGTTTCCCAGATGAATAGTCATGTATAGCATCAGCAATTATGATATCATCTAAGGCAACATCGCCATTATTTATGCCTGCAGTGATACCAGTCATAAAAATTGTATCGACGCCAAAACGATTATACATGGCAGAAGCGAGAATTGACGTTGCACAAATACCTGGTTTATTTGCACATGCAGCTATAATGCTATAATCTTTCATATGACTGCTCGTGACATTGGTTATCTTAAATACATATGGAAGTCCTTCTATTTGTATAGATTCCCATTTGCAACTAACGAATGCCTTTTGCATCATATTAAATTCTTCATTTAATGCACAGATGATTCCCAAGTCAAATTTATTGATGTTTTTAATAGACATCTCTATGTCTTTCTTCATCTGTATTAACTGACATACTTTATCTTTAAATTGTATTTTCCAGTCATTGTTCTTACGTGAATAAAATAACAAGTACCACAACTTATCCTTAAATTCTTTCTGCTGTTTAGAAAATTCATCCTCATATTCTGTTAGGCCAATTATTTGGGTTGGCTTCTTTATACTTTGATTAATGTATATTTCTTCTAACAATTCAACGCCGCCACGCCTGTTCATTTCACTCTCTTGATCTCCCCTATGCTCAGGAAGCACCATGTCAAGGATGAGCATGTCATATGTTTTTGACTGAAGCATTTCTCTCCCATCTACTAGACAGCAAGCTTCTTCTATTAATATTTCACCCTGAGGGAATAATGGCAAAATGACAGATTTTAGAGACTCTCTCTTATCGCTACTGTCATCTAATAATAAAATCTGTATCATAATAGAATTTCTTTTATTTGTTTTTTTAAATGATTCTTCCAATCATTTTTTTGTGAAGAATAATAGACGTATGATTTATAATTTTGAGGATAGTCTTTTTTAAGATCAACATCGAAAGCGTCCAACTGTTTGCGACCAAACACGTTATACATTGTAACAACAACAACCGGGGTCATGATTTGTCTAAGGAACATACCTTCGAGAATATACTGACCTGCAGATGGTTCTGGCAGGCCACCGCTTGCATCTTTTGACAAGTCATAGGTTGACATAGACATATCCAACAATATCAGTGAGTAATCACTCCCATGTTCAAATATCTCTTCTTGTGCAGAGTTATATGATGAACGTTGAATAACTTCACATTCAGGAAATTCCTGTTTCAAAAAGGCAAGTATATTATTTGCCTTCTCCTCATAATCTTCAACTAATAATATTCTCTTCATTAACCAACATATCTTTAATGTTAAATAATATTTCAACAACACATTTTCCTTCTGTTGCTCTAATGGTAAAAGTATTATTGGTGTTTCCGAAATCGTATTTTACTATAGTCATTGCCTTTACCAAACCGCTACCACCTTCTTGCTGCAACTTTGCGACATCGTTCATTTTTTCCTCAAAAATATGATTTAAACTATCTTCTTGTATTTTATCTTGAAGATCATTAATCAACGATATTTTTATTATATCCTCATCCATCATTTGAGAACTAATTTGGAATATTCTGGGATTAGTATTTTTACTGTACCTTAACATGTTTGTCAAAAATATAAAAAATAAATCGAACATAGAAGAACTATATTCAGACCGTATTTGAGTAGGCAAAGATACCGTGTTCATATCCATTCTGACAGGAATATCTTGATAATACCTTGCTGCTTGCTCCATAGTCATACGAATATGGCTTTCGATATCAAAATCTTCAAATTTGGTTTCTTGCCTATAAAACCAATTCTCAACTTTAGTTAGTTTGTTTGTTAATGCAGCTCTAGCATTATTGATTGCTGTTTTCAAATCTGCGCTCAAAGTGTCATGACCAGAAAGAGAGTCGAAACATTGCTCCAAGGTTTGCAGATGGTTGAAAATTCCAGGCTTTAATTCTTTAGAAATTCTTGCCCTAGTAATCTCCAAACGTGCCTCTGTTATTTCCCAAAGATAAGCAATTACCCCTTTACAGAATGATTCACGATCATGAGTTTTAGACTCGATTTCCATCAGACGGTCACATAATTCTTTAGTGTCAATCGTATAATCAAACTCTCCTTTTTTCTCGTCATATTCATCAACGCGAATTTGAATAACAGAGTCTTTGAATGACGATATCAGTGTGTCAATATTATCTGAGAACTTTGCTTGTGCATTGTACAAGTTTTTACGCATTTCCGAATCTAAAGAATACTCTACTCGCCAATAGTCAGAAGGCATATATTGCTGCCCCGACTGGCTAAGAATGAGATTCAATCTCTCTAGATCGGATCTTAATTCCCCTTCAAATACGCCATGTCTAATTCGTGTACTTAAATAGGTTCCTAATCCAAATCTACTTTTCAAGAATGCGAGTCTTATTACATTGAATATTTGAAGAGCAACTTCTTCTATCGCATTATTAGAGTATGTTGCGATGTCATCAATCAAATCTGCTGCATTATTATGCGAAAAATCAGCGCCATTAACTAGAACAAATACTCTATTACTGCGAACCAAGGCGGCCTGTTTTTTAAACCTGTCATACAGGTCATCAATTTTGCATAGTTCATATTTCATTATAGCATCCTCATTCACAAAAATCTTACTATCATCTAGTTTCTTCATTCCTCTATATGCGACTATTTCGTGCATTAATTCTGTACACATATTAGCATACAGATAATTATCTGGGAAAGAACTTTTCAGATAACTGGCAATCTTTATCTTTTCATCAAGCACCTCTAATGTACTTTTCAGTTTGTAATGATGATATAGCAAATCATCTGTAACAAGCAGATAAAGAAAAAGTTCAACCTTCTTCTGGTCTTTTCTTTTGAATTTTGCCAATAATTCTGACGGATATACTACATTTTCATATTTACAATAACTCTCAAGTACAAACTGCTTTTGAGGATAATTCTCTGCGTTTAAAAATACAAATATTAAGAAATCAATATCATTTTTAAGTCCCTCATATCTTGAATTTTTAATATCTATCATAAATTGTTTTGTATCTACCTTAGACACAAAAGCTTTGTTGCCAATATACTTATCTACATAAAAACGGACAGCTTTCTGTCTATAAGATATACCCCTATTTATGTATGACATAAAAGTATATTCTACTGCAGTTTGAACAGTAGGTATATATTCTGTGTTCTTTTCAATTATAGAATTCCATAATTCTATAGCCTTTTCGTATTCTCCGTTTTCAAAAGTAATTTTTGCATTATCAACCTCACGTATATAATCAACAACATTCGATTCTTCTGTCGTTAATTTTTCCACTCTCCTTTTTTGGTATGGGATAACGACTGAACCTTTATCATGTTTTAGTCCCCAATCTAAATATGCCAGCTTTTCTTCATTATCCTCAAAAGCCGTAGTAAATAATGGATCAAAACAGGTCATGGTTGATAAATGAAGCCATGAATCTTTCATCCATTTTTTTTCTTCCTTTATATAATAGTCTAGCCCACTAGCAAAACTTAATCCATATAAATTCTTGCTGCGTTGATATAATAAATCAAGGCTTGTAGCATTATCTTGTTCAGTCATCACTGAATGAACAAGTCTTGCCACTTCATTCAATACAGAATCTGTATTATTAGTTATTGGTCTAAACCCTTTGTTTTTGAAAAGGAGAGCTCTACAATACAATTTTAGAACATCAAAATGATATGGTTTCTCTACTAAATAGTTTTTGCATTCTATAATTACATTATAATAATCTCCCGTATAATATTTATCTAATATGGAAATAAAATTCCTATCGTAATACTCTTCGGGTAATTTCTTATATGACTTAAACAAGATATATGGAATCCAACAACGATCAGAGGTCATTAAATAAAGCGATGTAGCATAATTACTTACTATTTCTTTGCTTTCATCAGACTTAATAATATAAGATCTAAAGACATAATTCATCAATACATATCGATCTACCACGGAATTCAAACTTTCCATCATCAAAGTAACAGAAAGATCATCAATATCATAATTCTGATAATAGTTCAAGCGGAACAGATAGTAATTATACCGATCGTTTTGGAATTCAGTTCTGTTTTTTTTATATCGCGAGTATAAGTCGGCATCGTATTCATAAGCTGGGACGGAGCGTAGACTTCTTGACATAATATTAGACAATACTAATGGAACGAATCCACGTTTCAAGTCCTTGTGAATTGTGTTAAAATTACTTACGATTCCAATACTTTTCGACAAATCATCTTGAAGGCCTGCAATTGTTAACCGCATTTCATAATACCAAACAGTATATCCAATACTATCTAAAGATTTTTCCAACAATAATTCCGCCTGTGAATAATCTCCAAGAAGAATACACTTTTCGACCTTGTCGCGTAAAGATACAAACAACTTTAATATGCCTTTGTGTTTCTTTAAACATTGTAATACCCAGTTTATTTCAATATCAACTGATTGAGGCTTATAAAAATAACGATTCCAACCTGTGCCAAGATCTTCTATTCTTTTGGGAAGCATATTGCCCCATATAACACTGCTTAAAAGAGGATTGGATTTGAATAAATTATCCAATGTTATGTTTATTAATGCATTATTCCCAGCGTACTTCAATGTATATGCAACTTCAGACCATTTTTTTTTGTCGCCTTTCATGGATAGGAAGGCATCTTCTACCTGATAATCCTTCCAATTGGCCTTGATTTCAGGTGTTGTTATTTGAGGTATAAATCGTTTGTTTACCATACTATTATCTATTACACAATTACACATAAGAAGTTAGGAGTCCAAAGATTGAGTCTCAATATTGCAACAATCTTTTTCACCAACCATATCTCGCATTATTCTCAAATCAGCTTCTACGCCATCCTTTGAAACGAGCGAGTCTTTGGGCAGTACAGAGTAGTTTTTGGCGATGTTCTCTTTTTTGCCGCTGAACCATTCTCCAAATGCTGTTTGGAGGAAAGAGTCACCATCAAGGATATCTTTCTTGTTATACCTTATTATATTAGTGACGAACTGTTTCAACTCAGCATTGCGTAGTTTCTTGTTCAATGGAATGCATAGATCCTTATTGGCAGATACCTGGCCAGTTTCGATAAACAGTTTTACAACGTCGCATACTTTCTCTACATCTTCTACAGGAGTACCGGCAAGCGAGAATACAAGCATCGTATATTCCTCTGTATACTTTAACCGTTTTACTCGATTCTCGGTCTCTTGTCTTTTGATTTCCCGTTCAAGTTTCAAGAGATAGTCACGTCTTTCAATAACACCAGAGACATCAATACTCATCGCATTGATTTCGTTCAATCGCTTCTCGTTCTCTTGCGCGAGGCGTTTCTTCTCCAGTTCTACTTGCTGCGTGACCAAATCCTGCACAACTTCGGGCAAACGTTCCCTCAGAGTACTGACTATAGAATCAGTATCGGCCTGAGGAGTCTGTTTGACGGCATCAAGAATCGCTTCCAAATCCTTGTTTTGGTCTTCCTTTTGATTCATTATAGCATCACCACCTTCTCCTCCTATGCCTTTAATGGCATCCAAATACTCTTGTCTCTTGGTAATTTGTATTTTGTAGAAAGATGTAAAGATGATAACCACAGCCTTGTAGATGGCAAAAAGGAAGGCCGCAAGATACAGGTAGGGTATGACTTTCTGCCATCCCTGCTGGGTGTTGGCGATTATACCGTAGACCATCATAATCACAACAAGGACAATAGCCAATGCTGCAATAACCCAGACTATCTTCTCTATTATTTTGAAAAACTTTACCATATCTCTGCTTTCTATTATCACCTATATAGAAACCACTTTGCCATATTATTCCTTCTTGTTAAGGATTACCCATTTGCCTTCCTTACGACCACCTTCACGTATTATGATTCCAGCAGCTTGTAGCTGAGAGACATACCGTTGCAGAGTCCTAAACTTAATACCAGTCTTTTGCGCCAGTTCGCTCGTCGTGATATATGGGTCAAACAACATTTCTTTTACGATAACCTCTTGAACTTCAGTTAGTTCTTTTACGCCACCTTTTACGCCATCTTTTACGTCATCTTTGGTGACATTGCCATCAGTAACTACGTTCAAATCTGTCGTAGACTCCTTATTGATAAAATAAGGATGGCACGGAATGTCTATAAGAAAATAGGTTCTTTCTTCATCCGTTTCAATCTTTGCTGCAGGAGATCCATTGGCCTGTAGTTCATCCTGAATAGTAGGAATGCCAGTAGCTCGGCCTTCCGTTAGGTCTAATTCTTTCAGGAACTCTCCCAACCTACGGTTACGATAGCGACGTGAACGTAACGATATACCTTTCTGAACTGCCTCCATCGGAATTGTATGGTTTGGGCCAGAAAAACTCAGAATCGAAATACGTTCAGGTTCCACAGTTATCTCAACTGGTTCCCGAATCGTATAGTCTCTATGATACAAACCATTGACAACAGCTTCTTCCAGAGCCTGATAGGGGTAGTTGAAGAATGTTATGGATTGCGCTCTGTCCTTGGGCTTAATAATCTGTTTCTTGACGATGTTGGTATTCAGATAGCTTAACGTCTTCTCTATCATCTGCGGCACACTGCCCCTGATGGGTTCCACCTCTATCAAGTTATTGGGATTCTTTTCTCTACCTTCAGGGAAAAGAACTATATCTATCTGCGCTTGACGGAAGAAGCGGTCTGGGCGTTCTGAGAACATCATTGCTGCTACATTCTTGATACGCCATCCTTCTGGCACAGCCTCTAATAAGTCCATCTGCTCCAGCACATCCTCCATGTGGTCTGTCAACGAAATATCTGCAAGACTACTCTTGACCTTTACAAGATAATCATGCAAAAGCAATGGCGATATATCCGTCAGCTTGATGTCATCGTTTCCACGGTCATCAAAGGGCATACGATTTGCAAGGTTTATCAATTCACGCTCGTATTCGTCTTTTGGAATGATACTGCTACTATTGTAGCGGATGTAGTAGTTATACGTCTTCTGCTTAGCAGTTATCTGGTCAGGCACCTTGTATGGTCTGCGCTCACCTGGAGAGACCTTGATTACAAGAATCGTCTTTCCGTCAGCTACCTCTATATACAATCGGGGCTGATAGTATGGGCGTATCAGGTTATTGAACCCAACCATATCTTTCTCGATAGGTTCTATCTGGTTAGGGTCAATGCCTGTAACGGGTCTTATGGCATGGCCGTTCTCTTCTTTTACTCCCACCACGATATAGCCGCCACCTGTTTCGTCAAAGTCATTGGCGAAAGCACAGATGGTACGGTATATAGCATCAGGGTTCCAACCTGTCTTGTATTCTATACGGTCACCTTCTACTGCTCGTCCGCTCAGAAGTTCTTCTATGTTGATTGGTAATCTCATATTTTCAGCTGTCTATTTATCATTCTTTCGTTGACCAAAGCAAATCCTTCACATCAACATTGAGGCTTCTGGCGATTTCTACCAAAGTCTCCAAACTGGGTTGTGAAGCATTGGTACACCATTTGCTCACCGAAGCAGGATCTTTTCCTAACTGCTCAGCCAGCCACTTATTTGTTCTCTTTTGTTCGGCTAAAACCACCTTTAGCCGATTGATGTCCTGTGCCATTATGCCTATTTATCGTTGTTTATGATGCAAAGGTACTGGTTTTCTCTGAAATAACCACATATTCTTATGGTTTTCTACTTCTTTATTTGCGTTTTAGGTAGATTTAAGAGCGTATTACTCATATTACTTGTATTATTCATATTATTTAAGCCATCCATATTTGTTCTTGTTATGTTGGCAACGCTCTCCACTTGTACACAACTGGAGAGAGATAACATCACCTACCGCCTACAGTCAGGCAGTAAGCAGTATATCATTTAATGTGACAAGCTGGAACGCAAGCCTGGTTCAAAGAAATCTGCCGACCCAAAGAAGGAAGAATACAAGGATGACATTTCCTTTTTGAAGAAAGACTATGCCATCAGGGACGTGGGAAAGTCGTCAGGAAAAGGCATCAGCACTATTCAACGTGTGAAAAAGGAGTTTTGCTGAATACATTAACCAATAGTTCCAATATTCATGTGTCGCCAGACAAATAGTTATAGCACAAATAAACCAAAAAGGTAAGGAAAAGATAAGGTCAAGGTGGCATTTTGACGCAAAAAAGGGGCAAAAACGCCATCTTCACCTTATTTAATAAGTAAACCTTCACTTTTTTGAGGGAATTTGAGTACCTTTATGCCATATTCCCATAATATACTCTTATCGGAAGTTGCATATGGATAATATACTGGCACTGTCTGAAGAAGACATTAAACTACGGTACATAACTCCATCCATATTACAGAAAGGATGGTCAGTTGAAGACATAACTATGGAGACTAAGGTTAAACTAACAGATGGCAAGATTAACCTTAGAGGAAATTTAGTGGCTCGTGGTAAAGCTAAGTTTGCTGACTATATGCTTTATTACAACCGTGCCACCTCCATTGCCATTGTTGAAGCCAAGGACGCAAATCATACAGTCTCTTTTGGAATGCAACAAGCAAAGGAATATGCTCAAATGATGGATATTCCTTTTGCGTTCAGCTCCAACGGTCAGGGTTATCAAGAATATGACTTCCTAACAGGAAAGGAACGCTCATTCTCAATGGATGCCTTTCCAACGAAAGAAGAATTATATGCTCGCTTCCTCGCTGAGAGCAATGGCGGTAAAGGCTTCTCTGACGAAGAAAAGAAAATCATCAATCAGCCCTACTGTACTGGACAAGACATTTTCCCTCCTCGATACTACCAACGCAATGCAGTTAACCGCACTGTCAATGCAGTAGCACAAGGGAAAAATCGTCTGCTGCTCGTTATGGCGACTGGAACGGGTAAGACATATACGGCATTCCAAATAGTCTATCGTCTTCTTAAAGCTGGTTTAGTGAAGAAAGTCTTGTATCTGGCAGACCGAAATGTTCTGGTTGACCAATCTATCCAACAAGACTTTAAGCCTTTATCAAGCACTATACACAAAGTGGATTATCAGAAAGATATTGAAACAAATGGTGGGCATTTGGCATACGAAGTATATTTCTCACTTTACCAACAGTTGATTGGGAAAGAAGGGAAACAGAACTATAAGGAACTGTTTAAGCCGGGGTTCTTTGATATGGTTATCGTTGACGAGTGCCATCGTGGAAGTGCCAAAGATGATAGCAACTGGCGTGAAATTCTGGAATACTTTGATGGTGCAATTCAACTGGGTATGACTGCCACGCCAAAGGAAACAAAGTACCAGTCCAGCATCAGTTATTTTGGTGAGCCGATTTACACATATAGCTTGAAGGAAGGTATAGAAGATGGATTCCTTGCGCCTTTCAAGGTTGTAAACATTACAACCAACATTGGTGATGAATGGCGACCTATTAAAGGACAAAGAGACATAAACGGCAACCTCATAGAAGACCGCATCTATAACAACTCTGACTATGATTACAATATCATCATAGAAGATAGAATCAGGGAGGTCGCACATGAGATAACCCAATATTTGAAGAGCACAGACAGGATGGCGAAGACCATTGTGTTCTGTGCCGACGAAGACCATGCCGACCGTATGCGCACCGCACTTGTCAATGAAAATTCCGACATGTGCAAGAAGAATCCTGATTATGTAGTGCGTATCACTGGCAGCGACCCTTACGGGCAGTCAAAACTTGACTACTTTATTTCCGTCGCTTCCAAGTACCCCGTCATCGCCACTACAAGTAAGTTGCTCTCTACAGGAGTGGATTGCAAAATGGTTAAACTCATTGTACTTGACCAACGCATTGGTTCCATGACAGAGTTTAAGCAAATTGTGGGTCGTGGAACCAGAATCCGTGAAAAAGAAGGTAAGACCCATTTTACAATCATGGATTTTCGTAATGTGACGCGTCTGTTTGCTGACCCTGACTGGGATGGTCCAATTGAAGTTAACGATAATTATGTAAAGGGCACACCAAAGCCTTATCCAGAGATTGAGGAAGAACCAATGGGCGTGAGCGAACCCGAGCCGGAACGCCCTCCTAAACCAATTGTTGATAAGGATGGCTGCACGGTTGAGGTTATCAATAAAGTTGTATCGGTATACGATGCCAACGGCAAGTTGCTCCGCACGGAAAGCATAACCGACTACACACGAAAGAACATCAACGACACTTACGCCAATCTTGATGACTTTATTCGCAGATGGAATGAAGCAGACAAGAAGGCTGAGATTACAGACCTACTCCGTGAGAGCGGAATAGACTTGCAAGCGTTAAAACATGACAGAGGTATGGATGATGTTGATGATTTTGATTTCATCTGTCATATCGCTTATGGCAAGAAGCCGTTGACTCGACGTGAACGTGCTGAGAATGTGAAGAAGCGTGACATCTTCAATAAGTACGGTGCAGAAGCACGTAAAGTGCTTGAAGCATTGCTCGATAAGTATGCCAATGATGGTATAACCCAGTTAGAAAACAGAACGATTCTACGTCTTGATCCGTTCCGACAAATGGGTTCACCAGCCAATATCGCTAAATTCTTTGGCGGCAATCAGCAGTATTTTTCAGCAGTGAAGGAACTTGAAAGTTTAATTTATAGCAGTATAGCATAACCAGATATGGCACTTAACAATTTTGTAAAGAGCATCAGAAACATCATGCGCAACGATGCGGGTATCAATGGCGATGCCCAGCGTATCGAGCAAATTGCATGGATGTTGTTTTTGAAAGTATATGATGAGAAGGAAAACGACTGGGAGTTTAATGAAGATGATTACAAGTCCTTCATTCCAGAGAATTGCCGATGGCGCAACTGGGCGAAAGACAATGGGGATGGTGAAGCGATAACTGCTGATGCCTTATTGGATTTCGTTAATAATATGCTATTCCCAACGTTAAAAGGATTAGAGGTTAATCCTTCAACACCAATGCGTAGTGCCATTGTTCGTACTACCTTTGAAGACGCAAACCAGTATATGAAAGATGGCGTGCTGCTTCGTCAGGTAATCAATGTCATTGACCAACTTGACCTTGGCGACTACGAAGAAAGTCATGCGTTCGGCGAGATATATGAGTCCATCCTGAAAGAAATGCAGTCAGCTGGTTCGGCAGGTGAGTTCTATACACCACGTGCCTTGACGGATTTCATGGCAGAAATCATCAATCCTAAGGTAGGAGAAAAGATGGCAGACTTCGCCTGTGGTACTGGCGGCTTCATAACAAGCTGGCTAAAAGCCCTTGACAAGAAGGTGCAGACAGCAGAAGACAAAGAGGAATATGCAAAGTCAATCTATGGCATTGAGAAGAAGCAATTCCCTTACATGCTGTGTGTCACCAATATGCTCCTGCATGACATCGATTCTCCAAAAGTGATGCACGATAACTCCCTGACAAAGGACGTGCTTAATTACACGGATGATGACAAGTGCGATGTGGTCTTGATGAATCCACCATACGGAGGCAGTGAGAAGAACGACATCAAACAGCATTTTCCTTCCGATTTGAGTTCAAGCGAGACTGCCGACCTCTTCATGGTGCTTATCATGTATCGTCTTGCAGAGAAAGGTCGCGCTGCGGTCATCCTGCCAGACGGTTTCCTGTTTGGTACAGACAATGCAAAACTGGCTATCAAGGAGAAACTGCTGCGAGAGTTCAACCTTCATACCACTATTCGACTGCCAGGCAGCATTTTCTCACCATATACAAGCATTGCAACCAACGTCCTTTTCTTCAACAATGAAAAGGCAGAAGGTGCAGAAGAAGGATTCAGCACAAAAGAGACATGGTTCTATCGTCTTGACATGCCGGAAGGCTATAAACATTTCTCCAAGACAAAGCCCATGCGAGCCGAGCATTGTCAGCCAATCATTGAGTGGTGGAATAATCGGGAAGAGATTGTGGATACGGAGAACAACGATGAAAAGTCACGCTGTTTCACGGCGCAGCAACTTCTTGGCATGGATTGCAATTTCGACCAATGCAAGTTCCCTAAGGACGAAGAAGAAATCCTCCCTCCTGCAGACCTGCTTGCAGATTACTACAAGAAACGTGCAGCTCTCGACCACGAGATTGATAAAACATTATCAGAGATTCAAAAGATTTTAGGCATCACCATAGAGAAATGAGAAAAGCTTTGTTCAGTTATATACTGGTAGCCGTTCTTTGTCTGGTTTCATCAAATCTGACAGCCCAGACGGTTGGTTATACCTACAAGGCACTGGCAGCCGAAGGGTGTACCATGAAATATAGTGTAGCAAAACAAGATACAGCATACTATATCATAGCAACTGTACGCTCGGACAGAATGACCTTTTTGAGCGAGCCGACAATGAAGGTGCGAACATTCGATGACGAGGTTATCACCCTTACAGGAACTGTTATTGGCAATGGAAGTCAATCAGCTGGAATCGTATCTGGCAACATCATTATTCCCGTTACCGAAATCAGTTCTACAGCCCAATTCAAGGTTAGCCCAAAACAATTTGAAAGCATAAAGAGTGGCATTGCTAAAATTCGGTTGGATATGACACCGATGAACCATGAGCGGACATTCAAGAAAGACAAGATTGGAAAGAAGCTCTACCAGTTCTATCTGAAAGCTAAATCTCAGGATGACAATTTCTAAATGGCATCTACTTATGACAGGAAAGCAACTTAAAAATAGCATATTACAATGGGCTATACAAGGCAAACTTGTACCACAAGACCCTAATGATGAGCCTGCGTCTGTCCTGCTTGAAAAGATTAGGGCAGAAAAGGCAAGACTCATTAAGGAAGGGAAAATAAAAAAAGACAAGAAGGAATCTATCATCTTCCGTGGTGAGGACAATTCCTATTATGAGAAGTTCGCCGACGGTAAGGTAGTTTGTGTAGATGACGAGATACCATTTGCGATACCTGAGAGTTGGCAATGGGAGCGTTGGGGTAATTTGTCTTATTCCATCCAATATGGATATAATGCTCCAGCAGAAGAAACAGGTGATATTAGAATGGTACGAATAAGTGACATTCAACACGGTGATGTATTATGGGCAACAGTTCCTTTCTGCCATATAAACGAAAGTGAGATTGATACATATTTGCTTCAAAAAGATGATATATTGTTTGCAAGAACAGGAGGAACTGTAGGCAAATCCTTCCTTGTAAAGGATGTTCCTTACCCATCAATTTATGCGGGGTATCTCATCCGAACACGATATAGTAACATGCTTTCTGCCCAATATATGAAATACTTTATGGAGTGTGAATTATACTGGGAGCAGCTTAGGAATGGAACAATTGCTACAGCTCAGCCGAATTGTAATGGAAAGACATTGGCAAAAATGATTTTGCCTATACCTCCTTATAATGAACAGATTCGTATCACGGATAAACTGAATCAAGTATTAGAGCAGGTTCGCAGATATGGAGAAAGTCAAGACCGACTGGATAAACTGAATATTCAAATCCATGATTTACTGAAGAAATCTATTTTACAAGAAGCTATCCAAGGCAGGCTCGTTGCACAGGATGCTTCGGACGAACCTGCATCCATTCTTCTTCAACGCATCAAAGAAGAGAAACTTCGCCTTGTTGCCGAAGGTAAGTTGAAGAAGAAGGACGTTATCGACAGCACTATCTTCC
>ERZ773049.1268-NODE-1268-length-14717-cov-13.102987_pt1 | contig 14717 bp, 16 predicted proteins | sample MGYA00580633_ERZ773049 | MGnify/ENA primary metagenome ERZ773049 (study PRJEB29015, sample SAMEA2737991) | human oral metagenome | biome: human oral; feature: human-associated habitat; material: dental | place: China | collected 2066 ... | reverse complement strand
GGGCCGGATCCGGGCTCGCAGCGGCGGTATCCGGGGATGATGCCTGCGGCTCCGGGGCCGGCCTGGACGTCGTGCGCGTGGTTCGGCGCGCACCGGGTCGGGCTCCCGGGCGGGCAGGTGCAGGTCGGCGCGGCGTCATGGGACTGATCCTGCACCCGCCCCCGGGAATGACCGAGCGCCGTCGTCGGCGGGTCGCTCGCCCTCGGCGTACCTCACTCAAGAACCGAAGAGCATTCGCGCCTCCGGAAAGCACGTTGGGGTGCAGCGGAGAAATCCGCTGCACCCCAACGAGATGAGCTCAGGCTGTGGCTCTGCGCCGTACCCGCCCCGAGCGAAGCTCAGGCCTTGAAACGCGGGAAGGCGCTGGCGCCGGCGTAGACGGCGTCCTCGCCCAGGGCGTCCTCAATGCGCAGGAGCTGGTTGTACTTGTTGATGCGCTCGCCGCGGGCGGGGGCACCGGTCTTGATCTGGCCGGAGTTGGTGGCCACGGCCAGGTCGGCGATGGTGACGTCCTCGGTCTCACCGGAGCGGTGGGAGGTCATGGACTTGTAGCCGGCGCGGTGGGCCATCTCCACGGCCTCGAGGGTCTCGGTCAGGGAGCCGATCTGGTTGACCTTGACCAGCAGGGCGTTGGCGGCGCCGAGCTCGATGCCCTTGGCGAGGCGCTCGGGGTTGGTGACGAAGAAGTCGTCGCCGACGATCTGGACCTTGTCGCCGATCTTGTCGGTCAGGGCCTTCCAGTCGTCCCACTCGTCCTCGGAGAGCGGGTCCTCGATGGAGACGATCGGGAAGTCCTTCACGAGCTTCTCGTAGTAGTCCACCATGAAGGCGTTGTCGCGGGCCTCGCCCTCGAAGTTGTAGGTCTTGGTCTTCTCGTCGAAGAACTCGGAGGAGGCGACATCCATGGCCAGGGCGACATCCTTGCCGGGCTTGTAACCGGCCTTCTCGATGGCCTCGACGATGAGCTCGAGGGCCTCGCGGTTGGAGTCGAGGTTGGGGGCGAAGCCGCCCTCGTCGCCCAGGCCGGTGGACAGGCCGCGCTCCTTCACGACCGCCTTGAGGGCGTGGTAGACCTCGGCGCCCATGCGCAGGGCCTCACGGAAGGTGGGGGCGCCGATGGGGGCGATCATGAACTCCTGGATATCGACGTTGGAGTCCGCGTGGGAGCCGCCATTGAGGATGTTCATCATCGGCACGGGCAGGACATGGGCGCCCGGGCCGCCGACGTACTGGAAGAGGTCCAGGCCGGCGGACTCGGCGGAAGCCTGAGCGGCGGCCAGGGAGACGCCGAGGATGGCGTTGGCGCCGAGCTTGCCCTTGTTGGGAGTGCCGTCGAGCTCGAGCATGAGGCGGTCAAGGCCGCGCTGGTCGGCGGCGTCGAAACCGATGATCTTGGGGGCGATGACGTCGTTGACGTTGGCGACCGCCTTCTCGACGCCCTTGCCCAGGTAGCGGCCCTTGTCGCCATCGCGCAGCTCGACGGCCTCGAAGGCACCGGTGGAGGCGCCGGAGGGGACGGCGGCGCGAGCGGAGGCACCGTCCTCCAGGAGGATCTCGACCTCGAGGGTCGGGTTGCCACGGGAGTCGAGGATCTCGCGGGCTTTAACTGTCTCGATGAGGGCCACTTGGTGCTCCTTGTTCTGTGATCGATCGATCGAGGTGATCCGGATGCGGGGTCAGCCTACCGGCCGCTGTCCGCCACCACGAGGGCGTAGGTCCCCTAATTTGTCGGACTTGATCGGAATTGATCGGATTTACCGGGCTGTTCACGCCCGGCGAGCATCGGGCCCGCGACGACGGCGCAGACAGGCGGTGCGACCGGGACGGCGGCGAAAAAGCAGAGGAGCATCAGGACTGACGCGAGTCGCCCGGAGCGAGCTCGTCGGAGCTGGGCACGCGCCAACCCTTCTGGGTGAAGGTGTAGCGCGGGGAGGCATCCCCCACCAGCGAGGCCTGTATGGCGCCGACCTCCGAGGCGAACGCAGCCCGGCGATCGTCGTCCAGCGAGCTCAGGGCCCGGGAGATGAGTACGGAGCGCGCCACATCAATGCTCGCCTGGGAGTAATCGCCAGAGCTGTTGGAGTCCGCGAGGGCCGCCCGGGCGTCGTCATCGCTGACGACGACGCCGTACTTCTTGGCGGTTTCTTCGAAGAGTTGAAGCGAAAGCAGGTTCTCCTGGACCGTACTCGTGTCCATTCCCGGCAGGTCGGAGAGCTCGGCGGATGCGGTCTGGACGTCCTTCTCCGAGACGGAGACCGAGTGGGGCTTCCCGTCGCTGCCCGTATAGGTCCCGACATAGGCCTGCCCGGGATGGGCGGAGCACCCTGCGAGCACTCCCCCGGTCAGAGCCGCAGCGGCGAGTGCGGCAAGAAGGCGTGCGGCACGCGAAACGGTATGGGTCACGGCGGGCTCCCTGTCATGGGCTGTCTACGGACTGTCGTGCGGATCGGCCCGGGTTCCAGGCGGCGCCGGCGATCCGCCCCCCTCATGGTAGCCCGACGGCGCACGTTTATGACGACGCGTCTGGTGGTCCACGCCCAGCCCCATCCAGCGTACGGGCGCCCGTCGCCCAGACCTGGCCGATCCTGACCGATCTCGACGCGATCGCCGGCCTTAAACTTCAGCTCCGATCATTCAACAGGCGGACTCTTGGCCGTTCCCTACGGGGAAGGTTATTCAGGGGCGTGTATGGGGGTTTAGGGGTTCGGTGTGTTGAATGGGTGACGGCTCGTTTGCGCACCAACACCTCCCAGGAGGCGATCGCCGAGATCATGGGGGTGTCACAGCCGACGATCTCGCGGGCGATCTCGGTGGTCACCCGGATCATCGCCAGGGTCTTGGGGCCTGTGCTGGCGACCGTCGAGGAGGTCCCCCATGGGGGCGTGCACATCATCGACGGTACGCTCCTGCCGTGCTGGAGCTGGAAGGATCGGACGGACCTGTGGTCGGGCAAGCACAAGCGCACCGGCCTGAGCCTGCAAGTGCTGGTCAGCCCCGCCGGGCGCCTGCGGTGGGCCTCAGACCCGCTACCGGGGGCCACCCACGACACCAAGGCCATCACCACCTCCGGTCTCTTGGAGGAGATCGACCCCTCCTGCTGCATCGCCGATAAAGGCTACATCGGAACCGGGGTTCTCACCCCCTACAAGAAACCTCCCAACAGTGAGCTCACCAAGGCCCAGAAGCAGGCCAACAAATCCCTAAATGAAATCCGGTATGTCGTGGAGAGAACCATCGCGCACATCAAATCCTGGAAGATCCTGGCCCACGACTACAGGCGCCCCCTGCACACCTTCAAAGAAACTATCACAGCCACCCTAGCCCTCTACGCCTACACCAACCCCTGAATAACCTTCGGGGTACTTGTAGCTTTCCTCGCGATCGCATTCATGTGGTGGACAGATAATAGGTCGGAAATCACCTACGGGATGAGCGGACCAATGACCACGATCACTATGATGAATGGCACCCGATCCGCCACCGCGGAGCAAAAGGCGCAAGCAGCACGCGACTTGCGCGCATTCCTCTCCGAGAATGACATTAGCATGATCAAGGTCTCGAATGGCGATAGTTCTCCCGATCTCGTGGTTTTCGACCCCAACCATAGGATCGGATGGATGAAGCCCCTCAATGCCGCCAGTAGTACTGCCGATCCAGAGCCTGGCGTGTACACCATTAAAGGTTCTTATTCGGACAAGACGTGGATATCTTCCGGACAGGCTCCATTAGCGCCACAGGGGCTCGACGTGCTCGGCAGTATCGAAGTTCCTGGGTTAACGCCGTCGAACAGCAATCTCCAGTTTGTCGAGGTGCTTGGCGCAGCCCCCTTCGATACGGGAGAATTGCATCTGGGGACAACAGATCCTGACACATTAGCACGCATCGTCGAACTGATGGAGGCGCAGGGCTTACGCCCGCAAAGCACCAAGCAGCAAGAACCGCTGCTGATCTCGTTGATTTACGACGCCCCAGTCGCGACCTCAACACTGTTCATACTACTGAGCATCGTCTGTGTCATGGGAACTGTTGTTCTGAGGCTGCCAGAGCAGAGCGAGGAGATCCGACTGCGCGTCTTGGTCGGCGCGACCAAGCTAAAAATTATTCGTGATCGAGCTCGCCGAGAACTAGTCCCCGTCCTCGCCGGAACCGCAATCGGTTCAGGAGTCGCACTGATGACCACATCGCTCATCGCCACGAGTGCCCCCGGAAGCCGGGAATTCACTATTTTAACACTCGGAGCGCTCATAGGCGGAATAGTCATGTGGGTAATCCGACAAGCGACCTTCGCGCTCATTCTATCATCCCATCTCAAACGGGCTTCCTCATGATCCGCACAGAAGTTTCGGGAGGGATCCGGACCGCGTGGCGCCACCGTTGGAGCGCTGCAGGTGTTGCTTTTATGATCACCGCAGCGTGCATGACGCTCACCGTGGTGCTGTCACACATCATAACGGAGACATCGGTCATGATCGGCGCATATCACCTTCGCCAGCGTGACGCCGTCACATTCTCAGCCTATTACCGCACGCGCCCCCTAAAAATAGATCCAAGTACCGAGATCATGGAGAATATCGGGAAAAGAATCAACGCCGGCACTGCATACACTACAGTCATCAATAATGTCGAGCTCGGAAACCACTCCTTCGCCGGAGGCAACCACACAGTTATCCTCATCGGAGACTCTGCGCAGGAGGCCGTCTCTGGAGTCGAATTGTGCTCGCCGGCACCGTGCGCCATGGCCGGTGAGAACATCAAGAACGAGTTCGACGGTTCGCTCTCCATCGGCGACCAGACAGTCCCCGTTGTAGCACGCATGCCCTCGACGACAAAGCTCTTCGACCCGAATATGAACGGAATCGACCTGGGAACCACGGTTCTCATCAACCTCCCTCCAGATAGCCTCGATCATCTAGACGATGTAGAGCAGGAAGAAGCATTAACTAGAACGGTTCTATTCGCCCCCACGGATGAAGAAGTCGCGCAGTTCGCGCGCGATGCGAACAATGAAGGACTCACGCTCGTCCCACACCGCATCGCCGCCGACCAACCGGAGCGCTACAGGGACATTATGATCAGAGCCGGACTGTACGGTCTCAGTCTGCTGGCCCTGACAACACTCATCCTGTTCGCGTACAGCGCCTCTATCAGCTCAACTCTCCGCCAAGAAAGAGCGGAGCTGCTCCTCCGCCACCAGTACGGCGCCACCACTGCCGATATATGCCTGCGGGTCGCTGTCTTCCTCGCCTCCACCATGCTCGTGCTGCCCACATGCGCAGTCCTCTTCTTCTCCCTGGCAGGGCCGCCGATCACAACCGCCGCAGCAGCAGCCGAGGCAGCGCTGATAGTGATCTATGTTGTGCTTCTGACGCAGACAACGCGCAGGATATCCAGAAGCTTCTCCACCACTGGCACCGGCGGCAGACAAAAAAGGAAAGCACAAAATAGACGAGCGAACGGAATAGAAGCTCATCCACAGAAAGAAGCCCCATGACACATGCCTTAGAACTGCACGACATCAGCGTCGATTACCATCGCGGCAAGAACACCGTGCACGCACTGCGCTCCGCATCGCTATCGGTGGATGAGGGCGAGTCGGTCGCGGTCATGGGGCCGTCCGGCTGCGGGAAATCCACTCTGCTCGGCGTTCTCGGGCTGACGATCTTGCCGGACAACGGTACTCTGCTCATCAACTCCGAACGCGCACCGGCGGGGCGCACGCCCAGGGCGCGTGCCCGGAACCGCCTGATCGGCATGATCCCTCAGGACTACACCGTCGTCGACCAGCTGACCGCTCTGGCGAATGTCTCGCTTCCTCTGGAGTACGCCCGCCCGCGCGTCAAGAGGAAGGACAGAAAAGAGCGAGCGAGAAGAGCGCTGTCCGCCGTCGGAATCGAGTGGGCCGGCAATCAGAAGCCGTCACAGATGTCCGGAGGGGAGCGTCAACGGGTTGCCGTAGCGCGGGCGCTGATCAACCACCCGCGCTGCATACTCGCCGACGAGCCGACCGCCTCCCTGGACTCGGAAACCGCCCACGACATCACCTCATTGCTTCTCTCGCAGGCGCGTCAGGCCGGCGGCTGCCTGGTCGTCGCCACGCACGACCCCCGCGTCGCGAACGCGTGCGACCGCGTGCTCACCATGACCGACGGGAGCCTGATGGGGTCTGAGGGCGCACCCAACGCTTCCTAGCCCGACGAGATAGACATTTTCGAATGAGGTAGACGGTGGCACCGTCTACCTCATTCGAAAATGTCTATCTCGTCGGGTTCGCAAACCTCGACGCAGCAACACAAGCCCAGCGGCGCAAGCGATTACAGCGCGCTCTGGCGGGCGAGCACCGCCACCGCCTCCGCGCGCGAGCCGACCCCGAGCTTCTTGTATGCGCGACGCGCATAGGTCTTCACGGTGCTCTCCGCCACGGACATGCGGTAAGCCACCGATTGGGTCGTCAACCCCAGCGCATACAGCTCAATGACCCGACGCTCCTTATCACTGAGAGGCCTTACCATTGGCGGAACGGCGGCCCCATCAACATCGTCAACATCGTCGATCTCCGGCGTGGCCACGCGCCGCAGTACCCGCCAGATCGCCCCTCCCCCGAGCAGCAGCGTCTCCTTGGGCACGACGGCTCGAGAACCGTGCGAACCGTCAGCATCGGAACGCACGGCCCCACCGCCCTCAACGCCGGAGGCGGACATCGCCACGACCGCGGCCCCGGCCTGAGACGCCTCCCGCGTCAACGGCACCTCTCGGCCCGAGTCATCAGACAGCTCGGAATCAATCAGGATCACATCGGGCACCGGCTCCAAGGCGGCAAGGCGGCGCAGAGCCGCACGACGACTGCGCACCGACCACAGCAGACGAATTCGCTCCGAGGATCGTCGCACCAGGTCCCGCAAGGCGTACAGCGCGAGCGGGTCATAGTCCACGATCCCCAGACTGAGCACTGCAGAAGACTCCAGGGACAGGCCTTCTCGATGATGCGACCGCATATATGCCCATCGTGCGCCCCTCGTGGGGAAAGCACAACCGTTTTTCCCTAGCGTCGTCCATTCGGATGACGCCGCGCGCAGAAAGCTCCGGGCAGCCGCACCGCAGCACCATTGTGGGGCGAACCCCAAGCGCCTACCCTGCCATCATGGGAAGCGAACGATCGTTAGCCGATGAAGATCCGGAATCTCCGCCCCGCACACCCTCGTCGAAGCGCCGCACCTCCCGGAACACCCGCGAGGCTCTACTGGATGCCGCCCTTGAGCAGTTCTCCAGCAAGGGATTCGGCGGCACGTCGATCCGGGACCTGGCCAGAGCGGTCGGTATCCGGGAGAGCTCGGTGTACAAGCACTTCGCCTCCAAGCAGGCTCTCCTCGACGCGCTCATCGAGCGGGCCGACGCGCATCTGGGATCGGTGGCCGCCCGGTTCGGCACCACCATCACCGCGGGCGCCGACGCCGCTCCCGCATACCGAGGCGTGAGTGAGGAGTCGCTGCTGGCGATCGCCCGCGGCATGCTCGACGTCGTCCTCCACGACCCGCAGTTCGCACTCCTGCGTCGCCTCCTGACCGTCGAGCAGTACCGCGAGCCCGACGCCGCGGCGCGCTACCGCGACTACTTCATCACCCGACCCCTGTCTTTCCAGACCGACCTCTTCCGCTCCCTGATCGCCACCGGCGACTTCCGCGAGGGACTGGATCCCGAGCAGGTCGCTCTGGCCTTCTTCGGGCCGATCCACCTGCTCATCGGACTCGCGGAGCGCGACGAGCAGCGGGCCGACGAGCTCCTGTCCGGCCATATCCGACACTTCAGGCGCACGCACCTGAAGGAGGCATGATGCGGCGGTACGGAAAGGCGATCCGGGCGCTGTACGCACTGGCCTTCATCGGCGGGGGCCTCTCCCACTTCTTCTTCGGCAGGCTGATGCCGGACAGCTACGCGGCCTTCGCCGACACCGCACTGCTGCCCTGGCTGAGTGAGCTGTGGCGCGCCTTCGTCATGCCGAACATCGGCCGGCTCACCATCGCGCTGGGGTTCTTCGAGATCGCCTGCGGCGCCGGCGTGCTGCACAGGCGCACCGCCGTCGTCTCCACCTGGGCGATGCTCTGCTTCCTGGTCCTCGTCACCGTCCTCGGTTACGGCTTGCCCACGTCCTCACTGGGCGAGGACCTGCTGAAGAACCGCTTGAGCACCATCGTCATGGCGCTCCTGCTCATTCCCCTGCTCACTAAGGCACGGACCGTCCGGAACCCCGCGACCGGCTGACGAAAAGGCTCTTGGACGACAGTCGCCGTACGCTCGAGGTGACGCCGCGGTGCTCCGGGCCCGGAGTCGGCATACGGCCAATGACGGTACGGTTCGGCCATGAGTGAGCCCGGGGCGACGCGCGCGGTCGCATGGGTGGAGTGGATGGAGCGCCGCCAGGTGCCCCTCTACCTCGCCGCCCTGGCACTCGGCACGGCAACGGGCCTGATCCTGCCGGACGCCGCGGGAGCTCTAGAACCCGCCATCAACCCGATTCTGATCGCACTGCTGTACGCAACCTTCCTCGGAGTTCCGCTGACGCGTCTGCGCACCGCCGTCGCCGACGCACGCTTCGTGGTGGCGCTCCTGATCGTCAACTTCGTCCTGGCGCCATTGGTGGTGGCGGCCCTGTCCCGCCCGGTCAGCGACTCTCCCGCCCTTCTGACAGGACTCCTGCTCGTCCTTCTGGCGCCCTGCGTGGACTACGTCATGGTGTTCACTCGGCTTGCAGGCGGCGCCTGGGAGCGAATCCTGGCGGCCTCCCCCGTACTCATGCTCGCTCAAACCCTTCTCCTGCCGATCTGGCTGGCGGCCCTCGCGGGCCCGGGGCTCGCATCCATCAGCCGACGCCCATTCGCACTGGCCTTCATCTTCATGATCGCCCTGCCATTGGGGCTGTCCGCACTCACCCAATGGGTGTCAGCCCGCTACCGTCCGGTCGCCCGAGTCCAGAGCGGGACGACGGCGCTCATGGTTCCGCTCATGATGGCCACCCTGATGATGGTGACCGCCTCCCAGATCGCCGCGGTCGCCTCTCATCTGGGCCTCCTCGTGCGCGTCGTCCCGATATTCCTCATCTTCGCCGCAATCATGGCGCTGACCGGCAATGTCGTCGGGCTGCTGGCGCATCAGGACAGGAGCGCCCGCCTGGCCCTGGCCTTCTCGGGAACCACCCGCAACTCTCTCGTGGTTCTCCCCCTGGCCCTCGCTCTCCCGGACGCCCTGGCGCCGATCGTCGTCGTCACCCAGACACTCGTGGAGCTCATCGTCATGGTGGTCTACGTGCGGCTGCTGCCCCGGCTCATCCGCCGCCCATAACGTGGCTCGGCACGGAGGACGGGCGTCGCACCAGGGTTCCGGCTTCCTCACGCACCCCCGCACGTGCGGCACGTAGCCTGTCGGCATGACTGATCACACCAGGAACGGCGCCGACGATTCACCCCACCGGACCGAACTCCTCAGATGCGCAACAGATCAAGCGGGCAACGAACCGGCGCCGGAACACGAATCCGCCGAGCAGCGCCATGCCCGCACCGTTCTCACCATTGATGGGGTCGCCTGCGCCGCAGCAGCCATTGGAACGGTGGCGATCGGGCCCGGCTCACCGCTGCACATCAGGTGCGCTCGAGCGCCATTGGCGGCCGCACTGGGAGGCACGAGCGCACTGCTGCTCCGCTCGGCGCGCAGGAAGCCGATCCGCAATACGATCTCGAGCGGGCAGCACTCATCAATCTGGGGTGGGTCCTCACCTGCAGCATCGCCCTGCGGCGTCCGCAGAGCCGCTTGGGGACTGCGGTGATCCTCTCAACAGCGGCCTTCGATGCCGGGGCCGCTATCGCTCAATGGCGACTCCGCTCCTAGAAACGATGGAGATAGACATGGGCGTCAGGCCTGTCCCCTCGCAGCAGCGCCCGGCCCATCAGCCTATTCTCTTCCCTAATTTCTACTCGTCTTCCTACTCGTCGATGGTGGGCGGCCATTCGCCGGAATGCACCACTGCACGGGTGATCTCATCCCAGGTGAAAACGGATACTGACCGCCCCGACGCTCCAGCGGTACTCTCCCCGTCGCGCGGCCACTTATAGGTGACCTGGATGGTCTCGTCATCAAGACGTGCCACTTCTGGGAAGAATCCGATCATCTGGTCACTGGTGACGCCTATGTACTCACCGTGATGGAACAGCATGATCTGATAGGGGGACGAGGCCGTACCGCCTTCGATCGGCAGGACGATCCAGGACAGGGACGCGCAGGAGTCATAGGTGGAAACGTCCGCCTCCGTGGTATCCCAGGCCCGCTCGTAGTAAGTCGGCACTTGGGACACCCAGGTGCCGAGGGCTTCAGCCCCCGACTTGTCCGAGCACTCCGGGGTCGGGCTCGGCGTCGGCGTAGCCTCCTCAGACGCCTCCGTCGCCGTCTTCCCATCGGGCTCCGGCGAGGCCTAGCTGCTCGCCGACCCCTGGGCGTCGGAGGTCTGAGCCGCAGGGCCGCCCCCGGTCTCGGCCGGCTCGGAGCTGGACGAGTCCTTGCACCCAGTCAGCAGAACCGGGACAACGAAAAGAACGCCGACGACAAGGGCCGACGTACGACATAGAGCGGAATGCAACCTCATGAGCGTCCTTAAACCTTGACGGCCTCCATCGTGCAGCAGCGCGACCATGCTGCGAGCCACCTCATCAGTAACGGAAGTCTAGCCCAGGCCCTCTTCGGAAGTGCCGGGTTGATGTCACTTGCGCCCCGCCCCTCGCACAGCCGGCGATCGGGGGCCACCGGTGAGGCGAAACGACAGCCAGCGCCTCTCGTATACAAACAGTCTTTTGTATACGATGACGTTCATGAAGGACCAAAATGGCTGCTGAACCCGCGATCGACCTCGACCTGGCCCTGCGCGCACTGGCCGACCGGAATCGTCGAGCCATCATGCAGGTCATCCGCAACGAGCCCCACCAGGTCGAAGCGGTGGCGGATGAACTCGGCATGTCGCAGCAGGCCGCATCGCACCACCTCGGAGTGCTGCGCCGAGCAGGGCTGGCCACCAGCACTCGCGACGCGAACCGCCACCTGTACGTCATCAACACCGACGCCCTGACGGCGGTTCGCTCCTACCTCGATGACTTCTGGCCCACCAGACTGTCCGCCCTCAAGGCGGCTGTGGAGGCCCACCCGGAAGCTCCGAAGGCGCAGGAGGCTCAGGAGACAAGGGACGCACAGCATGACTGAGCTCTCGCAGTTCTCCCATTCCATTGATATCGCTGCGCCACCGCGCGTCGTCTTCACCTTCTTGACCACCGAGGAGGGCATGACCGCCTGGATGGGGCAATTCGCCGAGCTGGATCCCAGACAGGGCGGCCGGTTCGCCGTGGATATCTCCGGATACCCGGTCCGGGGGCAGTACCTGCACGTCGAGCCGTTCTCGCGCGTCGTCGTCTCGTGGGGATTCGCGGGAAGCGACGACCTACCGCCGGGAGCGTCCACCGTCGAATTCCGACTCATCGAGATCGAGGGCGGCACTCGTGTCGAGCTCACCCATTCGGACTTGCCCGATAGCGAGGTCCCCGGACACACAGAGGGCTGGAGGCACTTCGTCCCCCGGCTCCACGAAGCGGCCGAGGGCGGGCATCCCGGCCCGGACTCCTGGCTCCCGCGCAGCGCCCCCAAGCCCGCATCGGCACCGACATCACCAACACCGAGGAGCATCATGACCGAATCGACGAGCAATCCGATGACTGTCATCCAGCGCTACCACCGGGCCTGGACCAGCGGTGATATCGACTCCGCCATGGATCTGGTGGCCGACGACATCACCTGCCGCGCCCCCGGGGCGGACCTGACCGGCAAGGACCAGTACCGAGAGTTCATCAGCGGCTTCGCCCCGGCATTGACCGGATTGGCCGATATCGCCTCCTTCGCCGAGGGCGAGCGCGTCGCGCTGTTCTACTACCCGCAGACCGCCGCGACCAGCACCGCCCCCGCGGCCGAATGCTTCACCGTGGAGAACGGCCTCATCACCGATAGCGTTCTGATCTTCGATCGCCTCTCCTTCGCCCCGCCGGAGGCATCATGAGCGGCCCGAAGAGCACAGCGAGAGAACGGCAGGGCAGGCAGGAGCAGGAGGCGCTCCTGGCCCGACTGCGGAAACTGTTGGAGGACGAGCCGATCTCGCGCGAGATCAGCATGTTCGGCGCACGCGCCATCATGGTGCGCGGCAAGATGCTGTGCTGTGCCCGCAAAGACGGAAATCTCCTGGCCCATATCGACCCCGCCGCCGACGCGGAAATGTCGCAGCAGCCGGGCACTTCCCCGGCCGAGATGGGACCGGGGCGCGAGATGGGACCCGGCTGGCTCAATGTAGCGGCGGACTCCATCGCCGACGACCACCGACTGCAGTTCTGGCTGGACGCCTGCCTCGCCCTCAACCGGGCCCAGACCCAACCACAATCATGACCGGACGCCCAGAATTCCCCGGTTTCCTCGGTTTTCCGCCGCAGCTGTTCTCCTTCTTCGAACGCTTATCGGAGAACAAAACCAAAGAATTCTGGACCGACACAAAGCGGGGACTCCGGTCACTCCGGGTGCCGCGCCTCCGCTCAAGCGAAGCCCGAGAGGATTCCCCTCATGCTGGTGAGGTGTCCAAAACGGAGGAGATCACCCTGCCGTCGGCCTCACCGCCGCCGTCGGTACTTGGTGGCCTCAACCTCGTAGTCCTTGTCCCCGGCGATCACGGCGTGCAGGAGCACCTCGACCCAGCGCAGCAGGTCCTCCCCCTCAATGGGCCCTCCGCCCATGCGGGCGGTGCCCGGCGCGGGGACGACAATCGTCCGAGTGGCGGGCTTCAGTACGGTTCCGGGGTAGAGGCGAGTGACCTTCATGCGCGCCGACTCGGGCAGACTGACCGGGGCGAAGCGAATGGACTTGCCCTGGGCGACGATCTCGCGCACCCCCAGGTGGGCCGCGAGCGCGCGCAGCCTGGCCAGGGACGCCAAATGCTGAGTGGGCTCGGGAACGGGCCCGTACCGGTCGGCGAGCTCCTCAAGCACATCAGCCACCTCCGACTCGCTGCGGGCGGCGGCGAACTTGGTGTAGGCCTCCAAACGCAGCCGCTCATGAGCGACATATTCCTCGGGAATGGTGGCGTCCACGGGCAGCTCGATGCGCAGGTCCTCGTCAATCCCCGCCTCGGCGTCGGTCTCAGGACCCGCGCTCCCACCGACCTTGAGGGCCTTCTTGTAGGCGGCCACGGCCTCGGAGACCATGCGCACGTACAGGTCGAAGCCGACCCCGGCGATGTGCCCGGACTGCTCACCGCCCAGCAGGTTCCCAGCGCCGCGGATCTCGAGGTCCTTCATGGCCACCTGCATGCCGGCCCCCAGATCGGTGTTGGAGGCGATGGTGCGCAGTCGCTCCAGTGAAGTCTCGGTCAGCGGCCTGTCGGCGGGGTAGAGGAAGTAGGCGTAGGCCCGCTCCCGCCCGCGCCCGACGCGCCCACGCAACTGGTGGAGCTGAGACAGCCCCATTCTGTCGGCCCGGTCCACGATAAGGGTGTTGGCGTTGGACACGTCCAAACCGGTTTCGACGATGGTGGTGCACACCAGGACGTCGATCTCCTTGTGCCAGAAGTCGTCGATGACCCTTTCCAGGCGCGACTCGCTCATCTGACCGTGAGCGGTGGCGACCCTCGCCTCGGGGACGAGCTCGGCCAGGCGGGCGGCGGTCGATTCGATGTCCTCCACCCGGTTGTGAACGAAGAAGACCTGGCCGTCACGCAGCAGCTCGCGGCGGATGGCGGCACCGACCTGCTTGGTCTCGTAGGCGCCGACGTAGGTGAGGATGGGGTGACGGTCCTCAGGCGGGGTGGCCAGGGTGGACATCTCCCGCAGGCCGGTGACCGCCATCTCCAGGGTGCGCGGGATGGGGGTGGCGGACATGGCGAGAACGTCGACGTCGGTGCGCAGCGCCTTGAGGGTCTCCTTGTGCTCCACTCCGAAACGCTGCTCCTCATCGATGACGACCAGGCCCAGATCCTTGAAGCGGATCTGACCGGTGATAAGGCGGTGGGTTCCCACCACGACGTCGATGGTGCCGTCGGCCAGCCCCTTCAGCACGTCGGCGGACTCGGCGTCGGACTGGAAGCGGGAGAGCTGGGCGACGCGCACGGGGAAGCCGGCGTAGCGCTCGGTGAAGGTCTCGGCGTGCTGGGTCACCAGCAGGGTGGTGGGCACGAGTACGGCGACCTGCTTGCCCTCGGTCACGGCCTTGAAGGCGGCGCGCACCGCGATCTCGGTCTTGCCGTAGCCGACGTCGCCGCAGATGAGGCGGTCCATGGGCTGGGCGGCCTCCATGTCGCGCTTGACGTCGTCGATGGTGGCGAGTTGATCGGGGGTCTCGGTGTAGGGGAAGGCCTCCTCGAGTTCGGACTGCCAGGGGCTGTCGGGTCCGAAGGCGTGCCCGGTGGTGGCCGAGCGGGCGGCGTAGAGACGCACGAGCTCACCGGCGATCTCGCGCACGGCCCTGCGGGCCTTGGATTTGGTCCGCGCCCAGTCGGCACCGCCCATCTTGTTCAGGGCGGGGGCGTCTCCGCCGACATACTTGGAGACCTGGTCCAGGGAATCGGTGGGCACCAGGAGACGGTCGCCGGGCTGCCCCCGCTTGGAGGGGGCGTACTCGATGACGACGTACTCGCGGGTGGCCGAGTTGGCCGCGCT
>ERZ773049.1264-NODE-1264-length-14746-cov-14.307263_pt1 | contig 14746 bp, 18 predicted proteins | sample MGYA00580633_ERZ773049 | MGnify/ENA primary metagenome ERZ773049 (study PRJEB29015, sample SAMEA2737991) | human oral metagenome | biome: human oral; feature: human-associated habitat; material: dental | place: China | collected 2066 ... | reverse complement strand
CTATCGGTAACTACCTCGGTGCGTTGCGTCAGTGGGTGAAAATGCAGGATGACTATGAATGCCTGTTCTGTATCGTGGATCAACACGCCATCACCGTGCGTCAAGATCCGGCGGCATTACGTAAGGCTACCTTGGACGTGTTGGCGTTATATTTAGCCTGCGGTATCGACCCAGCAAAATCTACCATTTTCATCCAATCTCATGTGCCGGAACACGCGCAATTGGCTTGGGTGTTAAACTGCTACACGTATTTTGGCGAAATGGGTCGTATGACCCAGTTTAAAGATAAATCCGCCCGTTATGCGGAAAATATCAACGTAGGCTTGTTCACTTATCCGGTGTTAATGGCGGCAGACATTTTGCTTTACCAAGCCAACCAAGTGCCGGTGGGCGAAGACCAAAAACAACATTTGGAAATCACTCGTGACATCGCGCAACGTTTTAATGCCTTATACGGACCGCACTTTGCTGTGCCGGAAGTGTTCATCCCGAAAGCGGGTGCGCGCGTCATGTCCTTATTAGAGCCGGAAAAGAAAATGTCTAAATCGGACGAAAACCGTAACAACGTTATCGGCTTATTAGAAGACCCGAAAGCGGTCGCGAAGAAAATCAAACGTGCGGTAACCGATTCCGATGAGCCGCCGGTGATTCGTTATGACGTGAAAAATAAAGCGGGCGTGTCCAATCTTCTCGACATTCTCTCCGGCGTGAGCGGCAAAACCATCGCAGAACTTGAGCAAGAATTTGAAGGCAAAATGTATGGTCACTTGAAAGGCGCTGTCGCCGACGAAGTTTCTGCCATGTTGACCACGTTGCAAGAACGCTACCATCATTTCCGCAATAACGAGGCATTACTCCTCCAAATTGCTAAAGACGGTGCGGAAAAAGCCAAAGCCCGCGCACAAGAAACGTTAGCGAAAGTGTATGATGCCATCGGGTTTATTGGCGCGAAGTAAGCTATTTCAAATAAAAACAAAAGCGGCGTGAAAGCCGCTTTTTTATTTCAAGGGAAAAGCTAAAGGCAAACAAAAAGTGCGGTGAAAATCCACTGTAAATTTTGACCGCACTTTTTCATCGTGATAAAAAAATAGAGAATTTTAGGATGTAATTACGCCATCACCGGATACGACGATATTTCCAACGTAAGAGGATTTTGTAAGGCGTTTGTTCATTGATTAATCCTTAGGAAAATTGTCACAAGCGTGGACGCTTGCGCCATCGGAGGCGTCTTATGTGTTGGCGACAAAGCAGCAGCGGAAAAAAATTCGTCAAGACAGTTTAAAATCAGCCATGTCTATTCAAGATAAACCTGCTGAAATACAAGATGAACCAAAAACAGACGAAGAACCAACCGCACTTATTGCGAAACGTGATTAAAATAAACAACGACGGGGCTGAATAAAGCCCCGTTTTTTCATTCCTAACCACCATTTATTTTATTTAAAACCCTCTGCTTATTACATTTCATTATAGGTAATAACTTTCCATTCTTTTCTCACCGATTCAAAATTTTTTACTATATTGCCACGCAAACGATTAAATCATGAAAAATGAATTGGGATTATATTTTAAGTGCCACACCACGTTTTGTTCATGCCATGCTGATGACACTTCATCTCGCCTTTTGGGGGATTTTATTGTCGCTGGTAATTGGTGTGATTTGTGCGGTGATTACCACCTACAAAGTCAAATCATTAACTTGGCTAGTAAAAGGCTATATCGAGCTTTCTCGCAATACGCCTTTATTAATTCAAGTATTTTTTCTCTATTTTGGGCTTTCTAAAATTGGTCTGAAATTAGATGGGTTTACTTGCGGCATTATCGGCCTGGCATTTTTAGGTGGAAGCTATATGGCAGAAGCTATTCGTGGAGGTCTGGAAGCGGTATCAAAAGGGCAAATTGAATCAGCCTTAAGTATTGGTCTAACCCCTTTTCAAGCTTTTCGCTATGTGATTTTCCCACAGGCCTTTGCGATTGCGACACCTGCAATCGGCGCAAATTGCTTGTTCTTAATGAAAGAAACCTCAGTGATCAGTGCCGTTGCTGTAGCCGAACTGATGTTTGTAGCGAAAGAAGTCATCGGGCTCGATTACAAAACCAATGAGGCCTTATTTTTATTAGTGGTGTTTTATTTGATCATTCTATTACCGATGTCTCTGTTTATCAGTTATTTAGAACGCCGGACTCGGAGAGCAAAATATGGGGCTTGAGTTATTATTCCAAGGTAGCAACATTGAACGCTTGCTTAACGGTTTATGCGTGACGGCTGAAATTGCGTTCATTTCTGTCTTCTTCGCCTGTATTTTAGGCGTGATTTTTGGCGTAATCATGACGAACAGAAACCCAATTATCAAAGCCATTTGCAGCTTTTATTTAGAATTTGTACGCATCATTCCATTATTAGTATTACTTTTTCTCGCTTATTTCGGTTTAGCAAAATGGTTTGATATTCACTTAGATGGCATTTCTGTATGTATTTTGGTGTTTATTTTCTGGGGAACAGCAGAAATGGGGGATTTAGTGCGTGGTGCATTAACTTCCATTGAAAAACATCAAGTGGAATCAGCCTACGCTTTAGGCTTAACGCCGTTTCAAACCTTTGTGTATATTTTACTTCCGCAAAGTTTAAAGCGTGTGACACCAAGTGCTATTAACCTCTTTACTCGTATGGTAAAAACCAGCTCTTTGGCGATGTTAATTGGTGTGGTTGAAGTAATTAAAGTCGGTCAACAAATTATTGAGCATTCATTATTTAGTAATCAATCGGCGGCGCTTTGGATTTACGGTGTCATTTTCGGTTTATATTTTGTGATTTGTTACCCGCTATCCTTATTTTCCCGTTATTTAGAAACCCGTTGGGAAAGTTAATTTTTATTAGGAAAACACATGGCGTTATTAGAAATTAAAAACCTCGTCAAAAATTACGGTGATGTAGAAGCACTCAAAGGCATCAATCTTTCTATAGAGAAAGGCAAAGTTGTCGTTATTTTAGGTCCATCGGGTTGTGGTAAAAGTACTTTTTTACGCTGCCTAAATGGATTAGAAGAAATAAAGAGCGGTCAGATTTTGCTGCAAAATGCTGGAGAGTTAGGTAAAGACATTCCTTGGGTCAAAGCACGTCAACGCATTGGGATGGTATTCCAAAGTTATGAACTCTTCGCTCATTTATCAGTAATTGACAATATTTTACTCGGCCCTTTAAAAGTACAAAAACGCGATCGCGCAGAAGCTGAAAAACAAGCCGATGAGTTACTTAAACGTGTAGGTCTATATGACCGAAAAAATGCCTATCCGCGTGAATTATCAGGTGGGCAAAAACAGCGAATTGCTATTGTGCGTTCACTTTGCATGAACCCTGAAATTATTCTGTTCGATGAAGTCACTGCTGCCCTTGACCCTGAAATGGTACGCGAAGTACTTGATGTGATTTTAGGTCTCGCTAAAGATGGTATGACGATGCTCATCGTTACCCATGAAATGAACTTCGCCCGTCAAGTAGCTAACCGCATTGTGTTTATGGATAAAGGGCAAATCATTGAACAGGCAAAACCGGAAGATTTCTTCACGAATCCAACCACGGATCGTGCGAAAACATTCTTAAATATCTTAAATTATGAACCGAGAGGGACAAACTATGAAGAAAACATTTAAAACATTGACCGCACTTTTAGCCACTGCCACCTTAGCATTTGGCTTAACCGCGTGTAATGATAAAGAACCCGCTAAAGACGGAGCAAAAACAATCTCAAGCCTTGAGCAAATACAAAAAGATGGCAAAGTGCGCATTGGTGTATTTAGCGATAAACCACCATTTGGTTATGTGGATGCGCAAGGTAAAAGCCAAGGCTTTGATGTCGAAATTGGTAAAGCGATCGGTAAAGACTTATTAGGTGACGAAAACAAAGTAGAGTTTGTTTTAGTGGATGCCGCAAACCGTGCTGAATACTTACTTTCTAAGAAAGTTGATATTATCTTAGCTAACTTTACTGTGACACCAGCTCGTAAAGAAGTGGTAGATTTTGCTAATCCATATATGAAAGTGGCACTCGGTGTTGTTTCAAAAGATGGCTCAGTCATTACTGATCTTGAACAATTAAAAGGCAAAACTTTAATTGTAGATAAAGGCACCACGGCTGATATTTTCTTTACCAAAAACTATCCAGATGTGAAGTTATTGAAATTCGAACAAAATACAGAAACCTTTGAAGCCTTACGTGATGGCCGTGGTGATGCCTTATCTAACGACAATACCTTCTTATTCGCTTGGGCAAAACAAAATCCAGGTTATACTGTGGGCGTAAAAAACTTTGGTGATCAAGATGTTATTGCACCAGCTGTTCGCAAAGATGCACCTGAATTGTTAAATTGGTTAAATAACGAAATCCAAACCTTAGGCAAAGATGGTCGTTTAAAACAAGCTTACGAAAAAACTTTATTGCCAGTTTATGGTGATACCGTAAACGAAAGTGATATCGTAGTTGAATATAAATAATTTAAACCCATTCACTTCCCCTGTAATTTCCCCACAGGGGAAGTGAAAACTCCTTTATTTTTGACCACTCTTTGGAAGATGTGGTGTAAATCTCGCCTTTAGTGGCATTCTTTCCTGAATACGTTCCCGATTAATCTGTAACGCCGCCTCTGTGGCTTCATAGTCCAACCATAAACTTGGATCATCAGGTAACATTTCATTCCAAATATATTGTACGTTAAAGCCTCGCGCCTTACATTCCGCATGCAATGCATCATACCGTTTCTTTAAAAACGCCAATTTATTAAAGAAAAAACGCACATGCCCTTCACCTAATTTATATTCCGTAGGCTGTCCTTTCAAATGAAATTTACCTTTCGCCACGGCATTAGGAATGCGGGTTAATTCACGATGTTCAGCTAAAAGATGCTGATCACAAAGCTCCTCAGGTGGAACAAGATTAATTCGAGTCATAAGTCATACCAAATAAACAGTATGATCGTCCTAACCTTAACAACTTATTATGGTCCACAAGAGCAATATTCATAATTTAAAGTGAATAAAGAAGATACTTTGCGATGTTGCTATGGATGGCGAAAGTTGGAGTATTCGGGAAATATTTATTTGATTTGAATGCGCTACAAGGCACCAATTATGATGGCGTGTTCCAAACCTCATCGGTTTATATTTATTTTTTATGCCCATTATTGTTAAGTTTGTTATCCTACCTTTATTGTAAGAAATAAAACAAGTAAACTCATAACTTAGCAATTCAAAAGGGTTTGCAAGCGGTTAAATTTTGTAGGAATTTTACCAATCTCTCCATTCAATAAGGATTCATCATGAAAAAGTTATTTTTATTCGCTTTATGTACTTTCTCTGTTTCTAGCTTTGCCTTAACCCCGCAAATAGAAACAGCATCAAACTCAGACTCTTTTATCAGTTTCCGCACTGCTAATGATGCTATTTATTGCTCTGGCGATATTCCTGACCTAAACCCCAAAGTTGAATGTGTTACTAAAATCAAAGGAAAACCGATTTTGCCGCGTCCGAAAGATTGTGAATTAGAATGGGGCGAGCTATTTTCTGTTGGCGCTACAGGAAAGGCCTCACTTGTTTGTGCCAGTGATACCCCCGCTGTACCAGACTCTCAGATCTTAAAAGACGGCGAAACAATTAAAGGCAAAGGGTGGCAATGTACTGCTTCGGGTGATTCAGTTACTTGCTCAAACCAAGAAAAACACGGTTTTAAAATTAGCCAAGCAAAACAAAAATTATTTTAGTTTGTAGCGTATTTGAAAAATACACAGTACGTTAATTGCCTTACCACAAGAGCGGTCAAATTTTTCTCACTTTTTACAAGGAATAAAAATGAAAAAATATTGGTTAATCCCATTGATGATACTTATTGGATCCCCCTATGCCAATAGCTGTGGCGGGCAATTTGATCCTGCCAGTGGAACCTGCCGAATTATTGGTCCTGACGGAAAAATGATCCTGTATAATTCAGCTCCACCTCAAAGTGGATATTCCGGAGGGTATTCAAGTGATGACTACTCAAACGCCCCTAGCCAACCCATCCCTTCTTACGCAGCAATCGCTGTGAATAGAAATACTGGTGATTGGGGGTGGTCAACAGGTACTTTGACTGAATTTTCTGCTATCGAAGATGCCAAAAATAACTGTGAAAAAGCAGGAAATGGCCCATGTGAAGATACGGCAACACAACTCAATGGTTGTCTTGCAATGGCATCATCTAGAGGCAAAAATGGTAGTTGGTCTTATTTCTTATCAAATTCGGGGACTTGTGGATCAGTTGAAAAAGAAGCACTATCAAACTGTCGAGCAAGCAAAGCTAAAAACTGTAAAATTGAAATCCGCCAGCTTGATTCTGAGTATCAATACTTGGTTGAACCGCTATTAAGAAACTAGCTTATAGGGAGGCATTCACGCACAGCTGCCATACACACTCGTGCGTGAATTGTAAAAGCTCATACTACTTTAATCTTCTTGCTACAAGAGCGGTCAAATTTTTCTCACTTTTTACAAGGAACACCAATCATGAAAAAGTCTCTTCTCTTAACGATTCTTTGTCTTCCATTTATAGCTCAAGCTAACGACAGTACGGGAACAGTCTCTACTGGTGGTGTGGAATATATTAAGAATGAACACATTGCGATGCAAAAAGAAAACCTATTTATCAGCCAAGATAAAATTAAGGTGGAATATGAATATCGCAATCTGACCGATAAAGACATTACCGAGACGGTGCTATTCCCATTACCGGAAGTGATGCTGTACGATTACGCTGATTTTGCTGACACCCAAAGTTTAATCAATTCTTTTAAGATTTATGTGAATGGCAAAGAAATCAAACCGACAACTCATGTACGCGCTTTCTTTTACGAAACAAAAAATGCGGACAATGAAGAGAAAAAAGAATTGGTTTCTCACGATGTCACAGAGATTCTTCGTGCCTGTGGTTTAACTGAAGAAGAGTTAATGGAGCCTTGGTTACGTAAATCTGATTCTGCAGATGAGAAAATCTTGAAATGTCAGGATCCACGTCTTGCTAAATATTCATACGAAGACTCTGAGGATAGCGAAGATATCACTTGGGGCGGACAAATTATTTATAGTTGGCAACAAACCTTCAAAGCCAATTCGATTACTCAAATTCAGCACGAATATGCCCCTCTAGTCGGGGGTGGTATGGGACTTCCTGAACTCGTCAATTATAAAGAGTTTGCAAATACATTTTGTATTGATCCTGCATTCAAAAAATCCGTAAAAGCAAAATCGCAAGGAATATATTACCACGAGTTAGGTTATATTCTCAAAACGGGAGCAAACTGGGCAAAACCTATTGCGGATTTTACGCTTACCATTGAAAGACCAAAAGATCAGATTGTTTCTTTCTGTTGGAAAGGTAAAGGCGAGGTGAAAAAAGTGCTGCAAAATGACAAAGTTGTACAATATCAAGTAAAAGAAAAAGACTTCTTACCACAGCATAATTTAGATGTGCTATATGGTATAGATGCCAAGTTTTTTAACTAAAAGCCTGCTTAGTAATATGCTTTTACAATAAAGAGAAGATAAACCTCACAGGATTTTTACAAGGAATAAAAATGAAAAAATATTGGTTAATCCCATTGATGATACTTATTGGATCCCCCTATGCCAATAGCTGTGGCGGGCAATTTGATCCAGCAACTGGAACGTGTCGAATTATTGGTCCTGACGGAAAAATGATCCTATATAATTCAGCTCCACCTCAAAGTGGATATTCTAGTGGTTATTCGAATGTGCCAGTAGCACCACCACGTTCTGACTACTATGCTGCGATAGCTATCAATAAAGCAACTGGAGGTTGGGGATGGTCAACAGGTCAATTAGGCGCTAATGATGCTTCGCTGGATGCCATAATGAATTGTGAAAAAGCAGGACAAGGAAAATGCGAAGTGGTTGCGACGCAATTAAGTGGCTGTCTTGCTATGGCATCGTCAAAAGATAAAAAAGGGAATTGGACTTACTTCTTCTCTCATAGTGGCATCTGTGGTTCAGTTGAACAGGAAGCATTATCACATTGCAAAGCCAGCAAAGCTAAAAACTGCCAAATTGAAATTCGTCAATTAGACGCACATTATAAATACGTTATTGATAAACTCTTATGGGGAAAATTCTCACAAGACTAGCATAAATACTTGTGCATGAATTTTAAAAAGCTTCGCATTACCTTAATCTTCTTGATACAAGAGCGGTCAAATTTCTCTCACCTTTTACAAGGAATAAAAATGAAAAAATACTGGCTAATTCCATTAATGATGCTTGCTTTCACCTCCTATGCGAATAGCTGTGGTGGGCAATTTGATCCAGCAACTGGAACGTGTCGAATTATTGGTCCTGATGGAAGAATGATTATGTATAATTCAGCCCCTCCGCAAGGGGGATATTCAAATGCGCAAGTAGGGCCACCCGTAGGTTCTGACTACTATGCTGCCATTGCCATCAATAAAGCTACTGGAGATTGGGGATGGTCAAGCGGCTTTTTAGGTGAATCTACGGCTATCATGGATGCAAGATTGCACTGTGAAAAAGCAGAACGAGGAGAATGCGAAGGAGCGGCAACACAATTAAATGGCTGTCTTGCTATGGCATCGTCAAAAGATAAAAACGGGAATTGGACTTACTTCTTCTCTCGTTCTGGCATCTGTGGCGCAGTTGAACAGGAAGCGTTATTAAATTGCCAAGCCAGCAAAGCTAAAAATTGCCAAATTGAAATTCGTCAATTAGACGCACATTATAAATACTATATGCATCAATAAACGCTGAAAATCAATGTAGGGCGTATCAAATACGCCCTAACAAAAGGATTATTATGAAAAAATTACTTACATTGGCTTTATATGCTTTATCCGTTTCAGCTTTTGCAACAACACCTTCAATCGAAGATCAAATGTCGTATCCACCACGACCGCCAATTCTAGAATTTCCTAATTGGTGGAGTGTAATTGCTTATAATCCAAAAAATGGTGCTTTTGGTTATGGCGAGGGAAATATGATAAAGCCTGCTCAAAATAAAGCACTAAAGGATTGTGAGCTTGCTTCAACGGATACAAATAAACAATATTGTCAAATTGTGACAGAAGCTAATCATGCTTGTGTTGCTCTTGCAACGGGAGACTCCCCTGAAAAATATGCCGCAGTTGGCAATTTCGGAATGAAGCGAGAAGAAGTTGAACAAGAAGCCTTGGCAGCCTGTAAAACGAATTCAGCGAATTGCACAATCACCTTCTCTGCTTGCGAAAGATAATCTTAAAAAAGGAACGCTCTATGAAAAAAATCTTACTTTGCCTGTGTCTCTTTTCTTCTGCCGCTTATGCTAACCAATGTGAAATCATTGATACCGAATTAGCCGCAAGTTATTCAGAGATGAAAACCTACGGCAACTATAACGAAAACAATGAAGAAAAATACCAGTCTTCAGAAAAACGTTTTAAAGACGCACTAGCCAAAATTGAAAATTTAGAAGGCAAATTCTGCGCTTGGGAAAAAGCACCTAAAGCGGGGGTTGGTGTGCTCACGTCAAAAGACAATAAGCTTCAGATTCTGACTTGGGATTGGCAATCTGGCGGGACAATGCACGAATATGGCAGCATTTGGCGTTATCAGTTACCTAACGGCACTTGGAAAACGGAATTTAATGAGTTAGACTCTGATTCTGATATAACCAGCCTAACAGCCCCTAAATTGAATGGAAAACCTTACTATTTTGTAGAAACTGCTGACATCTACAGTCAATGTCATCATGCAATCGCAGCGAAATTTTATCAAATTACGGAAAAAGGTTTAGAAGAAGCCAATCTGATTCAAGGTAAAGAACCAACTTCTAATATTGGTGTATCGTATATCTCATATACGAATAATGATTTACCAGAATCGAATGCCTATTTTGATTACGACTTGAAAAATAACCGCTTTAGCTTCCCGTTAGTACATCAATTTGAAGATACATGTGGTAACGGAAAAATGACCTCAGAACGCATTTATTATCGTTTTGATGGCAAACACTTTGTAAAAGAGAAAAAGACTAAAAAATAGATCTATTCCTGTACTCACATAAAAAAGGGGGCTCGAATCCTTATTAAAGGATCCCCCCTTTAAGGAAACAGCCATGTCTGTAAAAACATTTGAAAAATTGACCGCACTTTTAGATAAACATCAAGCTCGCTATCGCGTAGTTGAACACCCCCCCACGATGGCGCAAGCGTCCTCGCTTTATACTTACAATAAAATCTGATAACCTGAGCAAATTACTATATTATTATCACGTATCTTTATCTTTTAATAAGGAAATATATCTCATGTTATCTCATAAGATTAAGCTAGTTTGTCTAGTTGCGTTCACACTCTTTTTAACAAGTTGCTCAACAATGTATAACCCATTAGACACTTTATACTGGCATGGTAAAGAAGACTATGAGTTTTTTGCTCGAAAACGTTTGCCAGATGAATCTTATCAATGCTTTAAAGACAATGAAAGAAGTTATATTCACGCTTATCGACTTGCTCTTTATGATTTACAAACCTATGAAGTTGGCAGAAACTCTAGAACAATCTTTCTAACAACAGAAAAAGTATATACTGGTGGTCATACATGGACTTATGTATTTACGGATGCAAGCCATAAAATCACATCTATTAGAGATGCCACAGGGTTTGGAGACATTGAAAAAGAATTTGGTTGTGGTGAGTATCAAGAAGCAGTAAAAATTGCTACACCAGAAGAACTAAAAAAACGCAAAATTAAACCTAGATTATGGGCTGCAATTGTTCGCACTCCAGAAATAAATCAAATGATGTGGGCTTCTGATGCAGCTTATAGTACTCTTGAGCAAGCCAAACAAGATTCACTAAAACAATGTCAAGAGTATGGTGGCAAAGACTGCCAATTAGTGATTGGCATAAGTAATATGTGTTTAGGGTTAGCTAGTGGTCGAGATAGTAGAGGTATGAGAGATTACTTCGGAAATAGTATTATTCCTGAGCACGCTAAAGAAATGGCGGTTGAAAATTGCCAAGCGAAAGGGGGCTCATCTTGTAAGCCTAGCCCAGCCCCTTCGCTTTGCGCCCTACCGTGTGATATGCTTAGAGATAAAACTTGTAACTTTGATAGTCCTCAAGTCATCATACCAGGAATTAAAGGCGGAAAAGCATTTAACGTAGCATTAGATGGTAATGTACTTAAATAGTAAATAATATTTTCAAAGTGCGGTCAAATCTGACCGCACTTTTGATCTGCACCCCAAAACCTGGACACCTAATTTGAGGTGCAGATTATGTCCTACTCTTATCAATTTCGTTTGAAAATTATCAAACTCGTCACCGAACAGGATTATGGTATCCGTGAGGTGGCTAAACTTCATAAAATTTCCCACGCTCTCGTCATTTATTGGCTAAAAGCATTTCGGGAAAGAGGGCTTGATGGCGTAAAATCGCCTCATACAACCCTTCAAACACCGAAAATAGCGAAGCCAAAGATGAAAAAGAAAGACATTGAAATCCCGGAAACTACAGACTTTTCACCTAAAGCGTTTAAAAAGTTACAACGAGAGCTCGCCTTGGCTCGTGCGGAGATTGCTTACCTAAAGGAGTTGGAGAAGCTCGACCGTCAAAAACAACGACAGAAAAAAGAAAAATCATTGAAAGATTGAAGCCGGACCACGCATTAAATGATTTACTTTATGTGGCTAAAATGCCTCGTTCAAGCTTTTACTATAAAGAGATTAAGCGAAATTATCACGAGGTAAAAGAGACTATCTTATCGCTGTACAAAAAGAACAGAAAACGAGATGGTTATCGCCCCGTGACATTTAAATTACGCCAAATGGGTAACGGATGTAACGGAATTTCATGTTGGGCAAGAAAAGCTTTATTTTTCACCGTTGATGGACTTGGCTAACCGAGAAATTATTGCCTATAACTTTGCAACATGCCCGAAGTTTTCATTGGTGAAAGGTATGCTAGAACAAGGGCTTAGTCGGCTTAAACCGACAGAATGCCCGATTATTCATAGCGACCAAGGCGTATTGTATGGCTCGGCGGAATGGGTAAAGATGTTGGAAGGTAAAGCGGTTCAAAGTATGAGCCGCCGAGGAAATCGCTACGACAATGCGGTGATTAAAAGTTTTTTTGCGATACTAAAATCAGAGTGTTTTTATTCACGGAGCTATCATTCAATCGCTGAATTACAGGCTGAAATTGAAGAATATTTGGTGTATTACAATCAAGAACGAATTAAACTTGATTTAAAAGGATTAAGCCCAGTGCAATACCGAGCTCAATATTTAAGTTAACTAACCTGTCCAACTTTTTGGGGGCAAATCACTTTGTAGAAAATAAATCGATTAACTCATTTGCGTAAAGAAATCGCGAATCCCTACCAACATATTATTAATGGCAACGGCGGCTAAAATTAATCCCATCACGCGACTAATCACTGCTGCGCCGGTGTTACCAATCCAGCGTTGAATACGGTTGGCGGCGAGGAATAAAAGATAGGTAATCAACAACACAGAAAGCATGATTAACGTTGTCATGGTTTGATCGAACAGGCTGAAACGATGGTTGTCTGTGAGTAATACAATGGCCATCATGGCGCCGGGTGAGGCAATAGACGGCACGGCTAACGGATAGACCGCCAGTTCGTTCAGATTGGATGAGAGTCTGATTTCTTGTTCCGGTTTGCCTTCGCCGAAAATCATAGTCAAAGCGAACAGCAATAACACCAAACCACCGGCAATTTGGAAGGCGGTGAGGGGAATTTGCATAGCTTCTAACAAGGCTTGTCCGGCGATGAGGAAGAAAATTAAAATACCGGCGGAAATCATGACTGCTTTTAAGGCGATTTTGCGGCGATCTTCCACTGAAAGGCCCACTGTTTTGGTTAAATAAACGGGAATAGAACCGATCGGATCGATGACCGCCCACAGCACCACGAATTGAACGACGAGAGAATCAAACATTGGCAACTCCGAGAAAAAAGTGGAAAATAACGCGTCTTTTTACAAATCAATATCTTATATTAAATTCATTATAAACCAATGCTTTTTTTCACAAATTTAACCCTAAAACGGGGCTTGACTACGCTCCTCGAAAACGCGAACGCTACCATTAATCCTGGACAAAAAGTTGGCTTAGTCGGCAAAAACGGTTGTGGCAAATCCTCCTTATTTGCGTTGCTTAAAAATGAAATGAGCGCCGAAGGTGGCGAGGTGTCTTTCCCGTCAACCAGGGCGTTGGCGTGGGTGAATCAAGAAACGCCCGCACTGGATTGCCGCGCCATTGATTATGTGATTCAGGGCGACCGTGAATACAGCCGTCTGCAACGGGCGTTGCAACAAGCGAATGCGGACAACGACGGTAATGCGATTGCCACGTTGCATAATCAACTTGATGCCATTGATGCTTGGACGATTGAAGCACGCGCCGGCGAATTGTTGCACGGTTTGGGCTTTTCTCAGGCGGAATTGGAACAGCCGGTGAAGGCATTTTCCGGTGGTTGGCGGATGCGGTTGAATTTGGCCCAAGCCTTGATTTGTCGATCTGATTTATTGTTGCTTGACGAACCCACCAACCACTTGGATTTGGACGCGGTGATTTGGTTGGAGCGTTGGTTAAAACAATATCCGGGAACATTGATTTTGATCTCGCACGATCGCGACTTTTTAGATCCGATTGTCGGCAAGATTTTGCATATTGAACAACAAAAACTCAATGAATACACGGGCGATTATTCTTCCTTTGAATTGCAACGGGCAACGAAATTAGCACAACAAAATGCCATGTATCGCCAGCAACAACTGAAAATTGATCACTTACAGCGTTATATTGACCGTTTCAAAGCCAAAGCCACCAAGGCTAAACAGGCGCAAAGCCGTATTAAGGCATTGGAACGCATGGAAAAAATTGCACCGGCGTATGTGGATAATCCGTTTCATTTTGAATTTCGTGAACCGCTTTCCCTGCCAAGCCCTTTATTAATGATGGAAAACGCTTCTGCCGGTTATGGTTCGGGTGAAAGTGCGGTGGAAATTTTAAGTAAAATTAAACTGAATTTGGTGCCCGGTTCACGTATCGGGCTGCTCGGTAAAAATGGTGCAGGGAAATCCACCTTAATTAAATTATTGGCGGGTGAAATCGCACCGACCGGTGGCACGATTCAATTGGCGAAAGGCGTGCAGTTAGGCTATTTCGCACAACATCAATTGGATACGTTACGCGCGGATGAAAGCGCCTTGTGGCATTTACAAAAAATTGCGCCTCAACAAACAGAACAACAACTGCGCGATTATTTAGGTGGCTTTGCTTTTCACGGCGACAAAGTGAATCAGCCGGTGGCGTCTTTTTCCGGTGGTGAAAAAGCGCGTTTGGTGTTGGCGCTTATTGTGTGGCAACGCCCGAACTTACTGTTGCTGGATGAACCGACTAACCACCTGGATTTAGATATGCGTCAGGCGTTGACCGAAGCGTTGGTGGATTATCAAGGTTCTTTGGTGTTGGTGTCGCACGATCGCCATTTGTTGCGCAATACTGTGGATGAATTCTATTTGGTGCATGACAAGCAAGTGGAAGAATTTAAAGGTGATTTGGCGGATTATCAGAAGTGGCTGAACGAGCAGAATGCACAGCCAACGGTGATAAAAGCACAAAATGAGCCAAGTGAAAATGAAAATTCTGCTGCCAACCGTAAAGAGCAAAAACGTAAAGAAGCGG
>ERZ773049.1261-NODE-1261-length-14771-cov-4.130878_pt1 | contig 14771 bp, 17 predicted proteins | sample MGYA00580633_ERZ773049 | MGnify/ENA primary metagenome ERZ773049 (study PRJEB29015, sample SAMEA2737991) | human oral metagenome | biome: human oral; feature: human-associated habitat; material: dental | place: China | collected 2066 ... | reverse complement strand
TGAGTATTATTGAGCCAGCTTTGAGCAATGCCAATGTAACGGCTCAGGGAGTCAGTACAGAGGTATCTCTCAATAGCGTTCAGCTTAATCAGGTGCTCAAGTCTTCTCTGACCGACTCTGAGAATCAGGAGCTGCTGAATAGTGTTTACAGCATTGAAGGCAATAAGCTACGCATCCAGTATCCGGTTAAGCTGCTCTTCATTGACAGTAAGCTGGACCTAGAGGTGGATGTGACGGTGAGGGACAATGTCTTGCACATCACAATCGATAGTGCTAAGCTAGGCTCTCTTCCTATCCCTAAATCTTGGGTGACAGGCATGCTGAAGCAACAAATGCAGGCCTCTAATTCATCTATCACGACCGAGGGAGATAGTTTCCTTCTAGCTCTGCCGCAGAGTCAATTCAGCATTAACAAGATCAGCTTCCAGAACGGAGCTGCTAAAATCCAGTTCAGCATGGGGTATGGATTCTAAAAAATAAAACTTCATTTGAGGAGGAGCCCTTCCGAATCAAATGGAGTTTTTATACTATTATTTGAGTAATGTCATTGTGAGGGAGAAAAGATGCCTATTCCTAATATCCAGCAAGAGGAGCTGATTGTTATTGATGACAATCTGCGTTTGCGGGCCTATGATGGCCAGTTTGAGTTAGTCTTAGATTGGTACCAAGATCCAGATACGATTTATATGATTGATGGCAGAAGAGACCCCTATCCGCCGGAGCGAGTTCAAAGAATGTATGAATATCTTGCTAGGCAAGGTGAAGTGTATTTTATTGAAGTATGGGAGCAGGAGTGTTGGCTGGCCATTGGGGATGTGGCCTTTTGGCAAGATGATTTGTCTATTATCATTGGAAATGCGGACTACCGTAGGAAAGGAGTTGGCAAGAAAGTTCTTTCTGCTTTGATGCAGCGCGCACGCAATCTAGACTATCAGAAACTAACAGTTCAAGAAATTTATGATTTCAATCAGCCCTCTCGCAGTCTATTTGAGTCGTTTGGTTTCTATCCAACTCATGCTAGGGAGAGAGGTAGGTCCTATACACTTGATTTGACCTTGCCCATAGCGCAGATCCAGCCCAGTCAGTTCTACCTTTCACGGGAAAAGCTGGACAGGATTAGCATTGATTTTGACCAACAAGAACTTGAAGCTTTACCTGTCAAGCGCATGGATGGAAAAGTTTTCTTTACTGATGGACATAGCAGAGCCTTTAAGGCATATCAGGCTGGCCTCTCTCATATCCCCATCTATTATGATAGGGATGAGCTTAACTGGGATTTTTATCAATACTGTGTTCAGGCTTGTCAAGAAAGAGGCATCTTCTCGATAGCTGATTTACAGAACCGCATTTTGTCCAAGGAAGACTATCAGATCCATTGGCTTGATTGGTGTAAGAGAGAAGCTGGAAAATTTGATAAGAGCTGATATCGCGAAGCTCTTGTGTTATAATAGATAAAGGAAATCAATATATTAAATCAGAGGTAAGATAATGCTTTATGAATTTTGTGCAGAAAATGTAACCTTGTTAGAAAAGGCTATGAAGGCGGGAGCCCAGCGGATTGAGCTCTGTGATAATCTGGCTGTCGGTGGTACGACGCCCAGCTACGGCGTAATTCGAGCAGCAGTTGACTTAGCCAAGCTTTATGGTGCGACTGTGATGACCATGATTCGGCCACGGGGCGGTGATTTTGTTTACACTGATCTTGAAATTGAGATTATGCTAGCTGATATCCAAAAGGCCAAGGAAGCCGGCAGTCAGGGAGTCGTTTTTGGTGTCTTGACGGAGAAGAACGAAATAGATGTTCCGAAGATGCAGCGCCTGCTGGAGGCATGCAAGGGACTGGAAGTAGTCTTTCACATGGCTTTTGATGCGATACCGGCTGAATACCAGTTTGGCGAAATGGATTGGCTGATTGAGAACGGTGTCCAGCGAATTTTGACCCACGGAGGACCTGCTAATGAGCCGATTGAGGAGCATTTTGCTTGGCTGGATGAGTTAATCGAGCATGCTGCTGATCGGATTGATATCATGCCGGGAGGTGGCATTCATCTAGGCAATCGTCAGCAAATTATAGACAGTTTGGCAGTAGACCAGCTGCATGGAACTAAAATTGTGTTTTAAGGAGGAGTAAGCTGCGCTAGCAGCGGCTAAGTAGATGTTGGAATTATTTGAAAAATACAAGGCTAATCCAGATAAGCTTCAGACTTACGGTTTTAAGGAGTCTGATGGAGTTTACCATTTCTCGCAGAAGATTATGAAGGGTGACTTTCGCTTGGAAGTAACTATTAGAGGTGGGAAGCTGGACTATCAGGTCTTTGACTGTGACACTGATGACGCCTATCTGCAGGTCAAGATGGAGCAGGTGACAGGGGAGTTTGTCGGTCAGGTTCGTGAAGCTTGTCAGGAAGTACTGCTGGCTATCCGTCAGCACTGTTTTGACGAGGTTGGCTTTCTCTATGAGCAGAGCAAGCGACTGCGGGATCATGCAGCTGAGGTTTATCAGGGGCAAATAGAGTACCTCTGGGAGAAGTCGTCCAGAAAGAGCTCGACCAAGGCTGGAGTTTTCCGTCACCAGAATAGCAAAAAATGGTACGGAGCTTTTTTGACCACAGACTGGTCTAAGTTTGAAGCAGAGCGAAGCGGCGCTATAGAGGTGCTAAATGTTAAGAATGATCATGTGACAGAGCTGATTCAGAAAAAGGGGATTTACCCTGCCTTTCACATGAATAAGAAATATTGGCTCAGTCTGCCCTTGGATGATAGCCTGAGCGATCAGGAAATCTTTGATTTACTGGCTGTTAGTTACCAGCTGACCAGTAAAAAATAGAATCGAAGCACAGCGCTCCAATCCGCTGTGTTTCATTTTTCCTCAAAAAACAGTATAATAAAAAGACTAGTAAGAATAGGAGAAATTATGAACCTCATTAGAAAATTGGCCTGGTTTTTTAAGTTGGAAAAGCGGCGCTATATCATCGGTATCTTGGCCTTGTCCTTGGTCAGTGTCTTCAATCTGATACCGCCCAAAGTCATCGGTCAGGTTATTGACCGAATTGCTAGCAAACATCTGACTTCTCAAGAGCTGCTCTTTAATTTGCTGTTGCTTATTGCTTCAGCTTTTATCATGTATGGTCTGCGCTATGTCTGGCGCCTTTATATCTTAGGGACGTCCAATAATCTGGGTCGGATTCTGCGCTCTCGATTGTTCGAGCACTTTACTTACATGTCTCCCTCTTTTTATCAGAAATACCGTACAGGGGACTTGATGGCTCATGCAACAAACGATATCAATGCAGTTGTCAGTCTGGCTGGTGGTGGAGTCATGTCAGCTGTGGATGCTTCTATTACAGCCCTGGTGACACTGCTAACTATGTTTTTCGTTTTGGACTGGCGGCTGACTTTGATTGCCATTGTGCCCATGCCCTTCTTGTCATGGGGCACAGGCTTGATTGGTCGAAAAAATCATGAAAGTTTTAAGGCTGCTCAAGAGGCTTTTTCAGATTTGAACAATAAGGTTCAGGAGAGCGTTTCAGGGATTCGAGTGACCAAGTCCTTTGGCTATCAGGAGGCGGAGACTCAGTCTTTTGCCAAGACCAATCAGGAGGTCTACGAAAAAAACGTTTTGGCTGCCAAGTACGATTCTCTTTTTGACCCCTTGGTTTTGCTTTTTATCGGTCTTTCTTATGTTTTGACCTTGATTTTCGGTGGAATTTTTATCTCCCAAGGGCAATTCACCATAGGAGAGTTGGTTACTTTTATCACTTATCTGGATATGTTGGTTTGGCCGCTGCAGGCTACTGGCTATCTTTTTAACATCGGCCAGAGAGGTGCTGTTTCTTATGAGCGGATTGAGAAGTTGCTGGCTCAGGAGTCAGATGTCAAGGAAGCTGAACAACCCCTTTCTCATGCGGAAAATGGTCGATTGGATTATGACATTCAGAAGTTTTCTTATGTCGAGGAGACTAGTTTATCGGATATTCATTTTTCCATTGAGCAAGGACAGACATTGGGAATTGTCGGTCAGACGGGCTCAGGGAAGACCACTCTTCTGCGCTTGCTGCTGCGGGAGCAGGATATTCAGGAGGGGGCTATCTATCTGAATGGCCATGATATCCGAGACTACCGCCTCAAAGACTTGCGCCGTCTCATCGGCTATGTACCACAGGAACAGATGCTCTTTGCTCTGTCCATTCGGGACAATATCCGCTTTGCAAATCCCCAGCTGACAGATAGTCAAGTTTTAGCTGCCGCTCAACTATGCGGTGTGTATGAGGATATTCAGGCTATGCCAGAGGGGCTGGATACGGTTGTCGGTGAGCGGGGCTTGTCCTTATCTGGCGGGCAGAAGCAGCGCTTAGCGATGAGTCGGGCAATTATCACCAATCCTGAAATTCTGATTTTGGATGATTCCCTGTCGGCTGTCGATGCTAAGACAGAGCATCTGATTTTAGAAAATCTAAAGTCGGAGCGTGCTGGCAAGACAACCATCATCACAGCTCATCGGCTGTCAGCCTTGGTGCATGCAGACCTGATTTTGGTTATGGAAGAGGGACGAATCAAGGAGCGGGGCACCCACCAAGAGCTATTGGAGCAAAAGGGCTGGTATGCTCAGACATACCATAATCAGCAGCTGGCAGAAAGCTTGAAGGAGGAAGATTAATATGAAAAAGAAAGCAACTTTTCATCGCCTCCTAGGCTACATGTGGCGTTACAGGATAGTGAGCAGTATGGCCTTGACCTTCATCCTGCTGACGACTCTGGTTACAACGGCATTGCCGCTTCTGGCCCGCTATTTTATTGATCAGTTTATCGGGCGCAATCAAGCCTGGGCTGGCCTGCCTTTGCTGGCTCTTTACTATGGTCTTTTCCTCTTGCGGGTACTTTTTACCTTCTTGGGAAAGTATTTCTTTGCTCGTGTGGCTCAAAGCGTGGTTCGGGACTTGCGACAGGAAAGCTTTGCCAATATCCAGCGTCTGCAAATGGCTTATTTTGATAGGACGCCAGCTGGTGCTATCGTTTCCCGCCTGACTAATGATACTCAGGCAGTCGCAGATATGTTCAGTGAGATTTTTTCTAATTTTTTGAGCTCCTTGCTGATTTTAGTTGTTACTTTGAGCGCCATGTTTGCCCTCAACTGGCAATTGACCCTGATGATTGCTCTCTTTTTACCTCTGATGGCAGCCTCTATCTTGCTCTATCAGCATCTATCCAATCGTCAGCTGAAGCAGGTCCGGAATAAACTCAGCGATTTGAATGTCAAGCTATCTGAGAGTATTGAGGGGATGCGGATTATTCAGGCATTTGGGCAAGAGAAGCGCTTGCTGCGGGAATTTGAAGAAATCAACGGTCAGCATTTAGGCTTTACCAATCGCTATCTCAATATCAATAGTCTCTTTCTGAGACCGGCCATGTCTCTGCTAAAAATTTTGGCTTATGGAGTGATTCTGACTTACTTTGGCTTGACTTGGCAAGTGGTGGGTATTACAGCAGGTATTATGTATGCCTTTATCCAGTATGTTAATCAGCTTTTTAATCCTTTGATTGATGTTATGCAGAATTACTCTGTTTTACAGACATCTATGGTTGCTGCGGAGCGGGTTTTTGAAATCATGGACCGCACTGACTACGAGCCTGAGCAGGCTAACCAAGACTTGCAAATCCAAGATGGCAGCATCGAATTCAAGCATGTTTCCTTTTCTTATGATGGAAAGCGAGATGTTTTGCGGGATATCTCCTTTTCTGTCAAAAAAGGGCAGACGATTGCCTTTGTGGGTTCGACTGGCTCTGGCAAGTCCTCCATTATCAATCTTTTCCTTCGTTTTTATGAGTTTGAGCGGGGGCAGATTTTGATTGATGGACGCGATATTAAAGACTATAGTCAGGCGGAGCTGAGGCGAAAGATTGGCCTTGTCTTGCAGGATCCCTTCCTTTATCACGGTACCGTTGCTTCCAATATTCAGCTTTACCAAGAGCAGCTGACGCGAGAAGACATCATAGAAGCGGCTAAGTTTGTAGACGCTCATGGCTTTATCAGTCAGCTGCCTCAAGGCTATGATTCCCCTGTGACTGAGCGGGGAGCGACTTTTTCCAGCGGTCAACGGCAGCTTCTAGCCTTTGCCAGAACCATCGCCACCAAGCCTAAAATCTTGATTTTGGATGAGGCGACAGCCAATATTGATTCGGAGACAGAAGAGCTGATTCAAGCCTCACTGAGAAAAATGCGGCAGGGCCGGACAACCATTGCCATTGCCCACCGATTGTCTACAATACAGGATGCCGATTGTATCTATGTCTTGGATAAGGGCCGCATTATCGAATCCGGCAGCCACGAAGAATTGTTAGCACAGGATGGAACCTATAAGAAAATGTACCAACTGCAGGCTGGGATGATGGAGTCTTGAAAAGCCTGATTATAAGTGAAAGGTGTAGAATTCATTTGGAATTCTACACCTATTTTAAATAGTCTTTTAGTTTCTCTACATTTTCTTCTAAGTTATCATAAGGCAGCTTGGCATACTGGTAAGGACAGCTAGCAAGGTAGCTCTGTTCAAAGAAGTCAAGCGGTAGGCTGCTGTGTTTGAGAGCACTGACGGAAGAAAGTGACCTCAAGTCTAGCAGAATGCCATCCTTGGTCAGATAGCTGGATAGTGGCAGCTGAGCTTGTTCTAGCAGTATCTGCGCCTTTCTTGCTTCCTCTTCTTGAAGCTGCAGCAGCGCCAACCTATTTTTTTCAAACATGAGACTGTCGATGTAGAGCGATAGGGCCTTCTGCATGATGAGGTTGCTGTCATAGTCCACGGCGCTTTTGTAAGCGATGAAGGTCTTTTGAATCTGGGGCGGAAGGAGCAGGGCGGTAATCCTCAGGGCTGGGAAAAGGCTGGTAGAAAAGGATTTGATGTAGATGACCCGCTGGCTATTGTCTAGATAATGAAAGGTTAGCTCCCGCCGGCTATCAAAGTCTGATAGGTAGTCATCTTCTACGATATAGACATTATAGCGCTGTGACAGCCGAAGAATTTCTTCCTTTTCCTGCCGACTGTAGGAGTGGCCCAAGGGATAGTGAAAGCGCGGAATAGTGTAGAAAAACTTGATCTTTCCGCTTTGAAAAATCCTCTCAAGTTCTTGCAGATTAATCCCCTGCGGAGTCCTTTCAATGGTTTCATAAGGAAGTTTTTGCGCTAGCAGAAGATCATTAATCCGATGGTAGGTCGGCTGCTCCACCAAGATACGATCTTTTTGGTTGGGAAATTCGATCTGTGAAAGGATATAGAGAGCCTGCTGGGTGCCGGAAGTCAGTACCAACTGATCCCTAGAAGCATAAACAGCAGAGTCCAACATTAGCTTTTGCACAGAGCGGCGCAAATCCTCCAGTCCTTCCTGCTGAGGGTAGTAGTTGAAGAGATAATTTTCCCGGCCAATCAGAGTTTCATTTACACAGAGTCGGAAATCCTCATAAGCTTGGTGGCGATCATCCCTCACAGGCAACTCCAAATCCTGCTTTTCTTCCTGAGCATTCTCCAGTACATAGTAGCCGCTTTTGGGAACGGCATAGATGTACTTCTGATACTTGAGCTCAATCAGAGCCTTCTGCGCGGTATCCTTACTGCAGTGGTAACGCTCTGCAAGCTTCCGGACAGAAGGGATTTTCTGACCAGTTGCCAATTTTCCTTCTTTAATATCCTTAGTAATCTTATCAACGATGCGTTGGTATTTTGCCTTGGTCATAAAACTGTCCCCATACAGATTTGATTTTTTCATATTGTAACTCATTTTCAGATATTTTACAATAGAGAGCGAGTAGGAGGAGTCATGAAAACAAGAACAGTCATTCTAGCCACAGATATTTCTGGCTTAGGTAAGGTTGCCGCAACAGCTGCCCTGCCACTTTTTGCAATTTGCCAGCTAGAGGTGGCCCTCTTGCCAACCATGATTTTGTCATCTCATACAGGCGGTTTTTCAGACATCTATATGGATGATTACACGCATGGGATGCTTGCTTTTTTGAAACAATGGCAGAGCTTGGAGTTCGACTTTTCAGCTCTGATAACAGGATATTTGAAGTCTGATATTCAGGTGGAAAATTTGCTGCGCTTTAAGAAGGAAAAAAGTTTGCCCCTTATCGTGGATCCTATCATGGGGGATAAGGGAACATTTTATCAGGGATTTTCAGATGCTCATCTAGACCATATGCGTCGCCTCTGCCAACATGCCGATTTGGTTCTGCCCAATTTGACGGAAGCCTGTTTGTTGTTAGAGGAACCCTACGAAGAGAGTTTATCAGAAGATCGATGGGAGGACTACTGCAAGCGTTTGGCTGAGTTAGGACCGAGCAAGGTCTTGCTAACTGGCTTGCCCATGAAAGAAAAGCAGATTGGTGTGGCCTATTTTGATGCGACAACAGAGGAGTTTAACCTCTTTTCCGGTCCAGCTCTGCCCCAGCAATTTTTTGGAACGGGTGATATACTGACGACACTTGTAGCTGCGGCTTTTGTTCAGGGGATTGACATCAATCAAGCCCTGCCTGTGATTTTGAAGTTTATTGAAAAGAGCTTGGCACTTAGCTTTAAAGAGCAAATAGATCCAAAGAAGGGCGTTTTTTACCAGCCCTACCTAGGAGAGCTTTTTGCTGATTTTCAAGCCTTAATGGAGGAAAAAGATGAAGAAACAAACAATTGATTTGCAAACCTTAACTATGATTAGTTTATTTGCTGCTTTGATTTTTTTGAGCATTCAGTTTTTTAAAATTCCTGTGGGAGCTCAGTTTATTCACTTTGGAAATGCACTGGTGGTAGTGGGCTGTCTGATTTTTGGCAGTAAGCTCGGTTTTTTAGCGGCTGCTATTGGATTGGGAATATTTGACTTGCTAAATGGTTATGCAGCGGAAATCCCAATTATCTTGTTAGAAGCACTTGCGGTGGCCGTGGTGATTCATTTTCTGTATGAAGAACTTTTTCAGAGAAAGGATAAACTAAGAAATATTCTTGTGACAGCAGTAGCAGCAGCTTTGGTGAAAATTGTGCTCAATATTTTCAAATACACTCTGACAGGAACACTGTTTGGCGGGAGTAGTTTACCAGCAGCCTTTTTGCTGGCAGTAGCTAAGATTACTGGTACATTTGGCTCTAGTCTAGCCACAGTCATCGCCGTCCCAATCTTATATCCAATCTTTAAGCAAATCAGAAAAGCGCACAAGCAAAGAAGTCCTCTGGAAAAGCAGGGATGAATCAATAATCAGCATAAACAAAGAAACCGTCTGAGAATCCTCAGACGGTTTTTGTGTATTTCTCTTACATAAAGTATACGATAGCCAGATACTGCAGAGCAGAGGCAGCTAGAATGAAAAGGTGCCAAATCATGTGGAAGTAGGGCTTCTTTTGAGCATAGAAGCCAGCACCTACAGTATAGCAGAGGCCACCAGCCAGCATGAGTCCCCAGAATACAGGTCCGGTTTGACCGATAATCTGTGGAATGATAAAGACCACCAACCAGCCCATAATCAAATAGAGAGCTAAGCTGAATTTTTCATTGACCTTCTTAGCAAAAATCTTATAGAGAATGCCAAAGATGGTCGTGCCCCACTGGATGGCAATGATGAGATAGCCAAACCAGTTATTCATCAGCGACAGCACGACTGGCGTGTAGCTGCCAGCGATAGCGATGTAAATCATGGAGTGGTCGATAATGCGCAAGATATACTTGTGGGTCGAGCCATAGGACATTGAATGGTAGACAGTTGAAGAGAGGAACATGAGAAAGAGGCTGATGACAAAGATAGAAGTTCCGACAGCAGCCACCAATCCGTGCCCTTCATAGCTATAAATCGCCGAGATAGGCAGCAGAATCAGCATCAGAACAGCCCCTACCGCATGTGTAACAGCGTTGGCGATTTCCTCTCCGAAGGATAGTTTTTTACTGAGTTTAAGCGCGTAGTTCAAGATTTTCTTCCTCCTCATTTGATACTTGGATTAGGGATAAGGTCTTTTGATAGAGTTTGACCGTCTGGCAGGCTGTGGAAATGATGGGGGCCACCTCCAGCTTGCTTCCGTTCATATAGTCAACGAAGTCGTCATAAAGTTCTCGCGAATCTGCTGATTTATGCAGCATATTTAAAGTAGCTGAAATTTCCTGGATAGAAAAGACCGTTTTTAAGGTCGTAATGGCAATCAAACGTGCTACCTGACGACGTTGATATTTTTTCTTGACCGGCTTGGCAATATAGCCATGCTTGACGTAGTTGTTAATCATAGAAGCAGTCAGTCCCTTGTCAGCGGATGAAATGGAAGAGCCACAGACATTGTTTACATAGAGCAGAACTTGGTCCAAATATAGCTCCAGTTCTGGTAATTCGTCCCACTTGGGAAAAACTTGTTGAGCGTTCAAATCTTTATCACTTTCTTATCTAGTCTTTATAACTAGATGATAACATCTCTGTAAATCAAAGTCAAGCAAAAAATAGAATGTCCCATTGAAATTTGATATAATTTTAAAAAGAAGAAAGGGAGGTTTCAGATGAAAAAACAAACAATCTTTGATATGGCAGCCTTCCTAGGCAGTCTGATTTTTTGGTCTTGGCTCTATATGCGCTTTTTTTATGCCTATGTAGCTGTCGTCTTTTACAAGAATCAGCCAGAGTGGAACCTGCTGATACCAGCTTCTATCATCCTGACTCTGACAGCTATCAGCTCGCTTTTTATTCGCGGCCTCTACAGTCGGCACATTCCTCGTTGGCTGGTGCTAGCCAGTTACACCCTCTATTTTCTCATTCTATTCTATGCCCTCTTTTTGAAAAATATCGGCAGGCAGGGCTTTAGTCTGGACTTGCAGTCTTTTACCTATAATTGGATTTATGGAGATAAGCTGGTACCCACCATGAATATCATTATGTTCATTCCGCTGGGCTTTCTCTGCAAGCTATCATGGAAACATGTGGCTTATTTTACCTTGGCTATCAGTCTGGTTGAGGGGAGCCAGTATCTCTTTCACCTGGGCATTTTTGACTTGGGTGATATCTTGACCAATCTGCTAGGCTTTATCATAGGCAGCTATCTACTAGAGACAGCCTTAGGCAAATGGGTTGTCCGCCATATTCACTAAATGAAAGAAGGAAACTATGAAAATTCTTATCCCAACTGCTAAAGAGTTGAATCTAACTGCTCCATCTGCAATCCCGAATCTACCTTCAGCACAAACTCAGGCTGTGTTGGATGAGTTGGCAACCATGTCAGTAACTGACTTGGCATCATTTTATAAAATTTCTCCAGAAAGAGCAGAGGTAGAGTGGCAAGCTATTCAGGCTTTGCGAGAAGGAACTGCTCAGCATGCTCCAGCCCTTTATCTATTTGATGGCCTCATGTACCGCCATATCAAAAGGCAGGACTATACCAAGGAGGAAAGTCAGTATATCAAGAACCATCTTGCCATCACATCAGCACTTTACGGTGTCATCCCAGCCCTGGAGCCCATAGCGCCCCATCGCTTGGACTTTATGATGCCACTCAAGTTAGATGGGAAGAGCCTCAAGGCATTTTGGAAAGAAGCTTATGACCAAGCTCTGGCAGAAGATGAGGTGATTTTCTCCCTCCTGTCCAGCGAGTTTGAAACAGTCTTTTCCAAGGAAATCCGCCAGCGCATGATAGGCTTCAAGTTTCTGGAAAACCGAGGCGGCAAGCTGAAAGTCCATTCGACCATTTCTAAAAAAGCGCGCGGTGAGTTTTTAACAGCTCTAATAACTAACCAAGTAACAGAAGTCGAACAGATGAAAAAACTAAGCTTTGCAGGCTTCACTTACCGACCTGATCTATCTAGTGAACAAGAGATGGTTTATGTCAAGGAAGTGTGAAAAGAAAAATCAAGTCAAGTACTATCTATGCTCAGAATGCTATCAGTGAATTGGTTGGGGTAGATGCAAGCGACAAGCAAAATCAACAGGTAGAGTTTAGCTATACAACAGAGATTACTGGAATGGAAACAGGCCATCGGGCATGCAATCAAAAAGTAAAATTTAAAAAAAATGAAAAACTATTTTAAAAACAAACCTACTCAAGCTTTCTTAATGCTTATTGTGCTTGTTTGGTCTTTATATGAGATTGGTGCGACCAGTCTGGCTAGCAATTTAGCCTTGACCAAGGAATTCATGCATAGTCGGTACGTTATGGTTTGGCCAATGGTAGATAAGAAGGCAACTCTTTATCATTATGCGGAAGAATGGACTAGTGATGTATTAGATGGCATTATGCATCTGGACTATGAAAATATAAAAATAACCTGTTACCCTAGTAAATATGATGATCAGGTTTCCGCTGAATACAATCAGATTCCTAATAAGGAAAATTATGCGATTTCATTTCCTTTAGACGGGTCGTTGTCCAAATCAAATTTTTCGACATTAGACACTAGATACTATCTAATATCAAAGAATGCAGCTATTGTAGAGCAAAAGACGGGTAAGACTATTGAGGAATTAACCCATGAGATAGAGCATGCAAGGGAGGACTTCTTGTCTGCTCTTGGTAAGATGAAAATACTTCGTTTGGTCTATTTGATTCTTCGTATGATAGTACTGTTACTATGTATCAGGTGGTCGGGTCAGCAGAGAAAACGGAAAGAAAACGAAATCCTACAGAATGGATAGAGTCTTGAAATGATACAGAATCTATAAAGGGAAATAAAGAATGATAACTTCAGTATTTTTTATTGCATCTCTATTATTCCTTTTGTGCCGTTTTAAAAGCAGGCGTTCAAGGATTATTATTGGCCTGCTGTATAGTCTGTTTGTTGTCTGGTACGTTCAGGCAATTTTAAACTACGGCAAATACACTTTACAGCCAGGTCAAAGCGCTGAATTAAGAGTGTTTCCAAATACGAATCAGCTAGAGTATAGTTCAGAATTAATGTTAAAAAAATTAAATGATGCTAAAATAAAATTATCAGGTCGAAAAGGCTGGGGATGAAAGGCAGTAATATTCTCTATAATGTCGAAAAGCAGACTATAACTGAGTTAATTTTTTCTAAAAATGGGACAGAGTATAAAGACTTACCGAATGATAAGAGTAAAAGTATCTATTTAGAGAGTGATGGAATAGTGGTTCAAGGGGAAATAAAGAGAGTATTTGGGGTGACGGAAGAAACTCCCTACACGATTACCATCACCAATGTAGACAATAAACCGGCTATATTTGAAGCTCAAGTGGTGGATAGGTAAAGTTTAGGAAGGATTTGAGTCCTCTCAGCCCTAATTTTTTTATTAATATGATGGTATTGAAAAATGAAGAAAACGAAATCTATGGTTATCATAGGCGGCTTTCAAGGTCGAAACATCTTTTATGATGTGAAAAGAAAAAAAGTATATTCTAATAAAGTCAATGAGAGAGTTTTTCCTAATCTCAGGTGGTTAGTAATCTCCTTTGGAATTCTAGGAAATGCCTTTCTCGTTCAAGTAAACAATATAAAAATTGAATCCCCTATTTTCAAAGTAATTGTTTTGTGCGCGACTCTTATTCTTATATCTTTGGTCTGTCACTTTGGATTTAAAGATGAGTATTTAGGGCAAAACGTTGAAGTATTTAATCCCAAATTATATGAACATGTTGGTTGGTTGAATTTTTTAGAAGGAGAGAGAAACCGATTATACATTCTTCTTATTACATTTGCAGTGGGTTCTTTCTTAACTGTTTTTCAAATGAGAGAATATTTGAACGCTCCTACCATGACAAACTTAATAGAAGTTATTGCCTTTTATTTTATATTTTATATGGTGACAGCAAAAAGCAATTTTATGAAAAGAATGATAGCAATAAAGGAATTGATGAAACAATAAACTAAGAGTTTTAGCTTATAAACCATGGTTTAAGGTAATGTATGACCAATTATTGAATGGAAGTGCTATGATTATGAACCGTTGTTACTTGGAAGAAATCAATGAATAAGAATGTATTTTGGTTAGGTAATTTCAGAGATAAAAATATTTTTTATGATAGAAAAACTGTCTAGTATATGAAAAGTAGCGGAAAGACAAAGAGAATTACAAAAAAAAACGATAGGAGCAGATTTCCTACCATCGAAAAATATATGCGAGAACTTACTGAGAACTCCATAGCCTCCTTTGCTCAAAAAATTGCTGATAAAAATACTTTTTTTGGCGAATTAAAGAATGTTCTTGCCGCAATAGAACAAGATCGCAAAGATATTTATTTTGACGGGGCTGGCAATGCCACTACCGGTATTGGTTTTAATCTCCGAACAAACGACGTGGTCGAGATTATGATTACAACCATGGCTGAGCACAATGGTGTGCCTGCCGTCAAAGAACCAGATGATAAGGGTAACGTAAAAACCACTTATAATGGATTTGAATTAAAAGATCTGAATTTTGCTGGAGATGTAAAAAAAGCCTTGACGAAATCAGCCGAAACCAATGTTACCAGTACGATTACAACAAAATGGAACGAGCTGCGTTACAAGCTAAGTTCGGATTATGATGCAAAAAAAGCAAACCCTCATGCGGGCAAAGCATTTGACCTGGAAATCTATGATGGCTTCACGGGAGACGTATTCAAAAATATTGCAGCAGACAGGTTGGATCAACTAGATAAGCAACTTGCTGGTGATTCTTACAAGGATTTTAACGGGGAAAACTATTCCTATGAACGGCTTGCCCTGCTGTCCATGCGATACAATTCCGTAACAGGCCGCAACGATCTTATTGGAGACAATCTGAAGGAAGCATTGCAAACTGGGGATCGTTTTAGAGCGTGGTTTGAAATCCGGCATAACAG
>ERZ773049.1256-NODE-1256-length-14802-cov-4.666576_pt1 | contig 14802 bp, 14 predicted proteins | sample MGYA00580633_ERZ773049 | MGnify/ENA primary metagenome ERZ773049 (study PRJEB29015, sample SAMEA2737991) | human oral metagenome | biome: human oral; feature: human-associated habitat; material: dental | place: China | collected 2066 ... | reverse complement strand
TTCCTCTCGGCTTTGAAAAGCCAAGTCTCCGTCGCGAGTTTTTAATGAAAGTGTTTGCGCAATATGTTAAGTCTTTAGACGACGATGAGGTTTCGGATATCAGAGAGAAGCTAAACGAGGCTCAATCGTTCTTTGAGTTTTTAAGTGAGGAAAGTAATTCGGGTGCCGTTCAGCATATATTAGACAAAATATTGGATTTGATAGATGCTATGGATAAAATCGATGAAGGGAAAGAGGATGAAGTAGAGGACGGAATTGAATACGATGATGAGTTCTAAGCTGAACTGATTTTCCATTTGGGTGCGGTAAGGAAAAGCTGTTAATTGTTCCCTACCGCGCTTACCTTATTTCTTAGCTTTACGATTTGAATCGTTTTCTACTTCTTCTTTAAAAGCTTTAGCATAAAATTCATATATTTCGGCAAGCCCATCATCATCATCGCAAGATTTCTTGTTTAGAAATTCTAGCATAAAAGAGCTAATTTCGTTTAAATCTAATTTTCCTTCAACGTCCTCTGTTGTGGCTATGTAAATCTTACGTGCTAAAAGTAGCATAGTCATTTTAATCATTTCTAATACTCTTGGATCGTTCAGCGGCGTTTTTGAAGTATCAAGATGATTTAAAAGCCTCACTTTATTTTGAAGCAATAAACTCTTTGTTGGCGTTTCTATATTTAGTAGTCTAAAACGTAGCCAGAAGCAATCACAGCTTGCCTCATAGTTTATAGAATAAGAGGTAACATTATCTAAGTTAATTGCTATAGAGTATTCTCTTTTTGCTTCGGTAGCCGGAATGATTGTAAGAAAGTTCATTTTATTTCCTTTATCTGTCTTTCTATGTATTCGATTAGTTTTTTATCATCAAACTTCTTTAGCTCTAGCAAGAGTTCGACATATTTTTCCTCGTTCCTTATGCCCGCTAAAAGTGTTGCATTTGCTAAACAAGCTTTTCTATCAGTTGGGCGTAATAGGACATAACAATATTCGTCGTTTACTAAGTCAGCTTTATCGAAAGCCCTTTCTCTGATAAGAATGTCTTGGAGGATCATTCCTTCAAAAGAGTTAATTAACCGAGAATGGGTTTTGTCATATACGCGTTCAAACATATCTAAAGCTAGCATTTTATTTTCGCCAAAGTAGTAGTTTAGTCCTCGTAATATTGCTTCATAGTATTTTAAGAAGTCGCTTTCGTTTTCTAAGATTTCCTCTACAAGTTCTTGATTTCCCTTGGCTTTTGTTACAAGAAAAAATTGAGCATAACGTTGAAAAAGATTTGTTTGCGCACCTAACTTTTCTTTATAAACAAGTTCCATTGGAGTGTCCTCAATAAAAAGTGAAGGAGAGGTCTTTGAAATAAAAGAAATCAGCGGAGTTTTCTCGTTTGCTTCGGCATTAATTCCCGATGAAGGAACGGGACTTGAAAACATTAAGCTAGCTATAAGCGCGGTAAGGAATAAAGGTTTTAGCATTGGAATATCCTTTCGTAGTCAAATTTGTATCCGCTCTTCCTTAAAGAGGTAATCGGATCAACTCGAAATCCTTTAAACATTTGCCTAATAAAATGAATTGCGTTTTCTACTAAACTTTCGGAAGCTTCCTCCGGTTCTTCTGCTATTGCCGACATTAGTTCACTAAAAGATACGGTTTGTCCATAGTGGCGGAGGAAGTAAGATAGGACAAGAAAGTTATGCGGCTTTTCTAAATACATAGTAAGGCTCCCGCTATCTGAATGCACGGTTATGGATTTATCTAAAGCATTAAGCGTTATGTTGCGAAAACGCAACTCATGCATAAAAAAGAATTCGCAAGTCTTTGCGATAAAGGAAGCGAGCTCTTTGTCGTTCATTCCTTCAACTATAAAATTAACGTCTAGCCCGCTGTAGGTTTCGGATACAAAGTTCTTAAAGAACTTAAAGCTTACGTCGTCAGGTTCGTCTGAAATAAAGTAGCTCGCAACCTTATGTTCGTATAGTTTATCTATTACTCCAAGTAAAGAGCAATATTTGTTTTTCATAGCAATATCGAAGTAAACAAAGATGAGGTCATAGCGCCTTACTTCCATGCAATAAAGCGCAGTTTCGAATTCATCTTCGGTATTGCCGAATGTGTCTATGATAATACAATCGTTGTATTTGTCGGCTATCTTTCCTTTAATAAGCTCTAAATCGTTTTGAGCTTCTTGTTCGTTTAGTCCTATATATAAAACTCTCATTGATTTATTCCTTTGATGTAAATGTAGTATTTAGTTCAGAAAGCATTTCGTCTAATGCTTCCTCGCCTTCCGTTTGCAACCTATAATTCATTTGAGTTAAAGAAAATGGTGCGTTTTGCAGAGCTGATAGGGTTTGACACATTTCATTCTTTCCTTGAAAAAATGATTGAAGGAACGGGAAAAACATTTCTATGATTGAGGCGTTATCTCGTGCCATAAACTCTGTTTCTGAAACCTTGTTTTGCTCTTTGACGGCAATATCTAAAAGCTCGCTCATTTTCTTTTGAAAATCTGAAAGTGAAACCATTTTGTCGTCTTGAATGTTGAGGTAGTAATCGTTTAACTTTCCTTTATCTCGCGCTAAAAGATATTGGGTTTGGTAATATCCATAAAACGCATTCATTAAGCTTTCACGATCGGTTATGTTAAGGCAAACTTTTGCATTATCAAAGAAAGCTTGATTAAGTAGGCTAACTTTCCTTTCGCCTCCTTTAATTTTAAAACTTACTTCGATAGGCTGTTTGTAAAAGTCGATAAAGTTATTAAGATTAAATGAAAGCAGGGCTGAGGCGTTGTTGATATTTAAACTAATTTGAATGGGTGCACTAAAGCCAGCTTTATTAAAGTGCTTTTGCGAATAGGAAAGCGTTGCGTTTAAATCTTGTAGTTGAGGTAAGACTTTTTTCTTAAATAGAGCGGTTATGTTTTCATCTACAAATTGAGGTTCGCCCAAGATTTCTTTTGGAAAGTTAATTCCACTAAGTTTTACTCGAACGTTTAAGTTTTCAAGTATTTCAGGGATTGAAGTTTTAAGGGCGGGCATTTCGCTTTCTATTATAATTGAGGAGGCGCTTGCTATCGGTATTAATGAAAAGCTAAGATTTGCATCGTGAGCTTCGCAGATTATTTGTGATGAAAGGAAAGCTAGTTTATTTGAACGACAGATAAATTTTTCATTTTTTACGAAAAGGTTTAATCCTTGTGCAACTAGCTCATTTGATTTAAAGTTGTTGATTAGCTGTTCAACGCTTTGTGCTTTGCGGTATGAGAAAGCCATTGAGATTATGAAAAGAAGTATAAGCACGGAAAGGGCTGATACTCCTAAAACTAAAATAATGCGTTTTATGTCTCTTGCGTGTTTCATACAACCTCCTGAAAATATAAAAAGATAGCCCTAACAAAAAGCTAGGGCTTTAAATTACATACTATACTTCCAAGAGATTGAGAAATTAACTACACCCTGATGAGTGTCTTTTGCCGATTTGATGCTATAGTTTGAAGTTTGATATCCTGCGTCTAGGTTAATATAGACGCCCTCGCCCATGTTAAATTTGAACGGAACGCCAAGATAGGTTGATTTAACATTGCCGCTTTCTCCGTTGTATTTAGCTTGCCCATAAGCAAAAGCACCTTTTATACCCATATCTATTCCGTCGGAAAGTCTAAAGCCATAAGTGGCTGATAGTTCGCCGCCATAAGATGAAAGATCGCGAGCTTTTTTGCCTTTGTCTTTCTTATCTTTCTTGCCGCCGCTACCTACGGTATCGTGATAAAAGAATTCTAAGTCGCCGTTTATAAAGCTGTGTTCGGTAATGAGAAAGGTATCGCCGAAAGCTAAGTGTGCTTCTACGTTGCCTGCATCTGTTTCAAAATCATATAGATAAGCGCCTCCGCCTCTCCAATAAAACTCGCTGTCGCCATAAGAGTTATAAAGCGTAGCTTTGTTTGTGAGTTTAATACCTGCGGCTTTGGATTTGTCTTTGCCGTTAATGGCGTCTGAAATATCGAAACGAACCGGAATACCTAAAGAGAAAACTTGAGAGTCGAAGTTATCCGGATGGATTTCGGAAAGATTTGGGCTCGCAAGAGCAGCTGAAACTAAGAACGATGAAGCAAGCAAGGTTTTTGCTGTTTTCATTTAAAACTCCTTTGAAAAAAATATTTTTGGAAATATATCTTATTTTTTCTTAAAACCATTTAAAAAGGAAAGTTACTCTACTTTACAATGCAAAGTTACTTCCTCTGAAATATTAATGTAGCCAAAGTTCGCCTCTTGCAATAAGATCGTTTTCTTACTTGGGATATTGAGTTTTCCCGTCCAAGAAAAAACATCTATAGGTTTGTTTTTAGCATTTTTGGCAGTGCAAGCTATCGTTACTATGTCGCTGAAATCTGAAGTTGATGGGTTATGTATTTTCATAGAAACGATTAGATTGTCGTTTCTTACGAAAAGCGAAGTTGTTTTAGTAAGTAGCTTTTCGTTTGAACGTGCAGGCATAGCTTTAGTTGTGGGAACAGAGTTCGTTTGCGTTTGTTGCTTTGCGGATGGATTTAGGAAATCTTGCGCTTGTTGTTTTGCTTCCGCATCCGATATTTGAGTTTTTTGATTTGCAACTGGTGCTTCATTGGCTACTTGTTCTTTTTTGATTTCAACGTTGTGCGCTAAAACGGCTTGATACTCTTTTTCCATGCCTTCTGGGATTTTGATTTTATCTTTGAGTTCTTTTTGCTCCAAGATATTACTTGCTTCTGAAAAACTATCAAAGCCTATATCTAGCCAACCAAGTAAGCTCGCTGCGGTTACTAAGATAAATGATATTATTAGGATGTATTTTAGCATTTTTATTTCCTTAAGTTGAGTAAAAACTCATAGTATTCGTTTAGTTGTTGCATTTGGATTTTACTATCCTCTGAATTATTATTCAAGTCTGGGTGTATGGATTTGGCTTTCTTTCGATAAGCTTTTTTTATCTCCTCTGCGGTAAGAGAGGAAAGTGGTGTCTTTATATCAAGGAAAGTTAGAGCGGAAGTTACTTTGGGCGAGTATGGACACTTGCCTAATGTTTCTTGAGCTCTTTCCTTGCGGTAGTTCTCATAGGAACTTTGAGCTTCGGCTTTGCTGTTAAAAATAAATTCTTTGTAGAAGCCTTTAACTTCTTCCGCTTCGGTGTCAGAGTTTTTTGTTTGGAAAGTGTTTTTACGGTTATCCGTATGTATATTACATTTTTTGTGTAGATGTAATATACAAAAAAATGTGATGATAAATAATGACGCTCCTAAAAGCGTTGCGTGTTCTATCATCTTTTTCATTGGAAGCAAAAACACGAGCCCTACAAAAATTATAAAGACTAAAGTTTGAAAGATTAGATTTTTACTTTTACGCATTGGCTACCAAATATTGTATGCGTTTCAGGCTTTAATTTTACCTCTGTATCTAGCTCGGTCTTTCCGCTTTCGCAATCTGTGATCGGAAAGTTGCCGAATATGTTTTCATCTTTCTCATAAATAATATTTACTTCGCCCATAACTTTATTAAGTCCATGCGGCATATACAAAACGCCCACAATCGTTTCGTTGTTATCTGAAATGGATATAAAAGGCGTTTCCAAGAATTTGTCTTTAAAGAGCCAGTTGTCTGGAGTTTCCTCTACTTTTACAGGTAATATCCTAAAACTATATTCCTTACCGCTCAAATTTCTTTCCGAACTTGAACTTGGCTCTTTAGCAGAGCAACCTAAGATTAGCGCCGCGACTATCGCAACTTGTAAAAGTTTTGTCATTGTAAATCCTTTAGATTTTTTAGTGGGAGCATTATAACACAATACGGTATTTTTTCTAATCTCTTATATATATTTAAGCAAAACTAGAATATAATAGTAAAAATAAAATATTAGGAGTTAGAACAATATGTGTATATCTCAAGTAAGGCTGTTAAAACAAAACGTTTTGGAGATTAGAAAAGCTTATTTTCTAAAAGCCTTTAATCGAGAACAAGAGGAAATGGCAATTATATCTTTTGCAGGCTGTAACTGGAATTGCCCTTATTGTAAAAGAGGCTGCCAATATATAGATAACAATGGAAATGTAATAAAGCAAAATACGTTAAAAGTCTCAGATTTGTTAAAACTAATAGATGATGAAGTCAATAAAGGGAGAAGAATAAGATTAAGCGGAGGCGATCCAAGCGTATTCCCAAAAGAAAGCTTGATGATCGGAAAATATGTAATAGAAAAGCATGGTAAAAAGATATCTTTCGCACATAACGGAAGCAATCTTAAATTTGTAGAAAAAATGCTTCCTTACATAGATTACATAGCAATAGACTTTAAGGCTTCTGATAAAGAAAAGCTACAGAGTATATCGGGAGTTAAAAACCCAAAAATGCAGCAAAAAGAGATTTTGAACTTTTGTAGAGATAACAATATTTTAGTTGATGTTAGAACACCTATTTTCGGTGATACTAAATTAGATGAGCTAAAAAGTATAGCAAATGTAATAGCAGAATATAAAAATGTCTTTTGGAGCTTAAGAAAATATAACAAAGTTCAAGGTTGCGATTTTAAAGCCTGTGATATAGAATATGTAAGTGAACTCGCAAGAAAAATAAAGGCTTTATATAAAGATATAAAAATAGGAAGTAGAAATTATTGGAAAGGCGGATTTGAATTCTATGAGTAATTATGCTAATTTTCAGAAAAAATTTAAACAAGGAGAGAGAAATGAAAATGTTATTTAAAGTGCTTTTACTTGGCTTAATCGGAGTTATGTTTTCCGGTTGTTTTATAGTAATGCCGCCTGATAAAGAAACAGTAATGGCTCAGCAGCTAGATGTTTGGTGTATCCTTAGAGAGAATAAGGATAAGGAAAAATTTGAATATGGCGAGCGTAAAGCAAAATTATTTTCGGACAAGTCTAAATATGGAGATAAAATCCAAATTGCTCCAAGAGGAGAGTATAGCATTTCAATGATAGATAGATCATTTAATGATGATAACTATCCGGGGTTATATTGGAGAGAATATGGCTTGATATATAAACCTGTTACTTGTGATAGAGAAAATAAAAAACTAAATTTGGTTGTAGAGATTACACCACATAAAGTTAAATCTCAAAATGAGAAGGAAAATATAAAAGGGGATGCCTATGATTTTATTAGATCGTTTAAAGAAAAAGTGGCTAAATCAGTTTACTCATCTAAAGAAATCGGCGAGCTAATGGAGTTGGGTTCCTCGCTCGATGTAATCTTTATTGACTATGAAACAAGAAAAGAGATCGATAGAAAAACATACGATTTTGCGGGTTATCAGATTTACAACGAAAAACTTAAAGAGAAAAAATAGGTAAAATTCAGACTACGTTGCAGCTTTTAAAAGAAAAAGTAGAAAAGTTTCTTAAAAAATATGAAAGGGATTTAACTTCCCTTTCATAAGTATAAATTAATTTACACCGTTATTTATCATTCCGGCTTCAGTTCCTTGAGTAGTTAAGTCATTCCAATAATTCTGAAAATCCTTGGCCGAAACATCTGTTCCTATCGTGCTTTGTAGATATGATAAAAATTCACCCATATCCACACATTTATGTTTATATTGAAACGTTTGTTTTGGATCGTATTTGGATGGATCTTCAACTTCTTGTGCCCCATCTATTCCATTAGCCATTTCGGATTTAGTGCATTGTCTTAATGAAACATAATTTAAGTCTCGTAGGGTAATGCCGGTGCAATGTGTATAATCTCTACCTAGCTGGGCTTTCAATTGGGTCACTAGGGTTTTGGTCAAAATTTGATCATAACAACAATACCAATACCCCCACAGCGTACAACTACCGCCGCCCTTAAACAACTGAGCTAGAAAAACCGATTCTATACATTTCTTTTTGGTTAAGTGACATAGATTAAATTGTAAAGCTTTTTGAGTTTGTTGATGTCTTCGTCCGGCTTCTTGTGCATCTTTTTCATTATGACAAGTATCTACCTTAGTAAAAGAAGTTGCGGTTTGCAAAATAAGTTTAGCAATTAGCGCAATAATAGGTCCGTAAGGTCCTGCAAGCTTAGATAATTGATCTATCGCCATACCGCCATAAGTTCGCACATCGGCTCTATTCCCTTTTGACGGCGTATTAACCGAGTTGGCATTGTGCCCATGCCCAGTTAGACCTGTAGCACAACCGGCCATATTGGCTGAGGACATACCCAAAGAAATACTAAGTCTTATTTGCCTAAGTTCCTGTTGTAGTTTTTCAAGCTCTTTGTTTGTTTGAATATTTTCCGCCCCCGGAATTTCATTATCCATTTTAAAGCGATAATAAACAATCTTATTCTCTATCTTGATTACTTCGACATAATCATAGAAATTGCGCTTAACTTTTGCATTTTCTTGATTTTTGGTAAATGTAGCTACTGCTTTATTAAAAGCCGTTTCATCCGCAGTCATTATTTGTTGCCCTGCTCCACCTCTAGTAGAACCATTGGCATTATCGGGAGAGCAAATCTCATCTACTGGATCGCAAGCAAGTCCGCTAGCATCCGAACTATCGTTTTGAGCAAATTGATACATAGCTATACCCATATTCATGGCTTCAGTTAGTAAACATCGTCCTAAAGCTGATGAAGTAAGTTGTTTAAGTCCTTGATCTGTTAAATTCTTAGCAGTTTGATCTGCAGCATTTCCAGCGGCATCGGAGAACGGATTTAAAGAGCCAACGGCATCTTTAATTTGTTGAATAACGCTTCCGACTTTATTGGCTAAATCTGCCATTTGATTTCCTATCTCTCCAGTGGCTTGTTTAAATGTCTCTCCGGCTGCCTGCATACCATTTTGAGCCGCCTGCCCTACCGCATCTGAAGCACTATTTACAGCATTTCCTACTTTCGTTCCGTCTAGTAATCCTCCTTTGGCTGAGGAGCTCATAATAAATGACATTACCAAGCTAGCCCAGAACATCGGGTCTTTTGCCCAAGAAAAATCTGACTTTGTCCCGATATTGCAATACCCTTTCCAGCCGGACCAAATATGCCCTATTTGATCATAAGCACCCAAAGTAGAAAGTAAGGTTCCTAGTGCATCTGAATAATTTTCTGTTTCGTACGTATTGTAATCATCTAGTGTTAAAGAGTATCTTTCCTTTTTCTCCTCCCATTTAATACATTTTCCTTGTTGAGTTACCGTAGTGTTACAATCTCTTACGTATTCGCGTTTAGTAAAAATACTTTTTCCTTGAGTATCTCCGGTCGGAGCAAATTCCTGTGTAGTAGGAACTGTGCAAACCTTATGATTGGTAGTCTTCGGCGGATTGGTAGAGGTTTCTGAAGCAGATTGAGTATAAGCCCATGTAATGCTCGGCGAAATTAAAGCTACCGAAACTATAACAGAAATGAATCGTTTAAACATTTTAGTTTCCTTTTTCTTTCTTGAAATTATCTTCGGAGCAAGCCGAGAAGTCATCATAACATCTATAATTTCTTATCTCTTTCCCATTCAACGAAGCTATCCAAACTCTATTAGCAAATGGAAGCGGGAATTTTAGTTCATATTTAAAGCACCTATCTAAGTTCAGCGGACAAACTTCAATAGAAGTTAGAGCATGATCTTTTACATAATTATCTATCGATTTAGAGCAAAAATCAGATTCCTCGGTTCTTTGATTTTCAAAGAAAGTTCCTGAAACGCCTCCGCCCCATTCAACGGCTTTATCTGAACGGCAAGCATCTTTATTCTTTCCATCTTTCATTCCAACGGCTAGTTCCATATTATCTCCAAAGCGAACTTGAGCTGAAGGTATCATAGCATTGTATTTTTCTACGAACATATCTTCTGTTACAAGGAAAGAAGAAAGTTTATTGCCGCCCCTATCGTAACCTATTACATTATAATCGCCTTTGTAAGGAACGAGAATTGTAATTCCATTGGAAGCTCCCAAATAAACGGTTGTAGTTTCTTTTCTTACTTTATTTCTTGCAGTGCCCGGAGCATTCATATCTCCCAAAGGAACGTTTACCTTAACTACACCGCCCTTATCGTTGCTTTCTCCTTCAGAGAACGAAACAAATTCCGGAGGTATCATACTATTTGGCGTATGAAGTCCTGAATCGCCAGACCTAGACTTAGTGCACCAAGGTTTATACCATTTACATTTAGGGTAGTTGCTCCCCGAATTTCCGTTTTCCCAATCATGAAAAATAGCTTCTGAAGGAAGGATACCTAGTGCGCTCCAAGTGTTTGTTTTAAAAGTTTTTAAATCTCGTAGAACACGTTGAAAATTGTTAGTTTTTAACCTCCCCGTATTGCTTGCTGCTTTCCAATATGTAAATCGGTGCATCGTATTGTCTAGCGGAGTCACCCTAGGTGTTCCATCCTCGTTTGCCCCTACGTTTGAGCCGCCCGGAGGATTTGGAAGCGACATTCCATAGTATTTTTCCAAAACTTCTCGTTCCGAATTAGCTAATTTCTTGAGCACGCTCTTATCTTCAGGAACTCTCGTTTCATACAATCCCGGATAATAAAATTTCTCAGGCACATCTTTATATAGATGATGTGTATGATTTTGTTCATCCATATTTATTGAACGAGTTAGAAATAGCAGAACTAAATAGGCTCCAATATTCAAAGCAAATGCATAAGGAATAGTGTTATAAAGCATAGGAGAGAAACCCGACATAACACCCGAAAGCATAACTGCTGTTGAAGTTGGTTTTTTAGCTTTCCACCAAATATGTTCTACCCAAAGATAGTAATTTAAAAGATCGGTAATCTTAGACATCTTTTTCTCTTTGGTGTTTAAATTCACATAAGCATTGCCGGCTTCTGAAACTTCTACAATATTTGTTTCGCTTGGATAAGAGTTATGATTGGAATACCAACCCCAACCGCCTCGGATATAATCCTCAAAGAAAAAGACCGATTTTAAGCCATCTAAAAGAACGGAGCGAATCTCTGCTTTTGCTCCTATCGGAGCTTTTAGTTTCTCTACGGATAATCCTTTTAGCTCATCTCCCGGTTTAGATGAGGTGCCTAAAGCTTTTAGCGCCTCCTCTTTAAATATCTGTCCATATTGTTCTGCAGCATCTCCGTCAGGCAAAAATACTTTGCAAGTTCCATTATCAAAAATGTAACGTCCACCCAAGCAAAAAGCTTCTTGCATGCAAGCCTTATCAGCTAAAACTCCATTCACAAGAAAAGATGCATGATTGCCGCTAGGAATAAAATTACTTATTTTTGAATCATAAGGCGAGCTTGGAATAGGAAAGTAACATTTGTTTTCACTCAAAAATCCTTGAGTTCCGGCGGGCAAGAACCTGAAATCATTTGGATTGGCGCTTAACCAGCTAGTGCATTGCGCATCGCCGACAAAACCTAAGCCCGAAACATCTTTAACCACAGAAAGCTTATTTTGATAGATCGTCATTACCGAATAATTATAAACATTATCGTAAGTACCATCCTCATCTGAGGAATCTATTTGTGGCTGATTAGCAAATATTTTAGCGTTCCTATCTATAAATGTTTTCTGAAGATTACATTTTGGCATCATAGCTTCAACCTTATTAGCCAAACTATCTCCTGATTCTCCCCCTCCTTGAGCCGAGGTTTTATTGGAGCTATTTAGTTCTATTCCTCTAGCTTTCGTTCCTACCATAGCAGCCGATATTACATATCTATCATCGCCCAAATCATCGCCTATAATCTTGTTTTGCGCATCCAGATTTACTTCGGTAATTTTTTGCTTGAAATAGCCTTTCGGAGTAATTCTAAAAGCTAAAGTTTTCTTTACTTGTGATTCATGAACCGAATCCATACGGATGCATTTTGGATCATTCTCATATATATCTTTAGCGGTAATGGACATATCCACTCTGTGATCATGGTAAGTTCTTTCCTCCAAGCACTTCTCTACGCTTCTTTCCTTTTTAACCAAAACCTCATATTGCAAGCACTTTTTACTAAGCTTTTCTTGAATATTAACCGGAAACTCAAGTATCGTTCCGTCGGGACACTTTCCATATAAATGAGTAACTACTCCCCCGCTCATTTTTGGAGGAATATCACGCCCTCCGTAAATTTTAATGCAAGGAAAGGTTTTATAACATTGATTTAATTTATCTCGATCATTCGTATTGTTATATATACACTCTTTTAACTCTTCGCATTTAGAATTAGGACATTCTTTAGGAAAAATATTTACTGCGGCTTGCTCTAAGCATAGATCGTGAGATATTCCGGCAGCAGGACATTCAAATTCTTTAGTGGTAATATCAACCTTATTTTCCTTTTCGGTCATCTTTCCATGCTCTAAAATCTCTCCTTTAACATATCCCTTTCCTACACGATCTTTCCTTATCAATTTGCAAGCATTGTTAATATAGCCCTTGCATTCATCCACCAAACATATTGCTTGTCTAGGATTGGTTAAACATTCAGGGGCTATTGTTCTATCATAATACTCTGTACAATGGGCTATTCTTTTGGCTTGTTTCGCAGGATCGGTTGCTTTACTGGTATCATATTTCGTACATACGACCATATCTTTTGGAATATCGGCTTGATTAATTTTTTCGAGCATTCCAGAATCATAAAGAGTTTGCCTTACACCGTCATAATCTCGCAATATCCTCCACCAAGAAGCGCAAATTCTTACCGGGCGCTTATAATCCGGTGAATTAAATTCAATCAAGCATTTTGCTGCTTCTGAAGGACTTTTCTTTACTAAATTTCCAAATGCATTAATCTGAGTATAAACAGACTCACTTCCTTTACACATAGGCTCTTTCCCATTTTCCCAAGAAAAGTAGTTTTGAGTTTTTTCGATGGCATTAGTATAGTTAAGATTGGAGCACTGAGTTTTAAATATACCGCTCCAAACATTGCCAATAAATTGTCCATCTTTCTTTGCTTTCGTAAAAGCCGCCGAAACAAAAGAGCCTTCCGAAGCCGAATCTAATATCACCGGATATCCGCCAAGTTTTTTAGCTAAGCTCTTACATTGAGTGTAGCTCATACTATCTTGGCTTATCGCATAAGAGTGCTGATTGAAGCTATCTGAGAAATGCAAAACGCTATCGTAAAATGCTTTATCTACGCCGGGCTGTTCTACAAATTTACAATGATCTTCGCCGGCGTCATAAATACCGTATCCCACAAATACATTTTTACCTACGTATTTGCTTAAATCAAATCCATTAATAAGATGAATTTTCTCTTTTTCAAAAAAATCAGATACGCCGGCGATAGGTAGATCAGACGGTTTTGAGCTAGTAGTTATACTTTTAATTAACTCATCATTCCTTTTAAAAGCTCCTGCAGAAGCACCGGAAGCCTGCGCTATATTAAAAAAAGTCAAGATAAAAGATAAGGATAAACAAATACCTTTTTTGATTGTTTTTTGCATCTAATAGCCCTTTAGATAAAATTATGAGATTTTAGCGAAAAAAGGATTAAAAAGGCAAAAATTTTAAAGTTTTGTAAGCAAAAATATTGTAGAGGTTTTTAAAAACAGAAGCAATAAACGCTTAAATCGCCACTCCGCAAACACATAAAAAATTTCTTCTTCTAATGAAAAATAAATTATGCTTATCTAGTAAAATCAACAAAGAATTGTTATTACAATTTTTTCTATTTAAAGAAAAATTATGTAATAAAGAAGTATCCAAGAGCGTTTCATTGATACTCGAGTAATAAAGGAACGGAGATAGGTTGATCTTTATGTCACTAAAGATCGAGGAAACTTCAACTCCGTTGTTTTCGCAAGTTACATTAAGTAGCTCATAACTTTTACTATTATAGTTCGAAAGCTTTTCTATACAGCCGCCCCAAAGTATTAAAGAAGGTTTCCTAACAAAAGAAAGGTAGGCTTTTTTAAAAGTTTCCTCGTTAGGAAAGACGGAGAAAAAAAGATTATCTTTTATACCAACATTAAGCCCTAAAATTTCTGTCATCTGACTATCTTTAAACATAGAAAGAAGCTTGGCTCTATGTTTCATTACTGAAAGATAGTTATTGGAAGAAAGTTTTAACATTTAGAATGAGGCTATTTCATACATTACCGCTTTTCTTTTAATCCTTGTAACAGTACTAGCAACTAAGGTTTTAAAGTCATTTAAAGCAGCGTCCGGATTTAACTTTGCATCAAGTTCTAAAATCGCCTTTGCGCTTACCTTCACGCGCGATAGCCATATCTCTTTCTTAGATGGCGTTGAGGAGTGATATTTTCCTATTGCATCCCAAGAAAAGCCATCTTTATCAATTATTGTTCTTAAAAGTCTTGCAGCCGTTTCGATATTCGTCTGAGGATCAAATAGATCATCTTCCGTAAGTCCGTAAATATCCAAAAAAATAGAGTTGATCTGCATAATGCCGTAATCATGCGTCTTGTTTTTGTTTGGACTTTTGATCGTAGCTTGGAAAGACCTATTTTCTACCAAGGCTATGGCTTTTAAAAGATAGTAAGGAATGTTATATTTCTCCGAAGCCTGTAAGAACTCCTTATCGTATTTATGGTAGTTTTTAGGAAGTTTGTCTACTTTAAATTCCGCAAACAAAGACGAAACAAACAGACAAATCAATAAAAATTTTTTCATTTATCGCCTCTCTTTGATTTTATCATTAGCAGAATTGTATAGAAAGTAATGTAATGAAGCAAGTTTTGAAATTATGTTTGTTTTGTAATTCTTTGAAAGTAATCATCTACTAACTTTGAAAGTTTGCCGCTTTCTGAGCTCTTGATAAAGTCATTAACATGCTTTTGAAAGAAATCATTATCTGTGAAATACTGCCGCCTACAAGAGGACGGCAGCTTCCTAACTAAAGCGGGCTA
>ERZ773049.1255-NODE-1255-length-14806-cov-3.520372_pt1 | contig 14806 bp, 10 predicted proteins | sample MGYA00580633_ERZ773049 | MGnify/ENA primary metagenome ERZ773049 (study PRJEB29015, sample SAMEA2737991) | human oral metagenome | biome: human oral; feature: human-associated habitat; material: dental | place: China | collected 2066 ... | reverse complement strand
CACAATTCTTATCTGCTGCGGATAAAGCTCGAAACGCTAAGGAAACAGCAGATATTCAAATTATAAAAAATGCCACTCAATTGTATATGATTGTTAAGAATGAACATATAAAAGAGTGCTTATTTACTGTATTTTTTATAGTGTAATATATAATTCGTCAAAAATCGTCAAAATTTTTAACCAAAAATATCAGCAACTGCATTTGATGCTGCTGCTTTCATCTCATCGCTATAATGTAAGTATGTTTTCATCACCATAGCTGGAGTATCACCGAGCAATGATGATACTGTTTTTACATCAAGACCGTTAGCCAATAGCTTTGTGGCGTAGGTATGCCTTAAGCTATGCGCCGATAGATTATCTCCGAATTGTTTTATGTAGGTGTTAATTTGACATTTAACACCATTTTTTTTAAATGGGTTGAGAATTAAATTATATTCAAACTCTAACTCATGTGATTTATATTCCATGAGTATATTTTCCAATATAGGCGGAATTGGCAAAATTCGTACCGAATTGGCGGTTTTAGTTTTCTCGAAGGTAATTACACCTTTGATATATGAAAGTTGCTTATTGACGTGAATTTGACGATTTTCTAGGCTAATGTCATTCCACGTTAACCCATATACTTCACTTAATCGCATACCAGTATATCTAGCAATTTGTAAAAAGTAATAGGCTTGTGGATATTTTTCCCTCATATACTTTGCAAATTGGTTTAAATCCTCATCGGAAATAGTATGGATCGCATTTTTGCGTTCCACGCGCGGCAGCCTAACACCAGTACATGGGTTATCAATAATAATCTTGTATGGGTTGATCGCTATATAAAATATACGACTAACCACTTTGTAGTATGAATTGATGGTAGCAGGTGAAGAAACCATTTTGTTTACCACATTTTGTATGTGTATTGGTTTAACATCGGATAACTTCATATTGTGAATTGGTTTATAGGCATCCACGGCATGGCGGTACATATTTAATGTATTGTGCGTAACGTGGCCTTTTTTTATTTCAAGGAACATATCCGCAAATTCCTTGAAAGATAAATCTTTCAATTCTGTATCTTTGGTTAGAAGTGCAGTTTTGTCTAATTCCTTTACTATAACGTGTCCATATTCCTTAGCCTCACGTTTAGTTTTAAAACCCTGCTTTGATTTCTGTTTCCATTTATAGCCGTCTTTATAGGCTACAATGACTTGAAAACCTTTATCCTTTTTCCTTATGGTGAAGTTATATTGCATAATGTACCTCACAATATATGCGTGTAGAAGTTTATTCCCTCAAACTCTATTTCCCTTGCGTGTGCCATACGTTCTAACAAATCAATATTAGCGTGGCTGAACATATCATCATTTAGAATGTGACCTATCTCATGAAGTATACCTTTACGTTGCACATCAATAGGTTTATCACTATTAACTAGAATGGTGTAAGTGCCATCATCGTTTAGTTTTAATACTGCATTTTGAGATGGTCTTAACTTAGTGTAAATCAAAACTATATTCATAATACTTAACCCCCTTATGGGAGTATTGTATCTCATGAAATGGGAATGAAATTACACATGTTATATGTTAAGGTATTCTATAAAACCAAGGCTTGTATTTCTTTGATAATAAATCATAAGCGTATTTACTTGCTAAATTCCCATGATATTTAGTTTTAAGATGCATAAATAAAACTAGTTGAGGGTCAAAAGGATAAATATCAGCAACCATTTCTAATTTCTTTAACTCTAAATCGCTTATTTCGTGATTTTTAAGTACTTCTATATAAAGCAAACGACCACCATTTATATCTATTTCTTTCATAATAAAGTCGCAAATTGTAATATCGTTATCAAATAGGCTCATAGCATAAATATATGTAGCCATATATTCATCTGGGGTTTCATTTCGGATTTTTGTTGTTTCACATTCGGAATGCCAAATAGAACTAAATTTCTTAAATCCAATCTGGTCATGAAAGCTTGTTGAGTTAGCCAAAATATAAAATGCGATGATGATAACTATTAACAATATAATAAGTGAAAGGATAAACATATTATTTGCCCTCACGTTTCTTTAACATTTCGATAGTGTTTATTACAAAATCGATGTCAGCCTTAGACATATCTTTACTTGCATCAAAGAGTAATTTAAGATTTGGGTTATCTTTTACTGCTTGTGCGTATTCTGTAACTCATTTTTAACATTTACTCTGTCAGATTACCATGTATATCCACATATAATACATCTTGAAGTATGCTCTTTCTTCTCATTATATTCCGCCCTGTTTTTGAACCTGTTAAACATTCCCTTAAATGCAGGATCTTCGTCTGCATCATAGTCTTCGGTTTGCACACTTGAGCAATTGGGACATACATTAAATTTATCCGCCGGACTGTAGACTTCGCCGCTTGCCCCTATCATACCGAATTTATATAAGATCCAGTAAAACGGCTCTTCTATCCTCTTAGGGCTTGGTTCATCTATCGGACCGTATACCTTCACCCCTCCCACATCTATGGCTTCACAACTACATCCAAGTGAAGATACCGCAAAGAAAGCAAAATTGGTAAAAGTATTATATAATTGGCTGCGCAGTGTATCCGCATTCTTCATTGCAAAATTATTAAGTGCCTGACCGAGTTTATTGTAAGCCCCTGCATTAAATGCACTTATCCTTGTATTATTTTCTCCTATCAGTCCGCTCAGCTCTCTTACCGCCTCACCGCAATTGGGATCGGCAGCTCTCATGGCATCTATAACATTTCTCTCGTCTACCTTGGAAAGCACAACGGCTATAGGTATCTGCCTCGGCTCATCACTGACCATGCGCTGTTTATCTTCACTGATAAGGTAGGGGTCTTTACTTCTAAGCTCCTTTATATTTTCCAAGGCGGTATTCCTAAGATACCCATGGATCTCTCCAAGTACATCTTCAGGTTTTACCCTTTCTTCAACTTCGTAAATTCTTGCTATGTTTTCAAACTGCTCAGGATCTATTACATATATAACTCCGTCAGACTGTGATATAAACGGGGCGAATTTCCCTACACTCTCCTTATTGGTAAGTGCTTCTCCTGCCACATCATACAGCACTATCATGCTTTTTTTAAGCCTTGTACCCACTCTTTGAATTAATTGAAAGCACAAAGGCTGCTCAAAATGCCCCATAGGAGTACCTCCGGGCAGGTTTTGCTGCTTTTTTACCGGATGCAGTTCTATAAATTGCTTGGCGGTATCATTTGCAGACATAATAGAAAGCCCTATTTTGGCACCGTAGTCTCCTATATGCTTGATAAGTTGTGAAAGAAATACTGTCTTACCCGCTCTTGACACACCGACCATTGATATAAACTTTGTATCATAAAGTCCGTAATTAGTCGGAAGAGGATTATGGCAGTGGGGGCATACTCTCTTATCGCAGAGTTCTCCGCTTTTTAATTCTATAGCCCTTACCATATTGTGCTCATCCATTTTAAATATATTATCACCGAAGCTAAGATACTTCTCATTCGCCTTGTCAAAGGGATCTATAACTTTTCTTTCATATTCCTCAAAGTTTCCGTCTATCTTCTTTACACTGTCACTTTTTCTTTCTGTGGTTACTCCGCCGAAATTCTTCCAAAACTGCTCGTATTTTTCATCCTTAGCCTTTGCAAAGAATGCCCACTCCTCATACTTGCTTTGTATCTGAGCCTTATTGCTGCCGGTATAATTGAGCATAAAGGCTTCATAATCTCCGTAAAATTGAGGTGGGAGCGGATTATCGCTATCCTCACTTACTCGTTTTGATCTGAAATGCACCTGTGTGTCGGTCATTTCCTTAAAACAATAGGGGCATTTAAATTTATATCCGGGCATAATTCCTCCATTTGCTTTTACATATATTCTTTTCCGTTTATTATAAGCTTAAGACCTTCATTCTTATTGATTATTATAGGTTTTTGCTCTGTTTTTATATAAAAGAGCTTGTTTTTAAGTAACTTCTTCGTAAACGGAATTTCAAAACTTCCTATTCTGTAGGACAGATCGTTGTTGCTGCATTGACTGCTGTAGTCTTTGTCAAATTCTATCTTATAAAAGGATGCTTCTTCCTCTTCCTGTCTTCTTTTAAACATACCCATAAGACCTGCCAGTCCGCCCTTGCCGGATCTGTCATTTTCCACAGCTAAAATATCCATCTTAAGCTCAAATTGTATATCCGTATAAGGAACATATATGGTCTTTGGATTGGGTTTTACGATATAGCACAATTCTTCACCTGAACTATCTGTATCAAAACCGCAGGCAAGAACAGTATAGCGGCAGCCTCTTTCACTTATATTTATTCCTCCTGCCAAAGCGTGCTGTCTTTTATCAACATAGGCAATCTTATAAAGTTTATTATAAGGAGCCGCCCTGTCTTCTATCTCAAAAAAATCTTTAAGGTCTGTAAGCTTTATACCCTCTTTACTTAAGGCAGTACCTAAAACTTCACAAAACCTTTCCACATTAATATCCTTCATATAGTCGGCTTTTATTATAATGCAGTCATCATTGCTTGAACTGCTCCATGTGAGGAAGGTCTGCTCATCATTTTGAAATACACTTGATACACTCTTACTGCCGTCATATTCTTTACAAATATATCTCATAAGCTTAATTGTCCTCCTCCTGTGATATTATATTGCTGGCTTCCACTTTAAAGATCTCCATAGCTATGGCATAGCTGTTTGACCTTGTATTGTAGTAATATGTGGTCTTGTCGGTTCCGGTCAAAAGTTTTCTGATATAATCACTTAGTCTTGTATCTGTACGCAATGAGAAGATAGAGCCTAAAGGAGTAAAGGTTCCGAAAGTGGATCTTAGGTATATAGGTACTTCATCTATACTTGTAAGCCTTGAATAAAGCCAATTATCTATATAGGTCGGATCATCATTCTTATTAAGTCTTTCTCTTAACTCATCTTCAAAATTAAGTCTGAATATATCGTGGCTTTTTATTATTTCTCCTATATGCCTTTTTGCAAACATATAAAAATCTTCATCTGAACGAAGCTTCCTGAACTCCTCATTGATGCCTTCCAGATTCTCATATACATATCTGTCGGCTATATTGCCGTACATTGATTTTATACTTGTGTCACTTACGCTTCTCATCTCGTCAAGTGCATTGATAAGCTCTTCAAAACTTCTTTCAAAGCTCTGTGAGTTTCTTGCCTCATCTTCTATAACTTTAAAAATCTCTTCCCTTATGCTTTGATTATCTGACAGTTCGTAGGTAAGTCTCTTACTTACAACATCTATTACTCCGGTATTTCCGATAAATCTGTCGGCTTTTTCGGAAATAAGCCTTTTTAGAGTATTTATATTATCTCTAAGCTCCAAAAGTTCTTCCTTAGACTTGCAGCTTTTATTAATATACCTTCTATAATTTGCCACAAGTTCAGGTACACCCTGTGCCTCAAAGGATCCAAGTGCCTTGTATACAAGTGTTGATACATATCCGCTTACCGTACCCATAGTAAGCTCGTCCGCATCTTCATAGGAAAGCCTGCTGATATCCGCCGCATCCATTTCCTTTCTAGGGAAGTATTCAAGAAACTCCTCTGTAACCTCATATTGGCTTTTATGTGTATTAATATAGTCTTCTATACACTTGAAAACTCCCTCTTCATTAATACCGGCAAGCTCTTTTAATCTTTTTTCGCTCAGTATCTGCGTGTTTGGCTTTCTTTGGTTATGCTCTCTTAATTGTCTTAAAAAGTTTTGTATTATTACGAGGGAAATGTCATCGAGAGGCTTTGATACTCTTGAAAAAGATACACACTTAAGCCCTCCCGAATACAGCATTGATATGGTATGAGCATCACTTTTTTGATTGGACTGGGCAATAACATACGAGATTATGCTATACATTTTCTCAAAATTCCTTACTATATGCCCGTCACTTCTTTTATTGCTTATTATAAATACAGTGTCCATACTATATATACTGCGACCCTCTTCTTCGTAGTATTTTGCAAGATGGTTTTTTATCCTTATAGAAACGGCACTTCTGTCCAGTCCCTCATTAAGCAACAAAAACAGCATATCTCTGGCTGTTATATTTCTTAACTTCTCTTTTATAAGCTTGTATAAGCCAAGCTGCTTAAGATATTCGTCTAATGTAAGTACCTTTGAACTGTCCATAATAAAGTACATGTTGATTCTGTCTACGGACTCGAAACCGCTGTCTTCATCATGCAGCAGATTAAGGTTTTTAAGCAATTCCTGCTCCGATATATCCCTGCTTCCTTCTTTACTTAACAGTTTATAAGTCAGTGCACTTTCATCTTCTTTATAGTCAATGCAAAAGTGAAGTATATGCTCATGAAAAGAAGGCCATAATTGATACAGCTCTGACGAAACATCCTCATAGGCAGCAGTTGAAGCCTCCCCCATATAACATATGATCATAGGGTATCTCGGCTCTTCTCCCAAATAGTTGGTGCTGTTTAAGGAGTAACGCACTATGCAGTCCTTTGTATATTGCCTAAGTTCGATTACATTCTTTTTATTCATCTTGAATATCTCCCGTAACAATGCTTGCTTATTTTATCCGATCTGTAGTTCTTAAAAAATAACTTAACTAATTCCTTGCTTCATTTTACGGGTATTGTCTGCCAAAACCGATACAACAGCCGTAAAATGAAGTGGAATTAGTTTACTTATTAAAAATACTTTATTTACTACATATACTTTATAGTATTAAGATAGTCCTGCATAGACTTATTAAGACTATCTATAAACCTTATTATGTTCTTTTTTTCATCATAGCTTTCAGCTATACTTACCCAAGTAGCAGTCTGTTCACCGAGTCTTGTTGCAAGTTCCTGTGCAGCCGCTTTTTTCTCAGCATCCATGCTCTTAAGCACAGCGGTATAATCCTGCTTGATATCATCCTTTATTTCAGGAGACAGCCTTTGATAGTTGATAAAAGCCTGATACACGGGTATCTTCCAAAACTTATTATCCTCGTCCATCTCTGAGAGCTTTGTAAGCTCTTCTCTTCCTGTAAGTACCTTTTTATAATATATATTGATACCTTCAAAAGTAAATACTCCGGCACAGAAAGGCTCAAAGAACGCAGGCATAAACTTATCCATAAGTCCGAGGTTCTTAACTGCCGCCTCCTTTTTTATACTCTCAAACTGCCTTATGATCTCCTGAAGCTTATCATTATTATTAAGTGTGTTTTGCACGATTATATTAAGCACCGGAGAGTAGGTAAAGTAATCTTCCACTATTCTCTTTTGGCTTTCTTCATCAAGTGCACCGAGGTTATATATACTGTGTCCTGAATAAGATGGCTTAATGTCTTTTTCTCTTTCTATTTCCGAAAGTATTTTATCAAGCTCCACTGCATTTACACTATCAAGCTCTTCTAAAATCTTAGCCGCCTTAGCAGTCTTTTCTTCCAAAGCACTTATAGCCTTTTCATCAAGTGAGTATATCTTTCTTTCCTCATCTATAAAGCCCAGAGTCCTGCCCCTTTCGTATAAGTTTCTTGCATTTCTTACTATCTCTTTCATACGCTCAGGCGCAGGAACATTCATATCTATAATACTTTGAGGTCTGAGAGGTGGAAGCTTTCTCCAATCCTTAAATATCATATTCTTTAGAAGACTTCCCTCACCTCCGCTTCTTTCACCCTCATAATAGTGGTTTCCGAAACCTTCGATGCTGTTGAAGTAAACCTGCTCATAATCCGTACCCGGTGCGTAACTTCCTAAAGGAAATGCACAGGCGGTATTAAGCATATAAATTCTGTCCGTCAAGTCGCTTGAATTCACCTCACAGTTTGAGTCTATCTGTATATAGGTATTGGCTGCGTTCTGTATCTCTGCCGATACTGTAGGTGCGGAAATATGCTTAATATATCCCAGGCTTGATACCTGAGTAAGCCCCGTATCAAACGGGAAAAGTACCTGAGACTTACTTGCCAGATTTGTAATATAATCATTGTATATATTATTTGACAGCACAGTGGTATTGGTTGTTCCGTATTTGTCTGCAAGGAAATCGGTTATATTTTTATTGGCAAAGCCTTCAAATGCCGTACCTATGAAAAAGTCCGTAACCAGTTTTGAGATTTTATTTTCATTCTCATCTATCCACTTATCTACATTGTCAAAGAATACATTTAAGAAACTTCCGAACATCTTATCAAAGTTAAGCGCCTTAATAGCACTGTCCATGGCAGGTTTTAACTCATCTATAGTCATCATAGGTACATAAAAACTGTCGCTGTTGTCAAGATGGTCTACGCTCTCCAAATAGTTGGAGTTAAGCTCGAAGGTTGAGCTTAGGTTCTCCATTACCCTCTTAAATATAGCAAAGAACTTATCATTTTCTTCTCTGATCTGTCTTTGAAGGGTGTCCAAAAGATTGGCAATTCTCTTATATACCTCTATGCTGTACTTTGCACTTGCATAGTTCATCATATCAGTCTCATAATCATCAAATCTTTTCTTATCATTATCAAGCATTCTTCTTTTGCTTCTCTCAAGGAATATGTCTTCAGACTCCTCATAACAAGCCTTCAAATCTTCTAATTGTCTTTGCTCTCTTAAAAGTTTTTGCTCATTTTCAACTATCAAACTTGAAATTATATTGCTTAAGTTAAATTCCGAACCTTCAAAAAGCATCTGATATGCAAATTTCGGTCCCTTAGGAGGAGTTCTGTCTCCATCTCCACATATAACTCTCTTAAGCGCCTTCTTTATCCTTTCTATCAAGGAAGCGTCATTGCCCTTAATAAGACTTTCCACCTTAAGTGTAAGCTGCCCTATCTTGGTATCTTCCTGCCCTGCATACCAATTTATAAAAGGACCGTTATTATCAGGAAGGAGATCTTGATAAGCTCCGTCATAGGCTTCAAAATAAAGATCGGCAGCCCCTGAGGTTATTTCATCAAAAAGCTTTGAGTAAATGTCCGCTACGGAGTCGGCTGTAGGTGCAAGTGTATCTATAGCAAGCTGCTTTACATCATGCTCATTGGGCTTGATATTTTTTGTATTCTCCACAAACTCCTTAAAAAGATGGGAGGCAAGGTAGGTATTGATCTCTGTCAGCGGCAATGTAGCACAGGCTGCTCCAAGAGTGCAGTACCTTAAGTTCGTACCTCTGAGTACTGAGCTTGATGCCACTCCGACCTTGGCAGTAAAGTTTGAAAGTTGAGACATGATACCGAATTTTTCCTGATCGGCAGGCTGAATCAAAAAGTCCATTATGTACTCAGTTACCACGCTCTGTGCATACTTATAAGGATTCTTAATTGTATCACTTGAGGTATTGGTTGCGCTTATAAGGTGGCACATATCCACCGGATCCTGATCCCAAGCTACAGTTCTTCCTCCGGCATACTCCTGATAGAATTTTCCTCCGTTATGTTCTATATTCATACAGTAATCTATCTCTTGCAGTGCTGCATAGCCGTTTCTTTTGATCAAAGCTTCGGTTAAGGAGTCTATTTGCTTTGTTAAATTCACATCAGGAAGGAATACATAGCCGAAGGAAGTAAACTTACCTATAGCCGGATCACTTGCAAGACTTCTTACAAGGTAGCACACATCAAGAAAAGCGCCTGAACCGGTACCGCCTCCTATTCCCGAAATAATGTGTATATTAAGCTGTGGTGAACCCAGTCCCTCCTTTGCAGCCTTTATCTTACTTTTAAGTTTTTCCACAAATAATGCACTCTTGTCCATAAGCATCATTCTTCCGACCTGTCTTATGGCTCCCGCACCGTTAAGCCCAAGGTCGGCTACAGGTATGTCGGAGCTTCTTAGCCAATTAAGATCGTATCTTGCATTAATTGCCATTCTATTTGAAAGCGTACCCTTGATATCATTCATGGAGATACTGAAAAAATTAGTAACTCCTATGATGTCCTTGGACTTTATATCTGTATCAACTCCTAAAAACTGTATACGGTTATAGGTTGGTATAGGTGCTGTAGGGTCATCCGGTTTTAACCTTTTGTTGATTTCTTTTCTTAATGTGGCAAGGCAGTCCACTCCGGTACCGCCAAGCCCTATAAATACTGTAGCTACATTTTTAGCCTGACTTGCCTGCTGTGCTACGGAAAAAATTCCCCCTCCGGCACTTAATAACAATCTGTTGTATTCCATGTCTAACTCTCCTTTTGATTTTTATGTAACAGTTTGGCTATACGGCTAAACCCGTAACGATCCGTAATTACACAAATGCTTTTTTAAGATCATGAGTCCTTAGCAACTGTTACATTGTGCTTTATTTATCTTCTTGCCTTCCTTGAATTTCTTCTTTCTTTAAGTCTTGATTCGTATAAAACAGTTATGCTGTCCGTACTCTCCCTGCTCGGCTTCACACTTACAGCTATGTTGTTGGAAATTCTGGCTTTCTTTGTCAGTTTTCCGTTACAATAAAATTCCTTGGAGGAACACATATATATGTAGGTCTTTCCGCTTGCCTCAAAATATGTCTTTTTCAAATCAAAGCCTATATTATGAACTCTAAACTTACTTAAAGGAAGTCTTCCGGTTTTCTTAGTTATGGTCTGCTCTTTCTTATCATTTCCCTTATTTGATGTAACCGTAATAGGTCCTCCAAACGGTGTTCCCCAGAGCTTATAAGCAAGATATCCCATAACGGCAAGTATTATAAGTCCTATTACCAGTACAGCTATCGCAGTTACCACTCCTACATTAATACTTTTAACTACTATACTGATATTACAGGACAGACCCTTGCTGTCTGTTGCCTTTATATCAAAATCACCTCGACTTAGGCTGTAGTGATAAAGTTTTAATACTGAGTTCTCATCCAAACTATAGTCCTTACCCTCTATAAATGAGCTTGAGGCTACCATATAGTGAAGCTGGGCATCTTCCGCATCCTTAGCCAAGCCCTTAAGATCGAAGGTAACGGTGTTATCTCTAAACGGTATTATATATACGGTCTTTTCTATTTTTTCGTTAACCGGTACCGGTGCTGTATTATTCTTCTCAGCTTCGGTAAGTGCCTTGTCCGATACTTCTATAGGTCCGAGGCTTTCGGAAGTTTTATCTAAACTGTTTCCTGTTATATGCGCTTTTACAAAATAGACTCCGTTTTCAAAGTTTTTGCTAAGCTCAAAATGATCCCCCGTTACAGTCATAGGAAACTTATCAAGCTCTTTTCCGTAGGCATCCGAAACTATAAGTTCTCCCTCATAACCTCCTATATTGGAGCTGTCAGCCTTTATATCCCCTGCTGACAAGTACGCCTCAAACTTTATACTGTCCTTTGGATTTGTTATATTTCCAAGCGCCTCTGTTTTTAGCTCTACAGTCAAATTAGTATTGTATACCATATTTATCTTTATATGGTTGCCTGTAGTTCCCTTGGTTATCAGCTTCCATTCACCGGCAGAAACTTGAGTACTTTTTATCATGGTAAAGGTGTTATATTCTACGGGACTTACTTCCTTTTTCTGTCCGCTGCCGTCATACAGCTCAACTTCCTTAACCTTACCGTAAATTATTATATTTATCTCTTCAACACCAAGTCCCGGAACAACAAACTTGGTCTCCAATATACCGCTTTCATCAAAGGTGGCATCTAAGAGCTGGGTGGTTGAGGTACCGTATATCAGGTTGTAAAAAGAGTTAAATACCTCCTGCAAATCCTTGGCAGACCCTACCTCTCTAAACTCTCCTCCTGTCGCCTTGGAAATCTGATCCATCTCGCTTACATCCGCTTTTTTATTGGCGTTAAGACAAATGCTGTATATGGCTATATTCTTTTCTCTGGCAGCCTGTATTGCCTCAGCCTTCATATTAAGTGAGTTATCCAGATCCTTCTTATCCTTAAGGTCGGTATTGCCGTCACTTAAAAAAAGTATTATAGAAGGAAGACTCTTATCTCCATCCTTATCAAGCATATCTACAGCCTTTTGCAGTGCTTCTCCGATATTGGTATCTCCTTTGGCAGGAGTGTTCTTCAAAGTATCCGTTATCTTTTGCTTTGCTTCCTGAGTGTCTACCTTTGTCAGTTCTTCTGTTGCATTTATCTTATCTGCAAATGATACCGCCCCAAGAAGGTTTCCCTGCTCGGCAAGCAGGTTCGTAAATTGATTTATAGCCTCGAACCTTAACCCGTCAGGATCCGTACTAAGCATAGAGCCGCTGGCATCAGATACTATAACTACATTGAATCTGTTGTTGGCAGCACTGTTTTGAGCTCTTGCCGTATTAAAAAAAAGCCCTGCCTGCAATACTCCCAGTACAAGCGATAAAGCAATACTAAGCAGACGCAAAATTTTTCTGTTTTTTCCCATAGCTTCCCCTTTCTTAAGTTTGCATATTTTCACTCTAATACATCTTTCAAAAAATATGTAAGCTCAAGTATCTTTTATCATTCTTAAATTCGTATTTTATATCCTTCCCATTTTATCATATCTGTTTGATTTATTGTACTATGTTTGCAATCAATTTTCATAATATTTTATATACTGTTTAAGTTTTTTAGGCTTTGATTCTTTATTTTTAGGGTGTATTTTTAAGTTTTCATTATGGGATTGAGGGCAAATAATCAACATAAACACTCCCTATTTCAATCATACTCGCAGTACTAACCGCTAAAAAGATTGAAATAGGGAGTGTTTATGTAATCACCAACCCGCAAGAAATAGCTGTATAATGGATTGGAGGTGATAAATGGCTATTGTTTATGTGATAGACAAATCATTTAGAAAAGATGCTCTAGCTCGACCTTTGCGGCTCAAGCTTTATTACCTCATCGGCTATATTAAGTGTTGACTTTCTATGAATTTCAAGGTCTTTATCCTAAAAAGGAAAAATACATAATGAAACAGTAAATCACCTAATCTTTATAAAAGCCTTTTGCAAATGCTTCCAAATCAAAAGCATTTGCACTGTTTAAAAACTCTATCTCCTCTTTTGAAAAAACTAAAGCTCCCTTAAGCGCTCCTCCAATCTGTCCTGTAATAGTTGCAATTGCTGAAGTCTCATCTCCAAGATTGACCGCATCTTCTATAGACTTACGAAGATCTCCCCTATGCATTATCAGCAGTGCCAGTGCCGCCGGTACTGTCTCGGCAATAGCCGGACCGCAGCCTATCATAGCTCTTACCTTATCCGCTCCGTCTTCTCCTGCGCAAATCCCTATATTTATTGCCATATATATGCGCTTTAGTACTGAAGCTCCCGGATAATCAAGTATGTTTTTATCCGCCCTTGCAAGCTCCTCCCCCTTAAACGCACCGTATAATGCCGCTTGTATAACACTGTAGAGAGAGCTTTTAGGCTTTAGTGCCTGTGATACGGCAGCAGATACCGCACAGGCGCCTGAAACACTGTATACATCATCATGAGAGGCAAGGGTAAGACTTAAAGTATCCTCTATTGTCTTATCTATATTTCCCGGATTATAAAGGGCTGCAATATAAGCCTTTGTTGCCGCTCCGTTTGAAGATAAGGCATAGTAATGTCCCTTAAAAAGTTTACTTCCCAAGATGCCTGAATATGCCCATGAGCCTATCTTACTTTCTTGCTTAAGCCTGTTTATAACCTTTCTTGTAGTCATTCCGGCAAAGGGCTCAAACCATTCACTTTCTCCCCACTCTTTTAGAGCCTCTACCCCAAGCTGTGTGCTCGCCCTGCCTTTTGCTGCCTGCAAGTGCTTTCCAAGTATATAAGAGATACTGAATGCATCCGTTACCTGTCCCTTCTTTCTTCCGTAGGCTAAAGAGCCTTTTGGAGGAGTCTTATAATCCTTGACCCTTTCTCCAAATATTTCTTTTATCTGCTCTGTTGAGCGGTTTTCTGTTGCCGCTCCCATGGCATCTGCACAGGCAGCCCCCAAAATACATCCAAGAATTTTAGAATTCACATTTTTTTCTAAAGGTTCTTCCTTAGCTATTCTATCCTCTGCAATTTTTGTAATTGATGCTGCAAGACTTTCAAGTGCAAATTTGTTGACCTCATTAATTATACCGATATAGTGCTTTGGAAATGCATCCACCCCATAAAGCGCTCCTGCCAGTGCACCTGTCATAGTTGCTACGGTATCCGTGTCATAACCTGCATTTACAGCGCAAATTATCGCATTTAATGCTTCTTCACAGGATGCAAAGATAGCTATTGATGCCGGAACAGCCTCGGAAATATGAAGTCCGCAACCTATTTCCTCGCTAATTCTTATAGTCTTGCTTTCGGCATCTTTCTTCTCCATAGCAATCTCAATTGCGTACTCCAGTCTTTTAACTACCGAAGGTCCTGCAATATCCGCTGAAACGGCTCTTCCTCTTTTTTCTCCTTCTCTTGCACCCCAAAGAGCCGCCTGCAAGACCGAGTACATATCCGCCTCCTCTCTTAATGCCTCGCTAACCGCACAGGCAATTGCACAGGCACCGGAAATAGCAAGGTAGTTATCATGTGTAAGCCTTGTAACCTTTATCGCATCTTCCAAGGCTGCCTCTAAATTTCCCGGATTTAACATTCCTATGGGGGATATCCTCATGGAAGCCCCGTTTGTCGCCTGTCTTGTAGATATTTTTATTCCGCTTTCTTCTTCTATCTTATCCCCCTTCATTCGTCTTATTGCCGCTCTGGTCGTAGGTCCTGCAAAGCGGTCAAAAAATACTGAATGTTCTGACCATTCGATCAAGCCCTCTTTTACAACACCTTCCTCAACCTTTCCGCCATTAGCCACAATGCTTTGTGCCAAAAAATATGCCGAGCTGAAATCATCAGTTACATGACCCGGCTTATTACCGCAGCCGAAGGTGTCCTCAGGAGTGATCTCAA
>ERZ773049.1252-NODE-1252-length-14812-cov-4.650200_pt1 | contig 14812 bp, 18 predicted proteins | sample MGYA00580633_ERZ773049 | MGnify/ENA primary metagenome ERZ773049 (study PRJEB29015, sample SAMEA2737991) | human oral metagenome | biome: human oral; feature: human-associated habitat; material: dental | place: China | collected 2066 ... | reverse complement strand
AATATATAATAAAAGTATATAATAGGATAAAGACGTACCTATTACTTGTAATAAATGAAATAAGAATATTGCTACCAATATAACCTATCTCAGATGAATATAATGTAAAAATACTAGCATCTTTATAATTTCCTCCTACTCTAGTAATATCAGCAATGTCATCAAATAAACTTGCATATATATATCTATCATATCCACCAAGCATGTCAGACAGACCTACAAAAACGGCCAATATCACAAGTGAGAAAAACAAGGCCCTATCGCGATTGTAATTATACTTGATGGCTAAACTGTTAATGAAAAGAACAAGAATAAAAATGAATAAATAGACTATCATGTGAGGATATTTTTAATTATAAATAACTACTTGAAGAGACAGAAAAGCTCTTTAGAAGTAGTCTCTCCGTTATGCTTCTGCAAAATATTTTCTCTACCACACTCAGCTATAGCCTCATACTTAGAAGGATTAAGGTGTATTTTCTTCAGAATGTTAACAACATCTTTTATCTCTTCATATTGTATACATGAAACATTATGCTCTACTGCTATATTTTCCAATGCATACCACGAACCAACAACCAATAAACCATTAGCAATTGCGTCTAGGACTTTTCCCTTAGTACCTGTACCTATACATATAGGTGTTACCTGAATATCATGTTTACAAATTTCTTCAATATAATCAGGGGCAAATTTTATATGATGAGTTTCATACCCTGCATTATTAAGTCTCTCTACATGATTATCCCATCCCTTACCTAAAAAAGTATATACATAATGTTCTTTTAGTTCTGAGAGATCTTTAGATTTTATCAGACAATCTATCAGCATATCAGCATCCTGCTGCATATACAAGTTATACTGCCCTGCAAATAAAACCTTTATTTTTGGAGAATTAAAGGAAATAACCTTAGCAGGTTTTGCAACTTGATAATGAGGGTGACGAAGAAAATGAGCTTGAATTCCAGGACAAATCTCCTCAAGGAAATTAACATCCTCTTTACCTACCAAATGATAGTGAATATTTGAAGATGTATCAAACTGTTTCTCCATATTCAGATACTTAGGATACATAAACGCTGATCTCCAAAATCTTATTCTATTTCTTATTGCGAAACGCTTACCAAGCATCCTATAATAATAGAGAGATTCACAATCTGGCAATGTATGTATTCGTCTAAAATCCTTTAATTGACAACTGACACGAGATAACTCCTCGCCATAAATCCATATAGCATCAGGATAATCATTAATAATAGTATCTAATTGTGAAGAACTTAAGCTAATATAATTACCAATAGGATAATTCAATAATATTCTAAATGGTAAAAGAAATATAAGGAAAAAATTATACCACCATGGTACTGGCAATAAACAAATCTTTATATTAAGTTCCTTTGCTACAGAATCAATCTGCTCTTTAGAAAGCCGATTTAAGTTATACGAATAAAGAATTACCTCTATACTTCTATCTCTACCAGCAAGTAAATGATAAGGCAATGCACTTGTACCACGGATATTTTCCGCAGCAGGCATCATCACAGAAATCATAGTGACTTTCATATTATTCTATACTTTTAAACGACTTGTGATAAATTATTTAATTAAACAAGGAATATTCAAAAACAACTTTACAAATAATGATTTCTTCAATGAATCAAAATGTCCCTTCATTGGATATAACTGTTCTTTTTTCATTTCATCGATAATAACAGAATTGATACCAAGCTTTCCCCATTCTTTTTTGTTTTTATATAAAGAGTATACCAAACCAAACAGCACATTCTGGCTTCGATTAAATATTACACTATATAACTGAGGGTTTATATCCTTGAAAGACAAAGCTAACCTACGGAAAGAATTAATAATATAAATATCATCCTTAATGTATTTTATCTTCTTCTCTGGTACCATTGATTTGCTGGTAGAATTTGGATGATATATATACTGATAAGGAGTTATATCACTAAACACAACTTTCGTTGCACACGGCATAAGTCTATATGTCAACTCAACATCTTGATGTGTAATTCCCTTCACAAAGAATATATTATTATCAATAAATAATTGTTTCTTTGTAATTAAAGCACAGATTGAAGAAGGATTATAACCAGAAAGAACTGCCTCAACGCCAGATAAAACCTTATTGTGCTCAAGCGTAGGCTGACTACATTCAATATCTAAATACTGTCCTTCTTCTGTAACATTCTGAAGTTGAATACCCAGAATATCCAAATTTCTATATTCATCTAAAACTTCAATGATCTTTGGCAACTGCCCACTTATAACTTTATCATCAGCATCTACACACCAAACATATTCACCTTTGCAAGTTTTTATTCCATAATTCCTCGCAGTACTCTGTCCTTGATTTTCTTGAGTTAAGTATGTTACATTGGAATACTTTGTTGCATAGTTCTGAGCAATCTCTGGAGACTTATCCTGTGATCCATCATTAACAATAACTATTTCATACTCCTCTTTTAATAAATTGGAGCCAAGAATAGAGTCTAAGCAAATCCCAATGTACTTCTCTGCGTTATACATTGGGATTATTATGCTAAGTTTATATTTATAGTCTTCCATCAACAATATTTCTATTTAAGAAGCCTTTTACGTCATAAATTACACCATTCTCATTCAACTTCTCTCTCCAGTCTGTATCAGCAAACTGCTTGTGAGAAACAGCGAGAATAATCGCATCGTATTTCTTATCTTTAGGCAAAGTTTCAACTGCATCAATTCCATATTCTTTCTTCACTCTTTCAACATTAGCCCATGGGTCTAAGACCGTAATGTTTGAAGTGTACTCTGACAATGTAGAATAAATATCAACAACCTTAGTATTACGTACATCAGGACAATTTTCCTTAAAGGTGATACCAAGTATCAAAATATTAGAATCCTTGACGAGTGCACCCTTCTTATTCATCATCTTGATTGTCTGATTTGCGACGTAATCTCCCATACCGTCATTCAATCTACGTGCTGCAGACATGATACGTGGCAAGACACCATAGACCTGTGCCTTTTGAATGAGATAATAAGGATCTACACTGATACAATGACCACCAACTAAACCAGGATTCAACTTAATAAAATTCCACTTAGAAGCTGCGGCATCTATTACATCTCTTGTATCGATACCCATCGCATTAAAAATCTTTGCCAACTCATTCATAAACGCAATATTAACGTCACGTTGAGAGTTCTCAATAATCTTTGAAGCTTCAGCTACTTTTATAGAAGGTGCTTTATGTGTTCCATTAATAAGAACTGCATTATACACATTATCTACCAAATCAGCAATCTCAGGAGTAGAACCAGATGTTACCTTTTTGATTTTCTCTACAGTATGCTCCTTATCACCAGGATTAATACGCTCTGGAGAATAACCAGCAAAGAAATCTTTGTTAAATGTCAAACCAGACACTCTCTCGACAACTGGTAAACATTCTTCTTCCGTTACACCAGGATAAACTGTTGACTCATAAACAACGATATCTCCCTTAGAAATAACTTTACCAACAGTCTCACTTGCACCCCAAAGAGGCTTCAAGTCAGGGCGATTGTTTACATCAACTGGCGTTGGTACAGCAACAACATAAAAGTTACAGCCTTTAATATCTTCAAGATTAGTTGTACAAACAAACCCATTCTTTAAAGCAGACTGTAACAACTCATCTGACACTTCTAATGTAGCATCATGACCCGCCATTAACGCATCAACACGACTCTGATTCATATCAAAACCAACAGTCTTAAACTTTGTTGAAAACAATCTTGCCAGTGGCAAGCCTACATACCCTAAGCCAATGACGGCTATTTTAACTTCATTAATTACCATATATGTCTTTTTGAATTATTGCATACATTTTATATATATTCTCAAGAAAGAATTTAGGAGACCACTTTTTTAACAGTTGCTCACGATTATCTATAACCTCCTCATAGGTTAAACGGCATTCACATCCTTTACTAACGAGGTCATTCTGTATACTGAAGATATGCGCACCATAGTTTTTATACATCCTATAGACTTCGCTTGTTTCAGACAAATACAGCTTACAACCATTCCACAATGCAACTGTGATATTTCCCATACCCTGTTGCCTTTCATGAAACATGATTACATAACCACACGAAGCTACAATCTTACAATACTCTTCATAGGGAATAAAAGTATCTAAGGCTATAAAATTAGAACCAAATATTCTTACACCAGCAGCCTTTACAAGCTCTCTGTAACGTTTACTTCCACCATAGCTCAAGGAAACATAAATCTTTCTATTACCTATATCATGCTTCTTCAAAATTTCAAATACATCAAGATGGTTATTGGTAGGGTCTCCTGAATTTCCAACTAAAATATTATTCCCTACATAAGGTTCTGCATATTTATTCTCGGCTTGAATAAAATCATTTAGCTTAAAATAATTAAAACTAATTTCTTTAGCTTTAAACCAAGGATGTTGAGACATCATGTTATATTCAGAAGGTATCACACCTGAAAAGAAATCTATACGCTCTATTGCCTCTCTTATTTCATTCCTATGCAATAAATAATGAATATAACCATATTTTTGTCGCAGCCAATCTATAAAATCTGGAGCAATAACTTTACGTGTCCGTTCTCTATATAAGTCTAACTTGACAAAAGGATGCTCTTTTACAGGAGAGTTATATATATCTGTTCCCCATGCAAGCCATACAACTTTAATTGTTTTTGGTAACTTTCTAAGAACATTTATTGGAATAGAATTTAAATTATGAAGCAAAATAACGTTATATCCTTTTTCTACTATAAAGGTAATAAAGTTTTTTTCATTTACATGTTGAATTCTATCATATTGCTTAACGCTTTTATACGTAGGAAAAACATCTGTTATACAAACATACTCATTGATAATATTATTTGTAGAAGTAAAATCCATTACCTCAATCAAATCATCTATAAATTTTTCATCAAAAACACAATTCAATATTTTTAAAGTCTTCTTATCCATTATCATCTCAACCCACTTAATAATATTTTTAACTCAGCAAGCTCAGCTCTTGTAAAAATATAAGAAGACAAAATATAAAATAACACTCCTATTATCCCCCCCACTATTAATTTTAAAACATCATTCGTAATAAATTGAATACTTATAAAAACAACTCCCCCCATCAACAAAGAGTTAATAAGAACAGGCAATAGGTCACGCATTTGTTTCAGATACCCAATATCCATCAACTTACCTGTATAGAAAGTATTAATAAATAAAGCAATAAAAGAAGAAACAACCATACCAACACACAGAGCTGTAATGCCAAGTGGAATTGTAATACACATAATACATACTCCAACTATCTTTTTGATTACTTCAAGACGAAGAAATAAATCAGAACGTCCCTTCACTTGAAGTAAATTCAAATTAATAGCATGAATAGGATACCACATTAGAGCAAAGCATATAATCTGCAAATAAAAGGAACACCCCTCCCATTTAGGAGTAAGTACTATTCTTATCAATGGAAAGGTAACAGCAGCCAATCCCATCATAAGCGGAAAAACAATAAAAGCAGACAACTTTAAAAGGCGACAGTAATTTGTCTGCAATCGAGGCATATCGTCTTGTATTGTACTTAATACTGGAAACGTTACACGCTGCAGAATACTTGTTATATTAGACGAAGGAAGTTGAGCAAAACTCAATGCACGGGAATAATTACCTAACTGAGCTGGAGTATAAAACTTACCAATCACTATTGGATAAATATTGTTATAGATTGTGTCCAATAAGCCTGATGCTAAAAGTTTTGAACCATAACCAAACAAGTAATCAAAAGAAGATTTTGAGAAACCTGTTTTAGGATACCATTTAGACATTAGCCACAGCAATCCCATTCTTACAATAGAACTTGCAACACCTTGCCACACTAAAGCCCAAACACCATATCCTCGATATGCAAAAATTACACCAACAATACCTGATATTAAAGTTGCAGATAACGTTACCTTTGCCTGAGATTTAAAATCAATCTTTATTGTAAAAAGAGCTTGTTGAACAACACACAAAGAATTAAGGACTACTCCTAATCCAGTGATTCGAATAATTGGGGAAAGAATAGGCTGATTATAGAATGTTGCTACAAATGGGGCTATTAAAAAAAGCACTATATATGCTGCAAGTCCAACTGCTATATTAAAATAGAAACAGGTGGACAAATCTTCTTCTCGTCTATCCGTCTTGCGAACCAAAGCATTAGAAAAACCACTATCTACAAAACTCTGAGCAACAGCAAAGAATATGGTAATCATTGCAATAATACCAAAATCACTTGGGGATAAAAGACGTGCAAGAATAATGGAAAAGACAAATTGTACTCCTTGATTGGAGAACCGTTCTACACTACTCCAAAATAATCCTTTGGTTGTCGCTTGCTTTAGAGATTCACTCATAATGTTCTAACTTATCGTAGATGAAAAATTAAAATTTCAAGATAGTTCCTCCCCAACTTAATCCAACTCCAAATCCTGCAATCATAACAGAATTTCCCTTTTGGATAAGAGAGTTTTCAAGGCAATCCTTCAAACCAATGAAAATGGTAGAAGAAACCGTGTTACCTGTATCTTCAAGATTAATATAAAATTTATCTTTGGGCAATCGACAAACCTTACGAATCGTATTCAACATAAACTTATTAGCCTGATGAAATACATAATAATCTATCTGTTCTTGAGTAAAATTATTCTTTACCAGAACATCATTCATCATAGAAGGTACTATATCAAGGGTAAAGTTGAAAACATTACCACCATTCATATAAAGATAATCATCAAAATTCACATGACCTTCTTCGTCAGTCGTATACTTTCCCGTCATAGCTTTATGACGGGCCATACCAGTCTTTATGATAAGGTTATTAGCACCTCCTCCATCAGATCCCAATACAAAATCTCCAATCTCTGCAAAACCTTCTGTTGAAATCAAACAAGCAGCAGCACCATCTCCAAAAATACTACGGTTACTCTTATCTGACGAATGCAGATATTTTGTGTAAGTTTCAGATGTGATCAAAAGAACATTTTTCGCAATACCAGCAGCCAACAATCCCTTTGCGACTGCCATACCATAAACACAACCAGAACAACCAAGATTGTAATCAAAAGCCCCAGCAGTCTTTGGAATTCCTAAACGTTCTTGAAGAATACATGCAGTTGAGGGAAGAAAATAATCAGGGCTCTGCGTACAAAGAAGTAGAAAATCAATAGTCTGTGGATCTATATGATATTCCTCAAATAATTTCCTTGCGACCTTCTCACCCATATCACCAGCTGTCTCATTTTCACCTGCAATATGACGAGTATTAACTCCTACTTTCTGTGCTATTTTATCGACACTCCAGTCTGGAAATTCTTTAACTAAATCTTCATTAGTAAGTAATTGTTCTGGAAGATAATATGTTAATGCTTTAATATAAGCCATAATTTACAATTGTTTTACACCACCAGTAATTTTCACATTACTTCCAGTCATCCAATTTGATGCATCAGAAAGTAAGTAAACAGCAAGTCCAGCAATATCTTCTGGTTGCCCATAACGTTTTAAGGGATATTTTTTTTCATCCTCTTTTAGCTGCTCTTTAGTTATTCCTCCTTCATAAATTAAATCTGTCATCACCATAGCAGGACTAATGCAATTTACTCTGACTTTCTTATGAGAAAGTTCTAATCCCAAACAGTTTACATACGATATTAAAGCGCCCTTAGAAGCCGAATATAACGCATTACCATAACTTGGAGACTCACTAGCAATCGAAGTTATAAAAACAATAGAAGCCGATTTATTTATTTTCTTCTGTTTCAACAGTAAAGATTGTAACATCACTGGAGCCTTGAAATTAATTCTCATAACCCGATCAATCTCTTCTTCAGTTATTAATTTACACAAGACACGTTGTCCAATTCCAGCACAATGGACTACACCATCAAGTTGTGGCAATTCATCTACAACCCTGTGCAACTCCTCATTTAAAGTTAAATCTCCAACAACAATATAATGTTCTTCCCCTTCTAAAAGAGCTCGGGTTTCTTGTAATTTAATTAAATTCCTTCCGTTAAGAATAATCTTACCTCCCATTTTAGCACACAAGACAGCGATACCACGCCCTATACCAGAAGATGCTCCTGTAACGAGTATAGTCTTATTTTCAAGAGAATACAGATTAAAAGCCATTATTTATTTAGAGATTAAATTATACAAGTCTTCTACAGTTGTACATTCTTTTATATCTTTACCAGATATAGTTTTGCCGTACTGTGTACGTACCATGGCAATAACACCCATAGCTGTTAGTGAACTCCATTCATCAAGATCGTGAAAAACAGTATCACCCTTAATCTCAGAAATGTCAGTATCATCAAACTGATCTGCAAAATCTACAATAAAATCTTTTAATTCCATAATTTATTTTTTTAGTTCTTTTCTTATTTCTTTTGAATTACAAACAATACGCATAATAATCTGATTAATATCATAATCACCATTTTCTACATGTTCTCTATACTCGTTTCGTAGAAGCGAATAATGATATTCATCGTATTTATTTCCATTTTTAATAACGGCCTCTCTGCCAACACCTTCTTCCTTGAAATACAAAGCTGGTATTTGCGATCTAGCAAGTATGTGTTCTCTTAAACAAGAGACAGTCATTCTATTAAGATTTAATTGGTTAAAAGCATAATCTAAAATTAGCAAACTTGCCTGTAAATATTCCGTACCACTACGATAGGCTTTGTCGCCTATTACAATTCCACCCCAATAACAAGATCTAAAAAGATGATTGATATCATTTAATGATGCAAAGCCTATCATTTCATCATTATCTAAAGAGCAAATTGCAAAATAAATTTCATTACGATTATGAGTTGCTTTAGATAGCACCCACTGTTTCTCAATCTCTTTAGAAGACACAAAAATAGGACCACATGTCATTCGCTGAAGCTCATTATCATTATGCCAGATATAGGTCTTTTCCCAATCTGTAGCATCTAACATTCGTAGATAAATTGTTTCACCTTTAATCATTTGACTGATAATTATGTTAATAATAAATAAAAGATTAGATTCCTTAAAATACTTTTATAAAACTATGAGAATTCTATTTTGTATTAATAACTATCCAATTATATAACTTTTGTATACAAAAAAACATTTCTGCATTTTTATCAAAATTTAATAACAATGTTCCTATAGTTGTATTAGCTCCCGTAAAGCCCTGCACCTTTTCGCCTGCTTTTACCCAGATATCTTTTTCTATAAGGAAACGCTCTTCTACCGTTTTGTCTATCTCAATACTCTGAAAAATACCATCACGTTCAGAATGTAAGATAATTTCTGCCCAATATCCTTCATAAACTGGCTGATGAATCTCGTCTATAGGGTCTCCAACGGCTGCACGAACGCAGTTATCTATGAGGTCTTGCCCTGAAACATATTTCATCATCTCGGATAGTCTGTTACCTCCACCTCGCGGAGAAAGTTCCATTATATATGGTTTTCCATTCTTGCATAGACGTGTCTCGATGTTATAAACTCCTGTTTTAACATTAAGCAGTATCATCAAGCGTTGCAATTCACTTCTTAGTTCCTCTTGTGCCCATTGTGGCATTGTTGAAGGCCACGAAAAAGCTGCTGGGGTATAAGGATTGATTGCCTTAGGATCAAAATGTTGATCATTAAACGAACAGAAAACAAGTTCTCCATCAACAGTGAAACTATCGCAATCAGAAGAATTACCTTCTTTCTCTAAAAAATCCTCAATTATGAAATGTCCATTATGACTTTCACTCAGAGCATAATCAATAGCTGAGGAGAGTTGTGATAATTCATCGACACGTGTAACCCCTTTGCTTCCTGCAGAATCAACTGGTTTGACAATAATAGGCCAGTTATAATATGCAGTATCAGCAAGAGCTTCTTCTTTTGAGGAATAACCTTTTGCATTGGGCACATTGAAATCATTATCTTTTAAGAACTGACGAAATCGTGACTTATCCTGTAAGATACAAGCAGTTTCATAAGAACATTGAAAACTAAGTCCCATCTGTTCTGCAACATAAGCAGCTGTTACTACACCAGGGTCTACACCAAAAGATAAAATTCCATCTATATTAAGTTCCTGTGCTAATTGCAACACCGCATCTTTGTCAAGAATGCTAACATTATGAAACTCGTCTGAGTATTGATGAGCAATATTTTCAGGAATATAATCCACCGTAATGACATAATAACCATGACGATGTGCGGCTTCTATAACAGGTAGGAGATAACGAATACCTCCGAGAAGCATCAGTTTTTTTTGTTTGTTCATTATGCTTGTAAAGCTTGATTATACTCTGCAATAAAATCGTTTAAAACATATAAGCTTCCTTGATTCCGATAAAGTTTATCAGTAAGAAGCGCATGATAAGTCTTTGACAATAGAACTAATTCCATTGCGTCCCCATAAGTACAACGTTTCTTATTTATTAAATAAGACATCATTGTATTTAGATGAAGGATTATTAAGCTATCATTATCAACTCTTTGTTTCATACTTTAAAAGTTTCAATGCCATATCTGTTTTGAAGCAATACTGAATAGAAGAGAACTTTCTTGAAGATAATTTTTTTGCCAAGTTTTCCCACTCTTCATTTGTCTTATTTCCATGCTCTAATTCTTGAAATAACACTTCAATACCATTATCAGCTATTGGTCCAATTACTAAATCATATCTATTACTTTTACATTTTCCTCTCCGATTGTTATAAATAAACTTTGCCCATTCTTTATCCGCTTTATTGAAACGTTTAATTCGCAACTTACATGTATTTATGTCGGATAGGACAATATCGAAAATCAAAACATGATGATTAGGTGAAAACTTTTTCCACTCTTTTGCCAATTTTTATTTCTGAAGATAGATAAAACCCTTTCCCAAAATCAGTCATTGGTTTACACATAACGATATTAGGGATTTCGAATTCTTCAGAGGTGCCATGGTATAGTTTCATAAGCAAGGCTTTAAAGCTCTATATATACTCTTTGCAATATAATCTATTCCACGCTCTCTTCGTATTCTATATGAATTTTCTAAAAGAGAAGAAAGATCATGTTCTTTAATTAGTTTAATAGTCTTATCTAATGGTAACCGTAACAATTTTGCAACACATAAAACAATCCTTGTCATATATTCTATACGTTCCTCTCTCATACCACTTTTCGCTGTTGAAGCAGAAAGAGCTGTCAAACTTCCTTGCTCTGTATATAGAATATCATTTATTTTTTCCATCCCTTAGCTTTTTGAAATTACCATTATAATTTTATCTATTTCCTCCTTAGTTAGTGCATGATGCATAGGCAGACATATCACAGTGTCCGCCATCATGTGTGCATTAGGTAGATTCTCTGGGTGGGAACTCTCCAAACCACGATAAGTAGAAAACTCACTGATAAGTGGATAGAAATAACGACGACTCCATACACCTTGGTCTTTCATCTTCATATATAGCTCATCACGTGTCATTCCATACTTCTCTGCATCAACAAAAATTGGGAAGTAACTATAGTTATGGCGAACACCTGGCATATCATCCCAAAAAGAAATACCATCAACATTCCGTAGAGCCTTGCGATATGCTACTGCCACCTTCTGTCTCGCAGCAATAGCAGCATCAACTTGCTTTAGGTTTAATAAGCCGTAAGCTGAACGAACCTCATCCATCTTGCTATTGATACCAGGACCAACAACTTCAATTTCATTAGCAAAACCAAAGTTCTTCAAATAATCTATGCGTTGTTTGGTCTTTTCATCATGCATCACCATTGCACCGCCTTCAATTGTATTAAACACCTTTGTGGCGTGAAAACTCAGCGTACTCATGTCACCAGCATTCAACAAACTTTCCCCATTCACTTCGACACCAAAGGCGTGTGCTGCATCATATATCACTTTCAAACCATATTTATCTGCTATAGCCTGAATAGCTTCAGTATCACATGGCTTACCATACACGTGAACAGGAAGGATAGCTGTTGTACGTGGTGTTATTGCTGCCTCTATCTTTTGGGGATCTATATTGCCTGTAGATGAATCAATATCAACAAATACTGGCTTGATACCATTCCACCATAGGGCATGAGTTGTTGCTACAAAGCTATAAGGTGTCGTTATAACTTCGCCTGTAATACGCAATGCCTGGAGAGCAGTTAGCAATGGTAAAGTTCCATTCGTGAACAAGCTAACGTATGGGACTTTCAGATATTCAGCTAAAGCAGCTTCTAATTTCTGATGAAACTGTCCATTATTTGTTATCCACTTACTTTCCCAGATTTCTTTAAGGGATTCTGTAAACTCATCAAGATTTGGTAACAATGGTGATGTTACCGTTATAATATCTTTATTCATACTTATGCAATCTATTATGACAGGTGATATATAATTTACTGGTTTGAATATACTTAACGACTAAATCAAGATATAATCGTTCTAAGAAACGTTGTCGACAAAAGTCTATAATCGTACACGCTATAAAAACAATAATAGGAACACATAAAGCATGTACATATATCATACTACTATGAAAAAATCCTACATTATCACAGGTATCTTTCCATAACCATTGCCTCATAGCATCAGAGTTAGCATGAATTAGTAATACACCAAAAGTACATGAAGCTATCGTATTAATCCATTTACTCTGTCGAATATGAATATTCTTAATGAACATAAAAGTAGAAATGCTAACAAGAAATGCCAACATTTTATTAGAATCGCTAACAAAAAGCATCAAGAAGCCCCAATTCAAAGCCACCCCCGAATAAACACCCCTAAAAAGCATTACAAGCACACTTAAAACGGAGATTGTAATTAAGACAAGAGATGCTCCCCCCCAGAACATTTTATCCTGACTACGCCAAATTCCATAAAGTCTAATATATGAAGCAACAACATATAATACGCCAAACCAAGTAACATAATTAAACGTTACACCTATCCATGGAACTGTACCTAATATGGTATATATCCCTAAGCAGAGAATGACAAGTAGAAGATGCTGACTTTTAGAGAGGTTTTTTAATAAAATATTAAGAAATGGAATAAACAAATAGAAAAGGAGAAAACAACTGGTAAAACCAGTATTCACACTTGGTATTGGATTAACAATCTGAATTAAACTACTAACTGACAAGGATATGTATCCTGTATATAAAAATATACAGCCGAACAATATATTGTATAATTCAATTTGCAATAAAAGTTTAACAAACTTACGAAGTGATATGCTTGATTTACACATGAAATAGCCAGTTATCAATACAAAACAATTAATTCCTGTCTTACCCCACATACCAAGCATATATAAAAAGACACTCTCTGGTGCTGTCGGGGTTTTAAACATCTCATCCAATAAACCAGAATTTACAACATAGTGATGTATTACAATCAATAACATCACAATGATACGATATAATTCTATATTAGAATTTCTCTCTTTCTTTTCTATCATACGATATGAATTGTATAATTATAAAGCAATATTAAAGATTTAATATTATATCCTTAAAGGTATTATCGAAACTCTCGGACATGTTGTCCGAGGCATCTGGACAACATGTCCGGAGTAGCCGGAACGATTGTCCGGGGATGCTGGAAAAACTGTCCGAAGCTGTCGGACAAAACTATAAGAACGTCTTTATCATGCTTAAATGGATAGAACCTTAAATTAAGACAGAGTCAATACCTACTCATAAAAGACTATTGACTTGAATGTTCGTTCGTATTTAGGTTCGTTATAGCCATACTCCATAAATAACGCTTTCACATCGTCCGCCATTGACTGCGTATAAAGGTAACCCCTTTCGGCATTGTCATAACGATAGAAATTACTACGTCCTCGGAAATACGAATAGATTTCATTGCGGAGACTTGGTAAATCCTTGCGCCTTACCTCGTCAAAGAAATGAGTGAAACCTGCATAACAAGTGACGAGTCTCTTCGCATGAAACATTCTGCAACGACCATTGATAAGGTTTTCAGACATAAGTGCCGAGGGAAAGATTGCATCTCCCCATGTATTAGAAGCTGGTTGTAACTTGAAATATAAATGGTGTAGACAATCTTCTCTCACTGCACAATTCTCAAGGAAGCAAGCTTCATAACGCTTTGGGAAAGTTTCTAAGCTCAGCAATTCGTTTGTTTCCATTGGTTATTCATAATATTAAGATACTCTTAGATTAGATAAGGAAAAGAGAACAAAACAAAGAAGACGTAGATACCGATTAAGGCTAAAAAGAGAAAATATCATCTCCTCCCTACAAACAATGAATAGCTTGCAGGCTGACAACTATCACGGTCATTCCACATAAGAACGAATGGGCAAAAAACAAATAGACGTGGTACAGTAACAATCGTTAACTTAAACAACAAAAACTGTGTTGGTCAATTCAGTAGATGCTTCGTTCGCAGAATCATTCTGTTAATAGTTCTAATTTCCTTTATTATGGGTACAAAATTAAATAAAAAAAATGAGAAAAGAAAGAATATTCATAGAATAATTGTAGGCACACGATATAAAAAAGAAAGAATGAGCAACAAAGCCAGACTTACCAACTGGCCCCTCCCCCAAACCCCTCCTCCAAAGGGAGGGGAGTAATCACCGAGATACCCCATAGATATGATGACAAAGCTAAGCCATAATGCATAGGGACATACCTAATGCTCCAGCAATAGATTCTGCATTGAAATATGTCATTAAAGAATATGTCTTTATGTCATTCTGGCT
>ERZ773049.1249-NODE-1249-length-14839-cov-13.695887_pt1 | contig 14839 bp, 13 predicted proteins | sample MGYA00580633_ERZ773049 | MGnify/ENA primary metagenome ERZ773049 (study PRJEB29015, sample SAMEA2737991) | human oral metagenome | biome: human oral; feature: human-associated habitat; material: dental | place: China | collected 2066 ... | reverse complement strand
AATATAGTATAATTAATAGATTAAAGAAGTTCAATTTCTGAAAATCGCATAAATAAATTAATAAAAAAATTTTGTGAAAAATAATGTTAAAAAAATTAAAAATATGGAGGTAGATTATGTACTCATTGGATAAACAGCTAGTTTTGGAAGATGGCAGTGTGTATAAAGGGTATGGAATTGGTGCAGATATAGAAATGGCGGGAGAGGTTGTATTTAATACAGCGATGACAGGGTATCAGGAAACGCTTTCAGATCCATCATATAACGGACAAATTATTACATTTACATATCCACTAATCGGAAATTATGGTATAAATAGAGATGATTATGAAACTATTAATCCTAGCATAAAGGGAATAGTTACACGTGAAATATGCAGAAAACCTTCTAATTTTAGAAAAGAATTTACTTTGGATGAAGTGCTAAAAGATTTGAATATTCCAGGAATTTCTGGGATTGATACAAGAAGTTTGACAAAAAAGATTAGAGAGCACGGAACAATAAAAGGAATTATTACAGGGATTGAAAAAGATGCGCAAAAAGTTGCAGAAAGTTTGAGAAAAAATAACTTGCCAACTAATCAAATTGAACAAGTGTCGACAAAAAAGGCATTTTTGTCTTCAGGACTTGGAAAAAGAGTTGTGCTGATTGATTTGGGGATGAAATCTGGAATTATGAGAGAGCTTAATTTAAGAGGATGCGACATTATCGTTATGCCGCATGATGCAAGCGCAAAAGAGATTTTAAGACAAAAACCAGATGGAATAATGCTAAGTAATGGACCTGGGGATCCTGTAGATGTGCCAGAAACAATTAGTACAATAAAAGATTTAATAGGAAAAGTTCCAATTTTTGGAATTTGTATGGGACATCAGCTAATTTCACTAGCTTGTGGGGCAAAAACATATAAGTTGAAATTTGGACATAGAGGGGCTAATCAGCCTGTGAAAAATCTAATTACTGGAAAAGTTGATATTACAGCGCAAAATCACGGCTATGCAGTTGATATTGACTCGCTTAAGGATACAGATTTGGAGCTTACTCACATTGCAGTAAATGACGGGACTTGTGAAGGTGTCAGACACAAGAAGTATTCGGTATTTTCAGTGCAATATCATCCAGAAGCGTCACCTGGACCACACGATCCGAACTACTTGTTTGACCAATTTATTGAAAATATGAAAAAATATAAATATTAAATATGAAAAAGTATATATAATTTTTTAGAAAATATTCTTAAATAAAATATAACATATTTAAGAGAAACTTTTTTAAATAAAATAAAAATTGAGAATTACTATTTTAAAAAGATTAGGAGTTGTTAAAAAAATGCCAAAACGAAAAGACATAGAAACAATATTAGTAATTGGTTCAGGACCAATAATAATAGGACAAGCTGCGGAATTTGACTATGCGGGAACACAAGCTTGTCTGTCACTTCGGGAAGAAGGGTACAAAGTAATACTTGTAAATTCAAATCCAGCGACTATTATGACAGATAAGGAAATTGCAGACAAAGTATTTATCGAGCCTTTAACTGTAGAATTCGTTTCAAAAATTATTAGAAAGGAAAGACCAGATGCATTGCTTCCCACGCTTGGCGGACAAGTTGGACTAAATCTTGCTGTAGAACTTCACAATTCAGGAGTTCTTTCAGAATGTGGAGTGGAACTTTTAGGGACAAAGCTATCTTCTATTAAACAGGCTGAGGACAGGGAACTTTTTAGAGATTTGATGAATGAGTTAAATGAGCCTGTGCCAGAATCGGACATTATTCACAATCTTGAACAAGCTAGAAAATTTGTTTCAAAAATTGGTTATCCAGTGATTGTAAGACCTGCTTTTACAATGGGGGGAACAGGTGGAGGAATCTGCCATAACGATGCTGAACTTGAAGATATTGTAAATAATGGGCTTCGTTATTCGCCAGTGACTCAATGTCTTTTGGAAAAATCTATTGCGGGATATAAAGAAATTGAGTATGAAGTTATGCGAGACAGCAATGATACGGCAATTGTAGTCTGCAACATGGAAAATATTGATCCGGTTGGTATTCATACAGGGGATTCAATAGTTGTGGCACCATCGCAGACATTGACAGATAGAGAATATCATATGTTAAGAGATGTTTCATTAAAAATAATAAGAGCATTAAAAATTGAAGGTGGATGTAATGTGCAGTTGGCACTTGATCCAAATTCATTTAAATACTATATAATCGAAGTAAATCCGAGAGTTTCCCGTTCATCAGCTCTAGCTTCCAAAGCTACAGGTTATCCAATCGCAAAAATTGCAGCAAAAATCGCAGTTGGACTTACGCTTGATGAAATTATAAACCCTGTTACAAAAAATTCTTACGCTTGTTTTGAGCCATCACTAGATTATGTCGTAAGTAAAATACCAAGATTTCCATTTGACAAATTTGAGAAAGCTGATAGACATTTGGGGACTCAAATGAAAGCAACTGGAGAAGTTATGGCAATTGGTAGAACTTATGAAGAGAGTCTGTTAAAAGCAATTCGTTCACTTGAATATGGAGTTCATCATCTAGGACTTCCAAATGGAGATGAGTTTCCATTGGAATATATTTTGCGAAGAATTCAAAAAGCTGGAGATGAAAGACTATTTTTCATTGGAGAAGCGCTAAGACGGGGAGTTACACCTGGTAATATTCACGAAATGACAAAAATAGATATGTTTTTCCTTGATAAAATGAAAAATATTATTGATATTGAAGTGGAATTAAAAGCAAATGTTGGAAATCCTGATGTACTTTTATTTGCCAAAAAATTTGGATTTTCGGACAAAGTTATTGCGCATCGTTGGAATACGACTGAAGAAGAAGTTTATAAACTTCGTGAAGAATATAGTATTAAGCCAGTTTTTAAAATGGTAGATACTTGTGCTGCAGAATTTAAGTCAGAAACACCTTATTTTTATTCAAGCTACGAAGATGAAAATGAAAGTATTATTGGAGATAAGAAAAAAATTGTTGTATTGGGATCAGGACCAATTAGAATTGGACAAGGAGTGGAATTTGATTATGCGACAGTTCATGCTGTAAAGGCAATAAAAGAAATTGGATATGAAGCAATTATTGTAAATAACAATCCTGAAACTGTTTCGACTGACTTTTCAATTTCGGATAAACTTTACTTTGAACCGCTTACAGAAGAAGATGTTATGGCAATTATTGAATTAGAACAGCCTGAAGGAGTCGTAGTTCAATTTGGAGGACAGACTGCGATAAATCTTGCTGAAAAATTGGCTAAGCACGGAGTAAAAATACTTGGAACCGCACTTGAAGAAATTGATAACGCCGAAAATAGAGATAAATTTGAAGCATTACTTCATAAATTAAACATTCCACAACCGCTTGGGAAAACTGCGTTTGATACAGAAACAGCTGTAAAAAATGCTGCGGAAATAGGTTATCCTGTGTTAGTAAGACCGTCTTATGTACTTGGAGGTCGTGCGATGGAAATTGTTTACAGGGAAGAAGAATTAAGACATTATATGGAAAATGCTGTAAAAGTGTCGCCTGATCATCCAGTTTTGACAGATAGATATTTAGTTGGAAAAGAAATCGAAGTGGATGCGATTTGTGATGGAGAAACTGTTGTAATCCCTGGAATTATGGAACATATTGAAAGAGCGGGAGTTCACTCAGGAGATTCAATTGCTGTTTATCCACCACAAAGTTTGTCACAAGAGCATATTGACACGCTGGTTGAATATACAGTTAGACTTGCAAAAGGACTTAATATAGTTGGGCTTCTTAATATTCAATATGTAATCAGTCATGGAGAAGTTTTTGTTCTGGAAGTAAATCCAAGAAGTTCTAGAACTGTGCCATTCTTGAGTAAAATAACAAAAGTTCCGATGGCAAACTTGGCTATGAAAGGAATTTTGGGAGAATCATTGGCTTCTAAGGGTTATAAAACTGGATTGATACCTACTGGAGATAAAGTATATACAAAAGTTCCAGTATTTAGTTTTCAAAAATTAAAAGATGTGGATACAACACTTGGGCCTGAAATGAAATCGACTGGAGAAGTTATGGGAAGTGATGAAAGCCTTGAAAAATCACTTTACAAGGGATTAATTTCTGCGGGAATAAAAGTAAAGGATCAAGGAAGTGTGCTATTTACAATAAGTGGCGTGGCAAAAGAAGAAGCGTATAAACTTGCTCAAAGATTTTCAAATTTGGGATACAATTTGATGGCGACTGAAAAAACAGCTCAGTATTTTAGAGACAGAGGACTTAGAGTGGAAACTGTCGGAAAAATTGATGAAAATAAATACAAACACAATGTGCTTGACGTAATTTACAAAGGTCATGTGGATATGATTATCAATACCGCAGCTAAGAAAAAAAGTGCGACAACTGACGGATTTAAAATTAGACGAGCTGCGAGTGAACAGGAAATTGCGTGTCTAACTTCACTTGACACAGCTGATGCGCTATTAAAGGTGCTGGAATCTATTTCATTTAATGTAGCATCGATATAAAATAAATTTTTTCAAAAAGAAATAATTTGAAAAAGTTTTTAAAAATAAAAAAATTGGAGAAAAGATGGAAAAAGACAAAGTTTCAATTATAATTCCAATGTATAATGCAGAAAAGTTTATCGCGAGAGCAATAGAAAGTGTGTGCTCACAAACTTATCAAAACTGGGAGCTGCTTATAATAAATGATAAATCGAAGGACAAAAGTTTTGAAATTGCAAATGAGTTTGCAACAAAAGATGACAGAATTAAAATTGTAGATTCAAAAGAAAATGTCGGAGTTGTGAGAGGAAGAAATCAGCTAATAGAAAAGGCAACTGGGAAATATATTGCTTTTCTTGACGCTGATGACTTTTGGCACAAAAAAAAATTGGAAAAGCAGATAAATTTTATGAAAGAAAAGGGTGCCACTATAAGTTGCACTGAATATACAAGGGTTAGAGAAGACGAAACAAAAATAAACGAAGTTGTCATAAAAGAAAAAATTTCTTACAAAGATATGTTAAAAAATAACTATCTAGGTTGTCTTACGGTAATTTATGACGCACAAAAATTGGGAAAAAGATATTTTAAGCAGAGAGATAAAAATGAAGATTATGTGCTGTGGCTGGAAATTGTAAAAGAAGTAAAAGTAATTTATGGACTTAAAGAAAATTTGGCATTTTACAGAGTCTTGGACAATTCTCGCTCGAGTAATAAATTTAAAACAGCAAAAGTCAGATGGGAAATCTACAGAAATGAAGAAAAATTATCATTTTTTAGTGCGATTTACTATTTCATTCACTATGCTTTTTTTGCGTTAAAAAAAAGCAAATAAATTTTTAAAAATAAAGAAGGAGGAAGAAATGGGGGAAAAATTTTTTGACGAAATTGAATTGTTTTTATTTGATATGGACGGCTTGCTATTCGATACAGAAACAATTTATGTGGAATATGGGCGTGAAGTGGCTAAAGAAAAGGGATATACAATAACAAAGGACATTGTGGAAAAAACATCAGGTGTTACAAATGACAAAGCAAGAATATTGTTCAAGGAAGCATTGGGACAAGATTTCCCATATGATGAAATGATGGGTACCGTTAAAAATTATATACTGGAAAAAGCTCTAAAAGGGGAAGTTCCGCTAAAACTTGGTGCGTTGGAATTACTTGAATTTTTGAAGAAGAATAATAAACAGATGATTTTGGCAACTTCATCGGATTTACATTTGGCAGAAGCATTGACGGAAGGAAAGGACGTAAAAAAATATTTTTCTCATTTAATAACTGCGGAAGATGTCGTTCACGGTAAACCTGATCCGGAAGTGTTTTTAATAAGTGCCAAAAAAGCTGGAGCATCTCCCGAAAAAACAGTCGTATTTGAAGATTCGTTCAACGGAATAAGGGCAGCGCACGCAGCTGGAACATTTCCCATTATGGTGCCAGATAAATTGAAACCGACTGATGAAATTTTAAAACTGGTTTATAAAAAATTCGACAATTTATTGGAAGTGCTTAATTACTTTAAGGGAAAGCAATGAATTGCTAAAAAGTAGATGAAAATTGATTAATAGAAGTTATTTTAGGAAAATTAAGATAACTTCTATTTTTTTATAAAAATTCTTTTTTTAAGAGATTCAAATTAATTGAAAAAAACTAATAAATATAGTAAAATAAATAGTAAAAAGATAAAATTTTAGTAAGGTAGATTTTTTAGTTTTTTACGGTTCAGTTTTTTTAAGGAGTAAGAAAATTCTAAAGATTTGGGAGGAATGAATATGGGAAGTAATACTTTTGTAATAGTGGGAACGCAGTGGGGAGATGAAGGAAAAGGTAAAATAATAGATGTGCTGTCTCCAAAAGCGGACTATGTAGTGAGATTTCAAGGAGGAAATAACGCAGGACATACAGTTGTCGTAAATGATGAAAAATTCATTTTGCACTTATTGCCATCTGGAATAATAAATTCAGCTGGAAAGTGTATAATTGGAGCTGGAGTTGTGATTGACATTGAAGTTTTATTAGAAGAAATTGAAGAGCTGGAAAAAAGAGGAAGAAAATTAGATAATTTATTTATTGATGAAAGAGCACATATAATAATGCCTTATCATATTGCAATTGACAAAGCGAAAGAAGAAGCTATGGGAGAAAATAAAATTGGGACAACTCAAAGGGGAATCGGGCCTTGCTATATTGACAAAATCGCAAGAAATGGAATCAGGATTGGAGATTTGCTGGAACCAGAAAGATTTAGAGATAAATTAGCTTGGAATGTGGCAGAAAAAAACGACATGCTCACTAGATATGGAAAAGAAACTTTTGATTTGAAAAAACTTTATAATAAATTTATGAAACTTGCTGAAAAGATTAAATTTAGAATCATTGATGCAGTTGTGGAAATTAACGAAGGGATTGAAGCTGGAAAAGTGGTGCTTTTTGAAGGTGCACAAGCGTTAATGCTTGATATTGATTATGGAACATACCCTTATGTAACTTCATCATCACCAACATCTGGAGGAGTAACAGTCGGAACAGGAGTCGCTCCAACAAAAATCTCAAGAGTGCTTGGAGTTATGAAAGCTTACACAACAAGAGTTGGAGAAGGACCTTTCCCGACAGAATTGGAAAATAAGGATGGAGAAACTTTGAGAAAAGTTGGGCATGAATTTGGAGCAACAACTGGGCGTCCTAGAAGATGCGGATGGCTTGACTTGGTAATTGGAAAATATGCAGTGTTAATTGACGGATTGACAGACATTGTGTTGACAAAATTAGATGTATTGACTGGATTTGAAAAAATTAAAGTTGCAGTTGGTTATGAAATTGATGGAAAAGTTTGTTATTCATATCCTGGAAACTTGAGAAAATCTAAAGACTTGAAAATAATTTACGATGAGTTAGATGGTTGGCAAGAAGATATTACTCAAATAAAAAATTACGAAGACTTGCCAGAAAATTGTAAAAAATATATTGAATATATTGAAAATAAATTGAAATGCCGTGTTTCAATGATTTCAGTTGGACCTGAAAGAACTCAAAATATTTATAGATATGATTTGGGAGAGTTTGTAAAATAGAAATTTTTGAATTAATTGAAATCTATAAAAACCTGAGAGAATAAAGATATTTTTTGAATTTAACTTTAAAGAAAGGAATGATTAATGAAAAAATTATTATTAGTATTGATGTTAGTTATAGGAGCAATTTCATTTTCAGCTAAAGCACAAAATAGTAAAAAATCAAAAATTGATAAAACTGTGAGTGAAAGTGTTACACAAAATTTATCTTTTGATACAATTACTTTAAAATTAGTTGGACAAGGATTATCGAAAGATGATGAAAATAAAATAGAATTAGAATATGAAAATTTTAAGGCAATTGGAAAAAATAAAAAAGTATACACAGAAAAAGATTTTCAAGTAAATGGTAAAAAGCCAAAAATTATGATAAGTAAAATAGTTTCTACCAAAATGATAAGAAATTTTATTGAAAGTGATGAAGAAATACACGTAATTGGATTTTTAGATGAAACTAATGAAAGAGATAAAGGAATTAAATATAAACCATTTGATGTTAAATTTGCTGAAAATCAAGATTGGGTAAAGAAAATTTATTTTAAAGATGGAGTAATTTATATTTGGGATAATTAATTTTTTAATTTTATAATCTTTTGTCAAGAAAGGAATGGGAAATGAAAAAAGTTTTAATTTCAATCGTATTTTTAATTTCAATAAATGTATTTGCAGATATTAATAGTGAAATAAAAAATTTGAAGCAACTTAAAGTAGATAATGAATTTATTGAAGGATATAAAAAGGCAGTAAATGAATTTTCTTCTACGAAAAAATTATCTGACAAATATATGGCAGAATATCTTAATATCGGTATGATTTATTTAAAAAATTCAAAATATGATGAAGCAATAGAGCTGTATAATAGGATTTTAAAAAGTAATTTAAAAAATGTAAGTACTAATTATTGGGCTTATTATGGAATTTCATCAGCGTATTTTTACAAAAAGAATTTTAAAAATTCATTTGAGTATGGGAAAAAAGCGATAGAAATGGATATTAAGCAGAAAAAAGAATTAACGTTCATTCCAAAAGATGAAATGGAAGATTATAGAAGAAGAAATTTAGCAGAAAGAACTTTTTTATCAGGGTACTCACAAGAAAAATATGAAGAAATATTAAATATATTTTTAGAAACAATCAAAGACGAAAATTATAAAAATGTCATTTCAAAAGATGAGATAATAATAAAAGCGTTAGTGAGTGCAACGATGCAAATCAGGAAAAAAGATGAAAAACTTTCTGATAAGTATTTGAAAGAATTAGAAAAGTTAAAAATTTTTAAAGTTGTCAAAGTTGATTAAAAAAGTAAAATTTGTGTACATGAAGGAGAATTATGAATAAAATGTTAATTATATCATTTTTAGTTTTAGGAATTTTATCATATTCTTCTGAATTTCAAATAATAACATGTTGTGAAAATTGTTATCGTAAAAACTCAAAAATAAAAAATAAAAATTATGATTGGGACAAATTAGGGACTGAATTTAACTGGAATTTAGATTCAGAGTATAAATTTACAGAGAAAGGTAAATAAAAATAACTAGGAGGAATTAAAAATGACAGATATGAGTATATATTCAAATCCGTTGGCGGAGAGATATTCGAGTAAGGAGATGTTGCATATTTTTTCACCTGAGTTTAAGTTTAGAACTTGGAGAAAGTTGTGGATAAATTTAGCAGAGGCTGAAAAAGAGCTTGGGCTTGATTTTATTACTGATGAACAAATTGAGGAACTTAAAAAATATAAAGATGATGTGAATTTTGAAGTCGCAGCAAAATTTGAGAAAAAGTTAAGACACGATGTGATGGCTCATGTGCATACTTATGGGGAACAGGCGAAAAATGCGAGAAAAATTATTCACTTGGGAGCGACAAGTGCATATGTTGGGGATAATACTGATTTGATTCAAATTAAGGAAGGGCTTTTGGTTGTTAAAAGAAGAATGCTTACTTTGATTGAAAAAATGAGAGATTTTGCATTGAAATATAAAGACTTACCGACTTTAGGATTTACTCATTTTCAGGCGGCACAACTTACAACGGTTGGAAAAAGAGCGACATTGTGGCTTCATTCTTTGCTTCTTGATTTTGAAGAATTGGAATTTAGATTAGAGCACTTGAGATTTAGAGGAGTCAAAGGAACTACTGGGACTCAGGCTAGTTTTAAAGAATTATTTGAAGGAGATTTTGAAAAAGTAAAACATTTGGATGAATTGGTTACTGAAAAAGCTGGGTTTAGCAAAAAACAAGGTGTTTCAGGACAAACTTACGATAGAAAAGTGGACGCACAAATCTTGAATTTATTGTCAAATATTGCTCAGTCTTCACATAAATTTACAAATGATTTTAGATTGTTGCAACATTTGAAAGAATTGGAAGAACCGTTTGAAAAAAATCAAATTGGGTCAAGTGCGATGGCATACAAGAGAAATCCAATGAGAAGTGAAAGAATTTCATCACTTGCAAAATATGTAATTTCAAGCTCACAAACAGGTGCATTAGTTTTTGCAACACAATGGTTTGAAAGAACGCTGGATGATTCTGCAAGTAAAAGACTTTCGATTCCGCAAGCATTTTTAGCAGTGGACGCAATCTTAATTATTTGGCTTAATATTATGGATGGAGTTGTTGTTTATCCAAAAGTAATTGAAGCTAATATTCAAAAAGAATTGCCGTTTATGGCGACTGAAAATATTATTATGGAATCAGTTAAAAAAGGAATGGATAGGCAAGAAGTTCACGAAATTATTAGAGAACTTTCAATGGAAGAAACAAAAGAAATTAAATTGAATGGAAATCCTAACAGACTAATTGACAGAATTATAAAAGACGGCAGACTGGGACTTAAAGCAGAAGATATGGAAGGAATCTTGGTTTCTGCTAACTATACTGGATTTGCTGGACAACAAACTGAAGATTTTATTAATAATGAGATTAATCCGATTTTGGATAGGTATAAGGATGAGATTGTTGAGGATAGGGAGGAATTGAGGGTTTAATTAAAAGTTAATTTTATGATAGGAAGGTGTAATGTATGAGCAGTTTCTTGAAAGCTATTGATTTTTTTTGTTCTGGAGGAGGAATGACAAGTGGATTCATCAAAGCAGGGATAAATGTAATTGCAGGAATTGATATTGATATAAATTGTAAAGAAACTTATGAAAAAAATAATAAAAATGTAAAATTCATATGCAAAGATATATTTGAATATAGGGAAGAGGATTTTCAAAAAGATGTAAATATAAAGAAAAAAGATGACAATATGGTTTTTATAGGTTGTAGTCCTTGTCAATATTGGTCTATTATAAATACTAATAAGAAAAAAGCTGAAAAATCAAAAAATTTGTTAAAAGAATTTACACGATTTGTAAAATTTTTTGAACCAGGATATGTGGTTGTTGAAAATGTTCCTGGAATCTCTAAAAATAAAATTGAAAGTGGACTAAAATATTTATTGGATGTATTTTCTAAATTGGGATACTCGTATTCATATGATATTTATAATCTTAACGAGTATGGTATTCCGAAGAATAGGAAAAGATTTTCTTTAATTGCAACTAGATTAAGACATAATATCATATTGCCTGAAAAATCAAATGAAAGATATACTGTGAGAGATTTTTTAGGAGTAAAAAATGGGTTTAAAAAAATAGGAGCAAATCATATTGATAAAACAGAATTTAATCATACTACTTCTAAATTAAGTCAGGAAAATCTTGAAGTTGTTTGTAATACACCAGTTGGATCAGAAATTTCTTATAAAAAAAGAAGTTTTTATATGAAACAAGGATTTAAAGATAGCTATTGTCGAATGTTTTGGGATAAACCTTCACCAACAATAACAACAAAATTTTATAGTATATCAAATGGTCGTTTTATTCATCCAGAAGAAAATAGAGGAATCTCTATAAGAGAAGGAGCAACATTACAAACATTCCCAAAGGAATATGTATTTTACGGTAATAAAACTCATGTAGGAAAAATGATTGGAAATGCAGTGCCTCCAGAGTTTGCTTATAGAATAGGAAAGGGGATTTTATCGGCATATGAAAAATAATAGAAAATATCTTTTAGAAAAGATAGAAAAGGCATTTGGAAAAAATAATGAAAAAAATATATTTCCATATCATATATATTATTTAAGATTTCCATTTTTTAAAAATTATGAAGAAGATTTTAAAATAAATTTTAATTATCCCATTACATTTGTAACAGGAATAAATGGTATTGGAAAAAGTTCACTTTTACATGCTTTATATGGTTCTATTCGTGGATATAGTCCTGCTCATTTTTGGTTTGAAACAGGATTAGATCCAATTAAAAATATTGGGGAAAATAGGCATTGTATTATTTCATCCTTTAAAACCTTATTTACAAAACAACAAGTTGAGGTTTTAGTATCACGAATGTCAAGAAGAGATAATCCTGATTATTGGGAACCATCAGAACCATTAAAAAAATATGATATGAAGGCTCTTGAAAAAAAAATAGAATTAACAAAGGAAGAAAAAAAAGAACGAAGTAAGGATAGATGGAATCAACAAAAAAGAAAGGTCTATTATATTGATTTTAGACATATGATGGGAGCATATGACAAATTCTTTTATTTTTCTAGTCTGAGTAATCTTAATAGTAGATATGACATACAAAAAAGAATAAGAAAAGAGTCTAAAAGTTTATCATCTGCTTTTAATAAATTAAAATCTATTGAAAAATACGGGAGTAAGAAAAAAAATGCAAAAGGTAGAAGTATAAAAAAACCTGTTCTTTTTAGTAAAGAAATTACTAATTTAATTAGTGAAATTTTAGGAAAAAAATATAAAAGTATATTTTATACTGAACATGACTTGTATTCGAAAGAAATGGGAATGAGTTTTGTGATAAAGTATACTTTAGAGGATAAGGAATATTCTGAAGCGTATGCGGGTAGTGGAGAAAGTGTAGTTGCAAAAATGATTTATGATTTGAGAGAAATAGAAGAAAATTCATTAATATTAATTGATGAACCAGAAACGTCTTTACATCCGCAAGCACAAAAAAAGTTAATAAATTATTTATTGAAAATTGTTTTAGACAAGAAAGCACAGATTGTAATTTCTACTCATTCACCTGATATAATTGATAAAATGCCTTCCAAGTCAATTAATGTACTTTATGAAACTAATAAAAATAAAGTTAGTGTTATGGAAAATATTAATTATGAAAATGCTTTTTTTCATATTGGTCATGATTTTTCTAAAAAGAAAATTTTTGTAGAAGATATTCTTGCTAAAGAAATAATAAAAAGAATTATTAAAAAGGAAAATTTTAATAATTTTGAAGTTGAAAATTTTAATGGAGCAAATGATTTATTTAAATATGCTGCTGTATTTTCAAAGACAAAAAATAAAGGTATATTTTTTATTTTAGATGGTGATCAGAAATTTAACAAATTTAATGTTGAAGAATTGAAAGATAATCAAAAAAATACACAATATTTAGATGAAAAAATAAAAGAAATGACAAAAATGGAAGTAAAAAAACTTCCTTTAAATGCTTTGAAAGAAACAGAAAAAGTGAAATTAAGAATAGATTTCTTAAAATTTTTATACAAGTATATGTACTTCTTACCAAAACAGAAACCTGAAGATATTATCATATATTCAGGTATTGAAAAGGAATTTCCAAATTATTTAAATATATTTAAAGAAAAATGTGATTCTAAGGAAAAAATTGCTAATGTTTCAAATGAAATGTATCAAGAAAAATCATCAGATTATATTTTTAAAGTACAAGAACAATTTATAGTTCAATGGATGAAAAAAGAAAACGAAGATTATAAAAAAATAGTAAATATTTTAAACGAGATTAGTACAAACAGCAAATAAATTTTTTTAGGGTATGTAAAATGAAAAAGAAAAAACCTCTCACAAGAAGCCAGAACATGGCAAGAATAAAATCTAAAAACACTAAACCTGAGATTTATATTCGGAAATTGCTTTATAAAATGGGATATAGATACAGAGTAAACTATTCACAGCTTCCAGGAACGCCTGATATTTTTATTTTGAAATATAATACTGCGATATTTGTAAATGGATGCTTCTGGCATAGGCATGAAAATTGTAAAATTGCAACTTTTCCTAAGACACATGCTGAATATTGGGAAAAGAAGTTTAGGAGGAATGTAGAGAGGGATATTGAGGTTCGTGAGAAACTTTTTGAGCTGGATATTAGCGTTATTACGATTTGGGAATGTGAAGTTAATAAAATGCGACAGAATGAAGAGTATAGGGGAAAATATCTAAAAATTTTAAGGGATAGGATTGAAAGGGTTTTTAATTATGAGGAAGAGGATATTTCAGTGCAGATGGAAGTTGCAGAGAAAAATAAAAAATATATGAAATAAGGAGATGATGCAGTGAAAAGCAAGTTATTATTAATTTTTTTAGTCTTGATATTGTCTTTTAACATTTTTTCAAATACAAATTCTAAAGAAAAGTTTAAATTGGCAAAAACATATTTAGATCAGAAAAATTATAGGGAAGCTGAAAAAATATACTTGGAATTGGCTAAGGAAAAAGATATTCATGCGATGTATAATTTAGGTTATCTTTATATGGAGCAAGGAAAAATAGTGGAAGGTGAAAAATATTATAAAATGGCTGCTGATATGGGGTATGATGATGCGATGTTTAATTTGGCAATGTTTTATGATAGACAAAAGGATTATGATAAAGAGAAATTTTATTTAGAAAAATTGGCTGCAAAAAATCAAAATGATGCAATATTCCAATTGGCTATAATTTACAGGCAGGAAGGAAACTATCAGAAGGCAGATGAACTTTATAAAAAATTATTAAAAGCAAAATATCAAGAAAGTGAAGTTTTTTATAATTTAGGGGTTTCTTGTTATTATCAAAAAAAATACGATGAAGCAGAAAAATATTTTTTAAAAGCAATAGAATTAGGTAATAATGATGATCCAAAATATAATTTAGGTATCTTATATAAAGTTCAAGGAAAATTTACACAAGCTAAAAAATATTTAATACCACTTGCTCAAAAAGGAAAAATAGATGCAATGATAAATACGGGAGCAATTTATCGAGATGAAAAAGATTATAAGAATGCTAAAAAATATTATAAAATGGCGATGGATAGAGGTTCGCGAGAAGCAGAAGTAGAATATAATACTATATTGATAATGGAAGAACATGGATTATAATATTTCATAAATTGCAATATTAATTGTTTCTATTTTTGATACATCGGTCTTCTTTGGGTAAAATTCTCTC
>ERZ773049.1243-NODE-1243-length-14854-cov-6.866004_pt1 | contig 14854 bp, 6 predicted proteins | sample MGYA00580633_ERZ773049 | MGnify/ENA primary metagenome ERZ773049 (study PRJEB29015, sample SAMEA2737991) | human oral metagenome | biome: human oral; feature: human-associated habitat; material: dental | place: China | collected 2066 ... | reverse complement strand
CAAGTTGCAGGAGATACTCCGTAGGGGTACAAACATCTCCCGCAAGTTGCAGGAGGCTTTCGGAGGCTTACGAAGGTTTCCAGCAGATTGCGGGAGGTTGCCGTAGGAGTATGGAGGGGTAATACAGAGCAGAATTTTATTTTATGATATAGACGATGAATATAGCATTAACAAGACTATCAACCAGAGCTTTAGGCGGTTTGGCACAACGCGTAGTCAAATCATCCAAAAACGGAAAATTCAAGATCGTAGAGGAACACGAACTGCTCAAGTCGCTCGAAAAGGAGTCGAAAGAGTTCGAAGACCTTTACGGCAAACTGACCTACAGCGGGAAGGGCAACGAAATCGTGGCCGCAGACGTGGCGCGCGACAAGACGTTCACCGCCCTCCGCACGTTGCTCAAGGGCTACAAAGAGCTACCCCTGCCTAACGCCGCCGATGCGGCAGCCCTCTACAAGGTGTTCGAACAGTATGGCACCAATGTGGAGCGTATGAATTATGTGGCTGAGACGGCGCAGATGGTCGTCATCTTCAAGGAGTTGGACAAGCCTGAAAACGAGGCTCGCTTCGAGGCCCTCAAGTTCAAACCCGCTTACGAGGAGCTGAAAAAACGTCAGAACGCCTTCGAAGACCTCTACGCCGTGCAGGCCGAAGCCAACGCAGAACTGCGCAAACTGCCCCCAGCCACAGCCGCTCGGGCGCGTCTCCAGAAGGCCCTCACGGCTTACCTCAACCTGCTCGAGGCCATGAAGGATCTCCCCACTTGGGACACGCTCTATCTCGACATCAACGAGATGGTCAAGTCCGCCGCAGCCACCTATCGCAACGACCGCAGCGACAAGGCCCCCGACGATCCCAGCGCACCTAAGGAGCCGAAAGAGCCCAAAAAGCCCCGCAAACCCAAAGACAACGATCCGGACATTCGTCTGCCTGAGGACGGCAAGCCCAAGCAGCCCGAGGCCGGTGGCGGCGGCACGACGGAGAAGCCCAAGCAACCCGAAGCCGGTGGCGGCGGCACGACGGAGAAGCCCAAACAACCCGAAGCCGGTGGCGGCGGAACGCCGGAGATCCATTTGCCCGAAGAGTAAACGTACACATACGATTAGATGGTTAGGAGCAATGGCGCCCCCCTCCCCCGGACACGAACATTCGTCAGAGGCGAGGGGCGGCCCACTCCGAAGAACTGTCGGTCTTTCCCCCTTACGCATTCCTAATTGATAACTCAAGTAATTTCATAACGGTCACCTCCGTGCGCCTCTCTTCGCCCCGCAAGGGGGGAATGCAGAGAGGCCGTGGGGGAACCTCATTTTCAAACTTCAAAAACAGATACAGGTATGGAAAAGAAACAACTTATTTCAGTAGTCAAACCCCTCATCGCCGCAGCGCTCCTCTTCGGCAGCAGCGGCGGAGTCGCGTGGGGGCAGACGATGCATGGGCACGATACCGGAGGTCCATATACATATAGTAATAGATCATGTAACTCTAGTTATAGGATTGCTTCAGGCAGCTGGAGCAATCCGGATAATAACTTTGGCCCGGGTGAGACTGGTACAATTACTCCACGTGGTGCAAATGCCGGATGGTGGAGAGGAACGGTGGCTTGGTCAAACCCCGGAGATGGACGTGTCACAGTCGGGAATACGAACAATATCGTCGTAAATGCTGCGAATACGGATCACGTGGGGGGGACAGGATATAATAGTAACTGTGGTGCCAGTGGTCAGAGTTTCTTGTATGCTCCAAATGGAGGTCCGTCCGTTCCTGATGGTACTGGTGTCCTAAAGGTACCGGCATCGATTCCTCTTGCTGCTAATGCATATAACTCCCCAACGCATATTACAGTCGATGCAGGTTCTTCAAGTGCATCGCCATGGCAGTTGGAATGCTTTCAATTCTTGGATAACCCTTGGTACTATTATTTCTACACGCTTACAGCTCACGCAAATGACTGTAATTCCTATTGTTGGTCTGGTTCCAATCAGTATTGGGCTTATTGGCCATCTGTTGAATACACAGCTAGTGGTCCCACACGAGGCGGCTACGTACCTGGCATAATCACGTTATTAGCTGGAGGCCATGTCCGATTGACGGGTCTAAGCACCTATAGTGTGGGCGCGGGTAGTCATACAAATTCACATGCCACACTGAACTTGCCAGCTACCTATTATACCTTGATGAACGATAAGAACTTTGATGCAGCGAGCATTCTTGCTGGTGCTGGTGGTACGATTAATTGGGGTACGAACAGCGGTGCAGAATTAGGTAAGGACGCTGTGTTGGGTATTCAGGGTAATTTCCTTCCCGGAGCAAGTGCTATCATAACCAGTGCAACGGGTGGTACGATTCTGATGGGCGCAGCCACTCAGGGCCAAAACAAGATGACTATCACAGCGCCTACAGGCGGTACTAATAATAATCCTTACGGCTTTTCTGGAAGAGGGCAAAACGTGTATACCAATGTATGTATTCCTGCTACTGGAACGGCTAACGTGGGTAACTACGGCACCAATGACATCACCGTAGAAAGCACGATGACCCTCCCAACTGCGATGTCTGCAGGCAAGTTGCAAATCTTTAATACGATGGGCAGCGTGAACTTCAAAAACAAGATTCCAGCAACGGGTGCAGATGGTAATGTCTTGTTGATGGCCAAAGGCACCTTTACGATGGATGCCAATTCTGTACACACGATGACAATGGCCGATGGCAACACCTCGTTGATGGGTGGCGTAGTTGAGCTGAAGAAGAAAGAGGATGTCAAAGTAAACGGATCCGGTAACTATAATGTATTCGGCTTTGATGGTGCTGGAAGTACGCCCATTTTAGGCGGCTTGTTATGGCCAACAACGCTTTGCGGACAGCCCAGCAGCTATTCTTGGTGTAGACCGGAAAAGTATGAGCGCATTCCGCACGGAGGGCCGAACATTGCATATCTTTTACAGGGCGTTATTACCGGACAAGCTTATGCTGGCAACTGTATGCCGACTTTCTCTGGTGGCGGACACATCAAGAGTTTAGACGATAGTGAGGTAAAGGTGAATAACTCGGGTTCTGCACGCTGGCAAGCGATGGGTAACATCACTACCGGAACTGGGAAAACGCTCGAGTGGAAAGTAGGTTCTTCTGCTACTACCGGTACGGCTTCATGGCTGGCTCAGGGAAACATTACGCTGGGCACAGGCAACACAACAAACTGGGAGAGCGCTACGTCGAGCCAGGGCGATCGTCTGTATTGGAATGCTGGAGGCAATATCACCACAAACGATGTGATCGCTAAGTGGAAGACATCGGATGGTAATATGTATTGGCGTGCAATGGGAACGATTCAGGCCGGTAGCACAGGACATGAGTTGAATACCGTAGAGTGGAAGTCCATCGGAAAAGGCAATATGCTTTGGGAGGCCACTACGCTCAATGTTGTAAATGGCAGTAACACTTTGAAGTTTGAACAGACTGGAACGGGTCGCACAAACTGGCATGCTACAGGTAACATCGATGCGAAAGCTGGAAATGGCGGTATCACATTTACCAATAGTTCGACAGAAGCTAACGGTGCGGGTACGATGACTTGGTTGGCTGGTGGCAATATCAGCACCAGTGCGGGCGGTGAACTGATCAAGTTTGAGCAGACAACTGCCACTGCAGGACGAAACGCATGGAAGGCAGGAAACAATATTCAGACAAATAGCAAGATCGAGTTCCACAATCAAGCGAGCAAGCACAACATGGAATGGCATGCTTGCAACGACATTTTGACGAACCGCGGTGGTACTGGTCCGGATGGCTCCAACAATTTCTTAGTTGCGTTCAAGAACGAAAAGGAAGGCAACGTAATCTGGCATGCGAACCACGACATCGATACCCGCAGCAAGACGGACTTTGAAAGCACAAGCTCTGCGTCTGGAAACATCACGTGGTACGCCGGTAATGATATCCATACCCGCTATGGTACAAACACGCCTTCTACGCTCACGAATGGTGTGAACTTCAAACAGGAAGGTGCAGGACGCACGATCTGGCAAGCCGGACGGGACATTACGACGCACAATGCCGTACATTTCCAGTTTACGAGCAATGCGAAAGACTGGGCCAGCCTTGGTCTGTTAGCTAGGCGAAACATCACGTTGGGCGGTGTGAACAACACGGAATATGATGTGACTAATACGTCTGTAACGAATGAGTTCAAGGTAGAGACAGCAGTGAATGACACGGTCGTGCTGCATGCGAAGGATGGCTATATCCTGACTAACTCATTAGTGAACCTCGAGCGTACCAATACTGGTAAGGCGCTCACGAAGCTTTGGGCAGGTTGTAGCACGTTTAAGCTGGATAACGACATCGATGTGGAGCACACCTTTAATTATACCGAGCCTACGGGTGGTCAGGCTGCTGGATCGCAGATCTATCTTTATGCTGAAAATGACATTTTCTCCAATAAAGACGCAGCCAGCGGAAGCTGCGACACGCGTGAGGCACCGATCACATTCACTGTACCGGCGGGTTCGAAGACGATTACCAAATGGGAAGCTGAGCGTAACATCAATACGATGGGCCGTGTAGACTTTGCCTACGGGAATGCCTCTTCGGCTGGTCCGTTGACATGGCTTTCGCGTGCAGGCTATATCCAGACCGAGCGCCCTGTGACGATCGCTTATAAGAGTGACAGCACGATCTCGATCCTTGCGGAGGATTGGCGCCATGATCCGGCTAGCCATAACGACGTAAAGTCACATGCTAATGCTACCGGTCGTCGTGGTAATATCCACTTCTTTGACTCGGTGCGAATCAATCGTAACAACGCGGTGGGTGGTATGACGCAGCTGAAAGCCGAAAACCATATTTGGACAGCCATGCTGGATTATGTGGATGAGGCCTCTACGGGCGATACGATGGAGATTATCTCGCACAAGGGCGATATCTATCTTGGATATAACGACAATACCCCGACGCAGACTCCCTATCAATACGTCGCTACGATGAACAATGGCTATATCATGCAGCAGAGACCGTCTGCGTCGTGTATTCACCCACTGGCAAACGATGTGTCATATGATAAGAACCGGTTTATCTACACGATCCCAAGCACCAATACGAAGGGTCACTTGTGGATCAAGGCTGGTTGGGAAGAGAAAACGGATCGCAATTCCGTACCGGATGATGGATCGAGACTGGCTGGTGGTAATATCTACTTCTCGCACATTGCCGTTAATCAGCCTACAGGTAGTGATCACCCGACCGTCATCGCGATACCATTCTCTGGCCTTTGGCGTTGCGGTAGCCCAGGCGACAGCATGCTTTACAATCGCTCAGGACTTGCTTTGCAGTTCTATGAGAATGCAGGTATTATCTCTGGTGTAAACCACTGTAATCGTCGCTATCCTGATGGAGCCAACAATACTATAGCGACGAATAATAATGACTGGGGCTTGTTCTATCGTGGTGGTAAGGGAACCTTGACGGTAGATGCGGGTAATCGTGGTAACATCATCTTTAACAAGGGTGCTTATCTGAGTTTCGAGGATGTAAGCTCTACAGGTGATGCTATCTTCCGTACTCGTTTTGGTGACATCGATATGCGTAATCCGTTCAATGTGGATACGATGCGTGGTAGCTTGGCTTTCTTAGCTCAGATCGATAACCTCAGCGATCTGCCGAACTACAAATCTTGTACTTGCGAAGAGGAACGTAACAACGTTTATCTGCAAGACTTCGAATACAAAGCACACGGTGCAAGTGGTAGTGTATTTATCGCAGCTGACAATAACATCAAGTTGAACTACGGTGGTCTGCAAAACATTGGCACGCGTCACGATCCATTCCTGAGCAAGGATTATGAAAAGTGCAATGATGGCAGTCTGAAGAAGGTAGGCGAAGGTTATATTGGCGGAGCATTTGGCGGATGCGGTGACGACCTCCATTGCGATGCAGTCGCAAGCGAAAATAAGGCACGTACATTCTTGATGAAGTTTGATAAGGACGCTAATGGCACGGCTATCACCAAGGGCGGTTTTGCTGCTGTGGCTTCGGACTACATTGACGTCTACAAGAAGTTTGCGTACTACGGCGGTAGCGGCTCAGGTATGGGCAGCGTACCGACTACGGGTACCTTACACGGTGAGACAGTCACGGGCTATGGTCTCTTCATGAAGACCCAAGCCAACAAGGGCAACTGGAATATCAACGTCTTTGAGAATGCACCGACTTGCCCCACACCTTGTAGTGGTACGAGCTGCGACCAGGATTACCTGCATATAGTTTCGCGCATGACCTTCCACGACGATGCTTATATCGAAGCGCACAACCAAGAGGTCATGCTTTGGTCACCGGTAATAGAGACGTTTGGTGATATGACTCTTGACTCGGAAAAGGATAAGGGCTCTAAGACGGAAATCACATTGAAGGCCGATAGTTTGATCTTCCACAGTGACTTTGTAAAGAAGGGTAAGAACATAAAGCTCTCCACTTGGAGCGGTCTCCATAATGACCTGCCGATTATGAAGTTCGGTCACATGCGTAAGACGCCTCCGTTCGTCGAAGCGAAAAAGGACGATTGCGACGCCATCACTGAGTGCGTACCCTGCTATCGTTACATCCGCTTCAGCAAGGATCCGCTGCATATGTTGGATACGATCACGATCAAGTTTGGCGACGGCGCATATATGGAGCGTCTCAACACGGTGGTCTTCGATCATACCGTCCTCACTTGCCTCACCGACTCGTTCGACCATGTGATGGGTGGTGCGGTACAGAATGCACAGATTCGTACCGATACGTTTAAGATCCGCAACCAAGTAGACCTCTTCGCCGACGAGAAGCATGAGCGTGACGCTCACCTCGAGCTGATCTCTGAAGAGCAGATGGGCTCGAAGGATTATGCCGGTATTTATACCAAGCACTTGCACATGGAGCCGATCGGCGCGTGCGGTACACCGTATAGTGAGCTCTGGACTTCGGACGACTTGGCTCTTGACGTGATCACGACATCCATCTTCGGTGGTTTTGGTTTCATCCACTCGGATGTGCACGTAGAGAACGGCGGACACCTGAACGCCGGCTTCACCTCACTGCGTCTTAAAGGTATGTGCTATGAGCATAAGTGTGGTACGCAACGTATGAAGGACCTCCGTCTCGACGTTGGTGCACAGCTGCACTTCTCCGTGGGTACGTCGAAGGGTCTGAACGGTGAATACAGCGACGCTATCGAGGTAGACCGTCTGACGACCTACGGCTCGGTAGACGTGAACATCGAGATCCGTCCTTGCGAGAAGATCGAGAAGCGCTGCTATCCGATCATCTATTACAAGTCGGTTACGCCAAACAGTTTGAACCAACTCAAGCTCAATCCGCGTAAGGTGAAAATCGATGGCGAGGAGTATCCGCTGCACCTGAACCTTGGAACGGATGGTGTTGTCTATGTCTGCGTTGGTGATGCTCAACCGGTAGATATCAATCGCACGGTGACGCTCCCATCCGTATCAGGCGTGAAGACTGATCCAGGCGCAGGTATTTGGGATGTGAAGAGCCGTGGCAACTTCAAGTTCAAGGCTACCTATTCAGGTTCCAAGCCGCTGGCCGTACGCACGAACCGTACAGTAAACGGTGTACCGGAAATGCTGACGGGCACAAAGAATGCCAATGGCGAATACGAGTATGTCGTTCCGAATGTACAGCAGGATATCACGCTGTCAATCGGCCCGGACTACGTCTCCAACCAGCTGTTGGCAGGCACGGCCGTTTGGTCACACGGCGAGATGATCTACATCCGCGTTGATCGTGCTGATATCGCCAGCATCTACTCCGTAGCTGGACAACTCGTTCGTAAGGTAGACTTGCCCGAAGGCGACACGTCGATCCCAATGAGTCGCGGTGCATACGTGATCACCCTCAAGGACGGCTCTGTTCATAAGGTGATTGTGAAGTAAGCATGAGTCCATATGGGGACGCTTCTGTTAGCGTCCTCGGGTGTGGGTGGATACTGAGAGAGGGTCCGCCCCACCTTTATAAAAGAATCCCCGGCACAGCCTCGTAAAGGCCCGTGTCGGGGATTCGGTGTATTTGGGGGGGGCTTGCATGCCCATAGGCGTATGCGATGCGTTCCTACCCCGGATATCTCCTAACAACTGATTGGGGACGATTATTTGTGACGTGAATTCGACGTAAGAATGAGGGCCTTTATCCTTGGAGAATGTCTTTCATAGAGCTCCGTAAAGGCCAAAAACACTTTGGCCGTTGTATGACTCCCACAGAAACTCTCTGCTGGCCGTTATTCTTACGTCGAACTCATGTGGGGGTTAAAGCTTTCTCGAAACGCCAAAATGAAACGCGAAACCGATCGCTAACCTTCAAAAACGCCTTCCCGCCGCACGAAACCGATCAAAACTTTCGAAAAACGCCTTCCCGCGGCGGGAAATGGGGAAAAACGCTCGAAAAACGCCTTCCCGCGACGGGAAACGGGGAAAATTCTTCGAAAAGTCATTTTCTGCGGCGGGAAAGGGGAAAAATCCTCCGAAAAACGCCTTCGTGCGGCGGGAAGGCGGTAAAATTTGCTGGAGATCGGTTTCCCGCGGCGGGAAAAGGGGGGAAAATCTCGAAAAACGCCTTCCCGCCGCCGAATGACTCTATGGAATCTCCATAAATCTAATTCACACGGCTCCACGATTCGCAGGCTTGTGTGCCGGCCTCGCTGAAGGCCGCAGCCATCCTACCTTTGCGGGCATGAAAAAGATTCTGATCACTGGAGCCAGCGGATTCATCGGCGGACACCTTGTCCGGGAGGCGCTGGAGGACGGATATGAGGTCTGGGCGGGCGTGCGACGCAGCAGCTCCCTTGGCCGGTTGCCCAAAGACCGCGTTCACCTGATCGACCTCCGTTATGCCGACGCCGAGGCGCTCGCCGCCCAAGTGCGCGAACACGCGGCCGAGCATGGGCGGTGGGACGGCGTGGTCCACAACGCGGGCGTGACGAAGACCGTCCGCCCGGCCGACTTCTTCGAGGTCAACACCGAATACACCCGCCGACTTCTGGCCGCCCTCAACGCCGGCGGCGAGGCCACGCGCCCCGATCGCTTTGTGCTGATGAGTAGCCTCAGCGCCTTCGGCCGCGGCGACGAACGCACCTTCCGACCCATCTCGGCCGACGATGAGCCTCGGCCCGAATCGATCTACGGCCGCAGCAAACTGGCCGCCGAGCAGTGTGTCCGCGAGCAGACGACGATCCCCTACACCATCCTCCGGCCCACGGGCGTCTACGGCCCCGGCGACCGCGACTATGGGATGGAGATCGAGAGCATCCGCGCGGGCTTCGACTTCAAGATCGGCCGCACGCCCCAGCGCCTCACGTTCATCTACGCTCGTGACCTGGCGCGCGTCGTCCGGCTGGCCATCGAGCGCCCCGAGGCCGCGGGCCGCAGCTACTTCGTGGCCGACGGCGACGTCTACACCGACGACGAGTTCGCCGGCCTCATCCAGGAGCTGCTCCACCGTCGGCACGTCCTCCACGCCCGCATCCCGCTCTGGTTGGCGCGCGTGGTCTGCACCGTCTCCGAGGCCATCGGGCGCATGACCGGCCGACCCGCCACGCTCAACACCGACAAGTATCACATCCTCAAGCAACGCAACTGGATCTGCGACGTCAGCCCCCTCCGCCACGAGCTGGGCTTCACGCCCGAATACAACCTCCGCCGCGGACTCGAGGAGATCATCGCCGAAACGAATCACTAATCATCTACCCTTATGCGCAACAAACTACTCCTTGCCCTCGCCCTGCTCCTGAGCCTCGGCGCATGCACTACATCGCGCCTCGTGAAGCAGGAAAAACGCATCTATCCCAAACGCGAATTTCGCGGCGCGTGGTTTCAGACCATCTATCAGAACGACTATCGCGGACTCTCGGCCGACGATTTTCGCGCGCTCATGGATCAGCGTCTCGACCGCCTGAAACGCTACGGCATCAACGCCATCTTCTTCCAAATCCGCCCCGAGGCCGACGCCTTCTACCCCTCCCGCTACGAGCCTTGGAGCCGCTGGCTGACGGGCCGTCAGGGCGAATCGCCCGAGGACGACGCGTTCGATCCGCTGGCTTACCTCATCGAAGCCTGCCACCTGCGCGGGCTGGAGTTTCACGCCTGGCTCAACCCCTATCGCGCCGGCGCAACGGACTTTGAGGACTTCGCCGAGACGCACATCTACCGCCGCCATCCCGAGTGGTTCGTGCGCTATAACCGCATGACGCTCTTCGATCCCGGCATCCCCGACTGCCGACTCTTCATCTGCGGCGTGGTGCGCGACATCGTCACCCGTTACGACATCGACGGCATCCATATCGACGACTATTTCTATCCCTATCCCGTCGCCGGCGAGCCCTTCCCGGACGAGGAGAGCTTCTCCCGCTACGGACCGCCCGCGGGCTTCTCCGCCAACAGGCGCGATGACTGGCGGCGCAATAACATCAACCTCCTGATCCGCGAGCTGAAGATGACCGTAGCCTCGGCCAAACCCTGGGTCAGCTTCGGCGTCAGCCCCTTCGGCATCTACCGCAACAAGTCGTCCGACCGCCACGGCAGCGACACGCGCGGGCTGCAGGACTACGACGACCTCTATGCCGACGTGGTGCTGTGGATGAAGAACGGCTGGATCGACTACTGCGCCCCGCAGCTCTATTGGGAGATCGGCCACAAGTCCGCCGACTACTCGACGCTCATCCGCTGGTGGAGCGGCCTCAAGACGCGCACACCGCTCTACATCGGGCAGGACGTGGCCCGCACCATGAAGGCCGGCCAACTGGCGCAAAAGATGATCGAGGAGCGCGAGGCGAAGCGCGTCGACGGACACATCTTCTGGCCCGCCGGCGAACTGCTGCGCAACAACGGTCACGTGGCCGACAGCCTCCGCCGCATCTGGCACCGCTACCCCGCGCTCACTCCGCCGCTCTCCAAAGCCTACACCGACCGACCCGACGCCGTGCAGAACCTCCGCATCGCGCAGACGGACGGCGCCACGCGCCTCGTGTGGGACATCGCCCCGCAGGATCCCCGCGCCCCTCGTAAGACGCCCATGCGTTACGTCGTCTATCGCTTCCCGCTCGGCGAACGCCGCGACATCAGCCGTGCCTCTATGATCGTCGCCATCACCGGCGAACCCTCCTTCCAGCTTCGCGACAGCGACCTCGAGCTCCCCTACACCTACGTCGTCACCGCCGTCGATCGCTATCACAACGAGAGTAAACCGTGCAAGCCCCTCAAACTCGATGGCCGCACGCGCTACATCAATCTCAGAGGGAAGTGAAGCATGAAAAGACGTCCGGGTACACGTATGCGTCCAGCCCACTTGGCCGGCGTCCCTGACGGCCCCTGCCGGGGCAAGGGAACTTGGCCGGCGTCCCTGACGCCTTGATCTTCTTTTGCCTCCTTTTCTTCCATCAAGGGAAGAAAAGGAGGTGAGAGATCAGCACCCAACCTCAAATTCGCACCCCTTCCCCCATTCCCCCCACAGTCTTTCACTTTTAGTTTTTAGCTCCTTTATATGAACCCCACCAAATTAACAGCGCAGTGGCTCACTATCCTTTTTGCTACAGCCTTCATTTCCGCTACCCTCTCCGCTCAAACGGTGAATAGGGATCGCTACATCGTCCTCACCATCACAAGCGATCCGGACGCTGAATCGGCTTTCTCCTTAGATCCCGAAGATAAAAGAGCCTACTTCTATCTCACAGCCGACACCGACAATACGCCGGTGGAAATCGTCTATGGCAATATTCGCAGCACCATTATGGTTCACACTCGAGAACGCGACGCTGTAGGTACACAGTACGTCTACCTACCGAAGACGTCCACCATGACGATCTATGGCAATGTGAACGGACTGAATTGCTGCGCTGTTGGTCGCGAACAGCTCGGCATCGGTCCACTTGACTTTAACGGTGGCGTGCAGGGCCCCGTGAGCAACCTCAACATCAGCCACAATCAGGGACTAAAGACGCTCGACTGTACGAACAACATAATCTCACTGCTCGACGTGAGCTGGAACACCGGGCTGGAGGAGCTTAACTGTTCACACAACGGTTTGACTACGCTGGACGTAAGTCGTAATATGGCGCTGAAGGTGCTCGATTGTTCGAGTAATGCGTTGGGGACGATTGACGTAAGCCGTAACACTTCCTTAGTCTCGCTGAGCTGCTCTGAAAACGGCCTCTCACAGATCGACGTCAGCCGAAACACCGCATTAAAGTCGCTCGATTGCTGCATCAATCAACTGACCCGGCTCGACGTCAGCCGAAACACGGCTTTGACTGATTTGAACTGCTTTGCCAATGAGCTCCGGTCGATTGATATCAGCCGCAACACAGCCTTGACCCGTCTCATCTGTTCGGGAAACAAGCTGACCGCGTTGGATATCCGTCCCAACACAGCAATAGAGGAGCTCAATTGCCATGAAAACAAAATCATTCAACTCGACCTCAGCCAAAACACGGCACTGAAGTCGTTGCGCTGCTCCGAAAACCGGCTTACAACGCTCGATTTGAGCGCCAATCAATCCCTCGAGTTGCTGCAGTGTTACGGCAACCAGTTGACTGCCGCCGCTCTCGATCGCATCTATTGCGCCCTGCCCGATCGAACCGGCAAGGATCCCGGCGAGCTGTTCCCTGCGTGGACAGATGATTGGGATGACGCCCCCGATCCAGACAAGCCCAAAGTGTTGGCCGCGAACGGCCGAAACGCCACTCGTAAGAATTGGAAAATCCTTTATAAGAGTAATGGTGTAACCAGATCAGGTCTCGGCATCGAAATTACCGGCTTCACAGGGCGATACATCTGCGGCAGCGGCAAGTAGCACCTTTCATTCCCCTTCCCCCATTCTCCCCCATAGTCTTTCACTTTTAGTTTTTCGCTCATTATGATTCCCCATTTCGCAGAACTAATCCACCATCAGGCCGAACGCTACGGCCAACGCGTCGCCTTGCTTCATCGCGATCCACGCACCGGCAAGTGGCTCGGCATCTCTTGGAACGCCTTTGCCGACCGCGTCCGACTCACCTCGCAGGCACTCATCGAGTACGGCATCGGCGTACAAGAAAACATAGGCATCTATGCCCCCAATATGCCCCAGTACTTCTACACCGCCTTCGGTGCCTATGGCGCACGCGCCGTGGAAGTGCCCATGTACCCCACCGGGTCGCCCGACCAGATCAAGTACATCGTCCGCGATGCCAACATCCGACTGCTCTTTGTCGGCGAGCAGCAGCAGTACAACAACGCTTACAAGGCACAGCAGGAGATGGGCGACACACTCCGGAAGATCGTCATCTTCGACCGCAGCGTCGTCCGTTATCCCACCGACGAGACGAGCGTCTTCTTCGAGGAGTTCGTCCGCCTCGGTGACAACGCCCGCGCCGAAACCGCCGCGCGCATCCGCCGCAACGAGGCCACCGACGACGACGTGGCCCTCATCATCTACACCTCCGGAACGACGGGCGAGCCCAAGGGCGTCGTCATCACCCACGCCAACTTCCGCGAGATGATGCGCATTCACACCCTCCGTCTGCCGATGGTCACCGAGCGTGACCTCTCCATGTGCTTCCTACCACTCGTCCACATCTTCGAGAAGGGCTGGACCAACTTCTGCCTCTGCCGCGGCGTACGCATCGCCATCAACCGCGACCCGAAAATGATTCGCCAGACGCTGCTCGAAGTGCGGCCCACGCTCATGTGCAACGTGCCGCGCTTCTGGGAAAAGGTCTACGCCGGCGCCAACGAACGCCTCACCCGCGCCGCCGGGCCTATGCAGCGCCTCCTGCGTGACGCCCTCCGCACCGGCCGCGAGTATGTCCTCAACTATCGCCGCACGGGCGAGACGCCTCCTCGCACGCTGGCCCTCAAGTTCGCCTTCTACCAAAAGACGGTCTACAGCGCTCTCAAACGCGCCGTCGGCATCGAGCGCGGCAACATCTTCCCCGTGGCCGGCGCGCCCCTCTCGGACGAGATCGCCGAGTTCCTCCTCTCCGTCGATATCCCCATCGTCTACGGCTACGGCCTCTCCGAAACCTCCGCCACCGTCTGCTGCTACCCCACCGTGGGCTACACCCTCGGCTCCATTGGCACCCTCATGCCCGACATCGACGTCCGTATCGATCCGGAGAACAACGAGATCCTTGTCCGCGGCAAGACCATCATGCGCGAGTATTACCGTAAGCCCGAAGAGACCCGCCGCGCCTTCACGCCCGACGGATACTTCCGCACCGGCGATGCGGGTAGGCTCGGGGAGGACGGCTGCACGCTCTTCTTCCAAGAGCGCATCAAGGATCTCTTCAAGACCTCGAACGGCAAATACATCGCCCCGCAAGCGATCGAGATGAGCCTCGGCGGCAACCCCTACATCGAGCAGTGCGCCGTCATAGCCGACGAGCGCAAGTTCGTCAGCGCCCTCATCGTGCCTGCCTTCGACGCCCTCGAGGCCCATGCCCGTGCCCGCGGCATAGCCTTCACCGACCGTGCCGACCTCATCGCCCGTGAGGACATCATCCGCTTCTACCGTTCGCTCATCGAGGAGGCACAGCAGCATTTCGCCTCGTTCGAGAAGATCAAGCGTTTCACCCTCCTCCAGCGCCCCTTCACCATCCAGGACGGCGAATTGACTGACACCCTCAAGCTCCGTCGTGGCGCCATCGCCCGTCGCTACGCCGCTGAGATCGAGGCCATGTATAAGGATACGGAGAAATGACGCACTAAGAAGCCAAACAGGGCCCTTGCGGGGGCAGCGAAGTTTGGCGGGTACCAGGATAGACTTCCTCGGCCTCGGCAGAGGTCTGCGTAAGGGTAAACAGGCGCCTGTTTGGCGTCCTGCAATCTGCGTAAGGGTA
>ERZ773049.1233-NODE-1233-length-14931-cov-22.934794_pt1 | contig 14931 bp, 13 predicted proteins | sample MGYA00580633_ERZ773049 | MGnify/ENA primary metagenome ERZ773049 (study PRJEB29015, sample SAMEA2737991) | human oral metagenome | biome: human oral; feature: human-associated habitat; material: dental | place: China | collected 2066 ... | reverse complement strand
GACGAGCAGCTTGAAGTCGCCAAGGAACATGGGGTGACGGTGCGCCCGCAGCTGGTCGGCCCGCTCACTCTGCTTCTCGGGGCGAAAGCCGAGCAGGGTTCGCCCGAAGGGTTCACGCCGCTGGATCGCCTGGACGATTTCGTGAAAGCCTACCAGCAGGTGCTCGCCGAACTGGCGGCACGCGGCGTGCAGTGGGTGCAGCTCGACGAACCCGGCCTGACCGTAGACCGCGACATTCCCAACGCCAAAATCGCCGAATTGGCGCGTAAAACTTACACCGCGTTGGCAGCCGAAACGAACCGCCCCGCAATCCTGGTGACAAGCCCCTACGGCAATCTGCGCGAGAACCTGCCCGCACTGTTAGACACCGGTATTGAGGCGCTGCATCTCGACCTGGTTTCCACGCTCTACGATGCCGAGGCGCTGACCGCCTTCAAAGACTCCGGCGCAACCCTGGTGGCGGGTGCCATTAACGGGCGCAATATTTGGCGTGCCGACCTGCGAGCGCTCCTGCACGCGCTCCAGAACATTAACGGCGGTGCGGTGGCGGTTGCGTCCTCAACCTCGCTGCAGCATGTGCCGCACGATCTTGACCTTGAAGACCCCGCCGATGTGCCCGTAGACGGTCTGGCTTTTGCCGACCAGAAAGTCGCCGAGATCGTGACTCTTGCCCGCGGTCTTGCCGACGGCGAGTCTGCGGTTGAGGCAGAGTTGAAGACCGCCGACGAAGCGCTGGCACGTTTCACAGCGGACCCGCGTAAGCATAATGCGGCAATCCGTGAGCGTGCCGCATCCGTGAAACCGCAGGATTTTGAGCGCCCTGAACTGAAGACCCGCCGGGATGCCCAAGCCGATCTGAATCTGCCGAAACTGCCGACCACAACCATTGGTTCGTTCCCGCAGACCGGCGATATTCGCCGCCACCGTGCAGAGGCGCGCACCGGTAAAATCACGCAGCAGCAGCTTGAGGAGTTCCTGCGTGAAGAGATCGCCTCCGTTATTAAACTCCAGGAAGATTTGGGCCTGGATGTGCTCGTGCACGGTGAGGCCGAACGTAACGACATGGTGCAGTACTTCGCCGAAAATTTCGATGGTTTCGCCACGACGAAGCACGGCTGGGTGCAGTCCTACGGTTCACGCTGCACCCGCCCGTCGGTGCTGTTCGGCGATGTGAAACGCTCAGGTGAAGGGCTGCGCGGCGAGGCCGTGACCGTGCCCTGGATTTCCTACGCCCAGTCGCTCACCAATCATCCCGTTAAGGGCATGCTGACCGGCCCGGTGACTATTCTGGCCTGGTCGTTCGTGCGTGATGACCAGCCGCGCGAAGAAACCGCAAACCAGGTGGCGTTGGCGCTCGCCGACGAAATCGCCGATTTGGAAGAGGCGGGCATCCGCATTATTCAGGTGGATGAACCGGCACTGCGTGAGCTTCTGCCACTGCGCCGTGATGAGCAGCCCACGTACCTGAAGTGGTCGGTGAATGCGTTCCGCCTGGCGACGAGCGCGGTCGAGGATAAAACTCAGGTTCACACCCACCTGTGCTACTCGGAGTTCAACGAGATTATTGATTCGATTAATGCCCTGAATGCGGATGTGACCAGTATTGAGGCGGCGCGCTCGCATATGGAGCTGCTGGCGGATATTCCCGAAAGCTATGTTTCGGGGCTGGGCCCGGGCGTGTGGGATATTCACTCGCCGCGTGTGCCTTCGCAGGCCGAGGTTGAGGAGCTGATCCGTGCCGCGATTGGGTACGGAACCATCTCTGACCTGTGGGTTAACCCGGATTGCGGTTTGAAGACCCGCGACTACGAGGAGACGAAGAGGACGCTCAAGAACGTGGTGGCCGCCGCGAAGAAGGTTCGGGCGAGCCTGTAGCCTCTTTATAGGTCCGCGAGCAGCGGGGTTTTGCCCGAGAAGGTGAGAAAATATCATCTTTTCGGCAAAATACCCGTTGCTCGCGGATTGTTTTACCCGCGTCCCGGGCCATCCTGCGGGCAGCTTGAGGGGTAACCTCATACTGCGGGGTGAGGCGCGCCATCTGCTCACCCCCTAGAATGGGTTCATGGATAACACTAAAAAATCAGGTATTGTCACCGAATGGGTCGATTCAAACGTCAAACCGGGCGATGATTTCTTCCGCCACGTGAACGGCACGTGGCTCGATACCTATGAAATTCCCGCCGACCGTTCCAAAGACGGCGGCCTGTACACCCTGCGCGATGACGCCGAGAAGCATGTGCGTGAGATTATTGAGCGCGTCGCAAAAGAACAGCCTGCTTCCCGTATTGGTGCACTGTACAACTCGTTCATGGACACCAAGAAAATTGAGGCGGATGGCCTGGACCCGCTGCTGAAAGAGGTCGCCCCCATCCTGAACGCGCAGACCCCGCAGCAGCTGGCGGTCACCCTGGCGCTGCTCTCACGCGCGGGTATTTCGCAGCTGATCGGCTGGTACACGAGTATCGATTCGAAGGACCCGCAGAAGTACACGTTCTATATGACCCAGTCGGGCCTGAACCTGCCGGATGAGGCGTACTACCGTGAGGAGAAGTACGAGCAGGTGTGCTCCGCCTATATTGAGCATATTGCGCGTGTTTTTGAGCTGACCGGTTTGGCGGAGGGGTTTAGCCTCACCCCGGCGGAGGCGGCGAAACTGATTTTTGCGCATGAGGCCGAGATTGCCGCCCACCACTGGGATGTGGTCGCTAACCGCGACGCTGAGGCGCGGTACAACCCGGTGGATGCGGCTGAGCTTGAGGAGAAGTTCCCCGGGTTCCAGTTCTCGCACTGGCTGCGGGCGCTTGGTGCTGACCCCGACAGTATGGGCAAGGTGGTGGTGTCTCAGCCGTCGTTCTTTGAGGGTGTGGCGCGCCTGTGGGAGCAGACGCCGCTGCTGACGTGGAAGCTGTGGGCGGTGTGGAATGCTGTGCATTCGCGGGCACCGTTTATGTATGACGAGCTGGTGCAGGCGAATTTCGATTTTTACGGCCGCACCCTTTCGGGTACGGAGAAGCTGCGCGATAGGTGGAAACGCGGCGTGGGCACGGTTGAGAAGGCGCTCGATCAGGAGGTCGGCAAGGAGTATGTGGCGGTGCATTTCCCGCCGGAGCATAAGGCGAAGATGCTTAAACTGGTGGATAACCTGCTGGAGGCATACCGCCGCTCGATCACGAACCTGGAGTGGATGACTGAGGCCACCCGGGCGAAGGCCCTGGAGAAGCTGTCCATGTTCGTGACGAAAATCGGTTACCCGGATGAGTGGCGTGACTACTCGAAACTTGAGCTGGTTGAGGGCGATCTGTTCGAGAATTTGCGCCGCGCCTCCGCCTTTGACTGTGATTTTATGCTGGAACGCAATGGCCAGCCGGTGGATAAGAACGAGTGGCTGATGTCGCCGCAGACGGTGAACGCCTACTATATGCCCCCGGCGAATGAGATTGTGTTCCCGGCCGCTATTTTGCGCCCGCCGTTCTTTGACCCCGAGGCCGACGATGCAGCAAACTACGGTGGTATTGGTATGGTGATCGGGCACGAGATCGGCCACGGTTTTGATGATAAGGGCTCACGCTATGACGGCACGGGGGCGCTGAATAACTGGTGGACCGATGAGGACTACGAGGAGTTCAATAAGCGCACGCACGCCCTGGTTGAGCAGTATAATGCCTACACCCCGGTGGGTCTTGACCCGGAAAAGTTCCGGGTAAACGGTGAGCTGACGCTGGGTGAGAATATTGGTGACTTGGCGGGACTGTCGATTGCGATTGAGGCGTATAAGATCGCCCTTGAGCAGCAGGGTATTAATTCGCTGGAGGACGCGCCGGTACTTGATGGGATGAGCGCGGCACAGCGTCTGCTGTGGTCCACGGCCCAGGGCTGGCGCACAAAATCCCGCCCACAGCACGCGGAGATGATGATTTCGGTGGATCCGCACTCCCCCGATGAGTTCCGGGTGAACGGCACGGTACGCAATATTGACGAGTTCTACACGGCTTTCGGTGTTGCTGAAGGCGATCAGCTGTACCTGCCGCCTGAGGAGCGGGTGCGTATCTGGCTGTAGCGCCCTGCGCCTTTGGCAGAATCTTTAGCAGACCCACAAACCTGCGGGCAGGGGGTATCGGTTTGAGCAGCGGATATTTTCTCCTCTGTTAGAACACATATCCTCTGCTCGCGGCCTCAGGGGCTAGGCGTTAGGTTGTGCGGCGGGTCCACCTGGTGAGGGTAAGGCCCGCTGTAACAGCTATGAGGGATGCGGCACACACTATGGCGTACAGCCCGGTATCAGCCCACACGCTCACATGTGAGAACAGCAGGCTGCCTAATGCGGTGAAGAGTGCAGTTGCCAGGAAAATAACCGACATAACTTTCCCAATATGTTTGGGGGTACTGTTCTTCTGCACGTCACTATATAGTCGAATATTGTAAACAACTATAATTCCTGCGCTTATAAATAATGCACAAAATACACTAATAATTCCGGGAATGATAGCTATACAGTACGCGCAGCACATCAGAAATAGTAGAGTATTTGGGTGAGCTTTTGCCCCGAGACTGGGCGTTTTATGAATAATAGCGGATGCGGCCACAGCACCCAGCGCCGAGATAAACATACCCAGCCCATACATGTTTGAGTCCAGCCCCAGGTGTGCCACTCGCCCCAGCAGCAGATACAGAGTGGAGGCTCCCCACACGTTAATGATCGTAATGTAGAGTACCTCGCGTCTGAGATATGCTGAAGAGGCTATATATACTAGCCCATCGCTTAGATCACGGGCTATTTGAGGTTTTTCTTCCTTCACCTCAGCACGAGACACGCACCGCCCTGAAGGCAGATACAGAGTGATTACCAGAGAGAGCATGAAGGAGACAAAATTGACAATCAGCGCTGCTTCAAGAGCATTAGCTGTCTGTTGCGCCAGGATAGCTGCGCCCACTAGCGGACCCGCCGAACGCGATAATTCCCCTACCACCGAATAAACACTATTATATTTTTCAAATTCTTGAGTATGGAGTATTTCAGGAATGATAGCTCGGCTGGTGGGTGCATATATTGTTGCGATAAGTGACAACCATGCCGAAAGAATGAGCACAATAAAAACACTTGCGTGCCTGTCAAGATATATCGATAATACAGCGGCGGCTATACAGAAAATACTGTTTATAATGTCATAGACAATAAGCAGTGTTTTCTTATTGTATCTGTCAATAATTGTGAACCCCAGAATACTGGCAAGAAACACCCCTGCCCCGTTGAGCGCGTTCATCAGCCCCACCGTCTGGTTACCTGCATGTTGGCTCACGTACCATGCGACCACCACAGTGTAGGCAATCGACCCTACTCGGGAGAGGGCGGTGGCAGGAATAAGGTTGTGTGCCCTGCTGTATCTGTTAACCACCTGGTTCATCACCGTTTCGTCATTACCCATACGGCGTGGCTTCTAGCTCACGGTGTTATTAGATTTTTACATCCTTCGTGAGTACATATGAGTGCATCTATACCTTGTTCGTGCCGCTGCTTGTGGAAGAGGACGATGGGGATTTACTTTCACCAATGAACCATTTGCCGTCCTTGTAGGCTACGGGCATCTCTGTATCCGTGGATATTTCCCGTTTACCGCTGGGAATATCTCGGGCACGGCCGTCTTCTGACACCGCAAATTCTCCGGTGTTTATCTTTATGGTGAGAGGCCACGTGTATGTGTCGTCTTTTTTCGTGGGCAGGGGATCTTTAAGGATGAAAACGCACTTGGATTCCGCCACCCACGCCTTGGTAAAAGATTTCCCAAAATACTCGTACAAACTCTTTTTGCCCGACTCCTCCATGTTTACCTGCTGGATACAGGTGTCTTCCCCGGTGTTTATGGCGTAGGTGATGGCAGCCGCATAATGCCCGAGGGCGGAGTAGATTCCCGCCACGGTTTTATTGTCGATGTTGGCGGGTTTGACGGGTTTGGGTACGTTCTTGGCGCGGTGTTCTCGGGTGGCGGGCTCGTAGGTTCCTGCGGAGGTGTCGTAGCTGTCGAACTTGATCTCGCCCGAGTAGTCTCCCCTCATATCTGTGAGCTGGGAGGAGGCGCAGGCCCCTAACGCGGTGGCACCTGTTGCGGCGATCCCCGTGAGCACGGCGCGGCGGGTCACGGCGGAAGTTCGGTTTAATGCGGAAGTCATAGGGTCATCGTTCCTTTTGTGGTCGATGGTCGGTTCTTCATTCATCATATCGACCGCCGGGGAACATCTAAAGACCCCACCGCCTTCACTGTGGTGCAGGTAACCAGTGTTATGGCTTGTGAATCATCTGTAACACTCGTGAGCTGTTCTACTGTGCGCGAGGCACAGAAGAAACAGGGCATCGGGTCCTGTGGGGGCGAGCGCGACGGCTGCCTTGGCGCGGCACCCTAGATGCGGGAGGTTCCCCTTGCACTGGGTGATGAGGAGCTGCTGTCGTTGGGCAGGGTATCAAAGACCCACCGCTCATCCTTATACCGAGCAACAATATCCATGGGGAACTCGTGTGACCGTTCTGATTCTGGGACTTCTTCCACTGAACGATTCTTCACCCGGAAGGGGCCGATTTTAAGAGTGAGCAGAGCTGGCCACGTGTAGGTATCGCCGTCTTGCCGGGGTGTAGCCTCTTTAAGACTAATGATCAGTGTGGGGTCAGCAAGCCAGGTGGAGCCGCTCACACGGCCTATAGCTCTTGTCAGAGAGGCTTTATCTTCGCTGCTTAATGCGCTTTTTCCAACACATTCCGCGTCGCCGCTGTTGAACCCGTAGATGTAGGCGGCAGCCAAGTAGGCAATATTAGCGTGGAGTCCGGCCACACTATTCTTATTCGCTTCTTCGGGAAGAATAGGTTTGGGGACGTTTTTGGCGCGGTGTTCTCGGGTGGCGGGTTCGTAGGTTCCCGCGGAGGTGTCGTAGTTCTCGATTTTCGCTTCGCCGCTAAAGTCGGTGCGTTCAGAGCTTGAGGGGCTGGCTGCCCCTTCCTCTATTGTTTGTGTGGTGGCAGGCACCAGTGTGGAGGCGCATCCTGTGAGCGCGGTAGCGGCTGCAATACCCACGGTCATGAGTGCGGTGCGGCGGGTATAGGCGGAAGTTGTCATAGTGTGTCGTCCTCAACGATTGGTGATTGCCATATTAGTTTATCTGTATGGAGGTATCTAGTTTAACGGCTTAACCACGGTGTTGCTTGTTATTTTGGCAAGTCTTTCATCTCTGGCGGCTGGCGCCTGGGCCTGAAAGCTGATCGTCCTGGGCTCATCTGAGAGGACCGAAAACGGGTGGAGGTTTAGTCACCGGTGTACTGCCCGTCGGCGCGCAGCGCATGCCCAAACGTTACCCCTGAATATTGTGTTAAAGCAGCGCTAAAACGCTTCGCGCCGCGCTGTCCGGGCCGCTTTTGCGCGACTATTCAGGTTCTTTCCGTACAATAGAATACGTTGCCTCCGTACAGGTGCGCGGCACCCGAATAACCGTGCACAGTACGTATTGGCGGCTTCACCGTGACTATTAGTGCGCTACAGAAAGGGTGTCCAGTGTCTGACGTTCCCGCCTCCGAACCACAGTTCGGTGCACCCCCAACCGTTACCCAGGCCCCGGCCAGGCTGGGCACCCAAGGCACCCTGGATTTGGTGAAAAAAGAGACCCGCGCACCCGAGGCAGCCACGGTGAATAACGGCGCTGATGAGCTGGCAATAGCGCTGAATAACACCGACCTGAAATCCCCCACGTTGCTTGACACCCTTGAGAACACGATCTCGGTGTACGGTGCCGACACGTTCAACGGTATTGACGTAATCACCCAGCGGCTGCTGAACATGCAGGAGCTTGAGCTCGCCCCCGAGTCGCCGCAGACGAAAGCCTCGAAAAACTTGGCTGAACTACGCGCGCAGATCAACTCCCTGGATTACAGCGCAATTGACGGCACCCCCGGCAAGCGTGGCCTGGCAAAACGCCTGCTGGGGCGCGGCAAAAACAAGATGGAGGCGTTCTTCTACCAGTACGCCACCGTCAACCGCAATATTGAGGGCATCAGCAAAAAACTTAAAAAGTCCACGGACGCCCTGGTGATGCAGCAGGCGGAACTGGTGAAACTGCGTGAACGCCTGCAGGAAGGCATGCGGGATTTGAACGAGAAGGTTGCGGTGCTTCAGCAGTTCGCCGATATGGTGCGTGCCGCCGCCGAAGAGACCCGGCTTGAAGGGGATGAAGAGACCGCGCGCATTTACACCGAGAAGGTGCTGTACGTGACCGAGCAGCGCATCAGTGACCTGCTCACGAAGCTTGAAATTGCCGGGCAGGCGTACCTGACCAGTGACGTTGTCTCCAGCAACGGTAAAGAGCTGATTCGCGGTATCCGCCGCGCCGAAGACACCACCCTGTGGGCGTACAAGATGACCGCCTACATCGCCCGCTCTTTGGGCATGCAGGAGGCGGTGCTGCAGCAGCTTGGCGCCCTGAAAGAAACCACGGAGAACGCGATCACGCGCAACGCCGAGATGCTGTCCTCGCAGGCTACGCGCATCCAGCAGATGGCGTCCCAGCCCGCAATCGACCCGCAGGTGCTGGAGCAGGCGCACGGCAAGGTGCTGGCCGCTCTTGATGAAATTTCCTCCTTCAGGCAGGGGGCGGTGGATGCGTTCGCCCAGTCAAACCAGATGCTGCGGGAGCTCACCGCCGACTCGATGCGCCGCGTCGAACGCAGCAACGCCGAAGAGAACACGGTCACCGGCGGCGGTTCTGCCCGCGCCATCACCGGGAACTAACACCAATGAGCTTCCTTAAATGGTTTCTTGGGGTTCAGGATACACACCCCGCACCCCATCCCGGGCAGCAGCCAGCCCCACCCGGGGCGGGGGTGAGCGAGCATACCACCCAGACCGGTAACGCACAGGCGTACCCGCAGGTACACGAGCCCACACCCGCCGAAGTGATCGCGGAGGCCAGCATACGCCTGGGGCAGTTCGCTGACACGGTACCGCCTCGGGCACTCTTTCCGGCGTTTGAGATGGTCGAAACCTACCGGAAGATAACGGATGAGGCGGGATCTAACACGCACCGGGCGCTGCCGGAAACAACCTCATACACCCTGCAGACGGCGCTAAGCACCTACCTGCCGAACCTTTTCACCGCCTATACACGCACCCACTCCCCCACCGAGACGCAAACCACCGAGCTGGTGCAGGCGCTCACGGAGGCGAACCGCGAGTTCTCCACCGCCCTGAACCTGGTGCGGGCCGGGCACAGCATGGACCTTGAGACGCACACCCTGTTTATGCGTAAGCGCATGGTGGCATGATGGGGGCGGTAACATGATGGAACTGAGCATCGGGCAGAACGTGAACCTGACCCAGGCCGCCCCCGAGGTGCACAATATCCTGGTGGGGCTGCGGTGGCGCACCGACGAACCGCTGCTGCGTGAATGCCTGGAAGCCGGGGTGCTGCTCACAACGGGCGGGCGCCTGGTGAACCGCCGCGACTTCGTATTCGCGCACCAGGTGCTTGACAGCTCCGCCAGTGTGCACCGCCGCGAGATCATGGGCGACGACAAGGCACAGTTCGGCATACATTTACCGGAGGTTCCGGCGGATGTGGACTCGCTGGAGGTGGTGCTTTTTATTAACGGGGAAAGCTCAATACGGCTTAACCGTGCCAGCGGCATACGGGCCCGCGTCATTAACCCGGCCACGGGAGCCACCATGTTCCGTGCGCCCCTGGCGCAGGTGGGCCGCAGCGCGGCGGTGCGCCTCATGCAGGTGTACCGGCACCGTGGGGACTGGAAGGTGCGTGCGGTGTGTGACGAATGGGCAGATGTTCCGGCGATGCTGCGGGGGTTCGGGTTGTGAGCCGCTACAGCTTCTTAACGGCGTACCTGGCCGACCCGGCGCCGCAGCATACTCGTGACCACGGCGACAGCGCCCCTGCCGCCACGGGCGGCGCGGCGGCCCACGCACCCCAGCGAATAGCCCCGACCGCTACCCAAAACACCCGGTACAGTTCCCCCACACCGGCGGCGCAGCCCGATGGCGGCGGGCGTCGCGTGCAGGCCCCCTCAGTCGTCAAACCCGGCGGGGCGAATAGCGCGGGGCGGCCGGTGGCCCCGCCAGATATGCGTAAACCCGCGCGCCGCACCGCCACCTACACCCCCGCAGAGCCCAACAGCCGAATATCGGGGGCACCCTCCGGGGCCGAAACCACCGAAACATCCACACCCGTAACCGCCAGCCCTATACCAGACCCCGAACCGCACTGGTGGGGGTCCGCCCCGAATATCACCGAAGCGGCGCAGGAGGAACGGGCCTTCATACTTGATGCGGTACAGTCCGGAATCGGCGGGGTGAGCGTCACAGGCACGAACCTGCACGCAACCCTGCTCACCTGGGACGGCGCCACCATCGACTACCCTGAGCCTTCACGGCCCGAACCCATTGATGCGGTCACCAGGATCACTCTCAACACCGACTGCACGGTGCTGAGCATACCGCCGCGGGCGCTCGCGCAGCTGCGTTCGCTGGTTGTGGGCGGAGAAAATCTTATACTGGCCAACACCAGCCTGGGGTTTACCCGAACCCTGGGCAGGGGCGCGCTAGTATTAAGCGAGAGTGGGTACGCTACGCTCGCAATAGCCATTATTGGCTAGAAATAACCACCATAAATAGACAAGAGATAAGGAAAGGCACATGGCTGCTATTAAGCTCACCAAAGGCAACCCCATTAACCTCACCAAGGAGGCCCCCGGCCTGAAGAACCTCACCATCGGTCTCGGCTGGGACCTGTCAATTGCTGGGGAAGCGTACGACCTGGACGCCTCGGTCATGCTCACCGATGAGAACGACAAGATCATTTTCGATGACGCCTCCCTGATCTTCTTCAATAACCCCACCAGCGCGGACGGGGCGATCGTGCACACCGGTGATAACCGCACGGGTGACGCCGAAGGCGACGATGAGACGATTATCGTGAACCTTGAGAAGGTGGACCCTCAGATTCAGCGTGTGCACATCCTCGCCTCCATTTACGAGGGTGAGAAGACCGGCAAGAACTTCGGTGTGGTGCGCAACGCCTACGTGCGCCTGATTAATGACGACACCAACGAAGAGATCGCCCGCTACGACCTGTCCGAAGACTGCTCGGCGGCACCGGCGGTGCTGTTCGCTGTGGTGTACCGCCATAATGGCGAGTGGCGTTTCAAGGCTGTGGAAGACCCCTTCACCGGTGGCCTGCCGCACCTGCTCACCTCCTACGGTTTTACCGTCTAGAACCCTCTAGACAGCACACACACGCTCTATAAGGAGAGCTTTTAATCAATGGCATTGTTGAAATTCTTCAAATATGATCTGCTCATCACCCTCGCGGCACTCATTGTGGCAATGTTCTACGGCGGTGTTTCGGGCATGGTTTCCGCCGCGATCCTGATCGTGCTTGAGATCGTGTTCTCGTTCGATAACGCGGGCGTGAACGCAAAATACCTGAACAAGATGTCGCACGCCTGGCGCCGTATCTTCCTGACCGTAGGCGTGCTCGTGGCGGTATTCGGGATGCGTCTGGTGTTCCCGTTCCTGATCGTATGCCTGGCCGGTAACGTGGGACCGGTCGAAGCGTGGAACCTGGCTATGGAGCGCGGCGACCCGCACACCCCCGGCACTTACGGCTACATTCTGGAATCGGCGCATCACACGATCGCCTCTTTCGGCGGCATGTTCCTGCTGATGCTGTTCCTCTCATTCCTGTTCGAGGCAGGTAAGGATGTGCACTGGCTGGCGGTCATTGAGAGGCCGCTGGCTAAGGCGGGGCATTTCGACTCAATGCCGGTGCTGGTTTCGGGTGCGATCCTGTTGGCGGCCGCACAATTGTTTGGGGCCGAGCACCATGAACAGTACACGATCCTGCTCTCCGGGCTGCTGGGTATGCTCACGTTCCTGGCGACGAACGGTCTGGCGACGTTCATGGAAGACCGCAATGAGGCTCAGGAAGAGTCTCTGTCGGAGGTCGCCATGCTCACGGGTAAGGCCGCGTTCTCTATGTTCATCTTCCTGGAGGTGCTGGATGCGTCATTCAGCTTCGACGGGGTGCTGGGCGCGTTCGCGGTGACTTCCGACCCGATTATTATTGCGATCGGCCTGGGTGTGGGTGCCCTGTTTGTTCGTTCAATGACGATCTACCTGGTCGAGAAAGGCACCCTGCAGGAGCTGCGCTACCTGGATCACGGCGCGCACTGGGCGATCGGTGTTCTGGCGCTCATGCTAATAGCGACCCTGAAGTGGGATATCCCGGATTATGTGATCGGTTTATCTGGCATCGTGTTCATTGCGGGTTCGGTCATCTCATCCCGCCGCGTTAACCGTGCCGAAGCCGCTGAGAATGATGGGGACGCCAAAGAACCCGTAACCTCGGGAAGCTCAACTGATTAGGCCGCCCTGTGAGCGTGTCCGTAACCGCTGCCGGGTGGCCGCCCCACTGGGGTGGGCGCTGTCGCCCGGCGCGGCATGACAACTAACGTACAACGATGTAGAAGGGTATAGAAACTATGGCCATTAACCTTTCAAAAGGCCAAAAGATTAACCTGTCAAAAGATAGCGGACTCACCCAGGTACGCCTGGGTCTGGGCTGGGACCCGATCAAGGTGAAGGGCTTCTTTGGGCGCACCAAGGAGAAGGCCGTGGACTTGGACGCTTCGGTGCTGGCCTATGATGCCTCGGGGCAAATGGTTGAGGCCGTGTTTTATGGGTCGTTGCGTGCCGCAAACGGCTCAATCATCCACCACGGTGATAACCTCACTGGTGCCGGTGATGGCGATGACGAGGTTATAGACATTAACCTGCCCGGGGTGGATGCCCGCGTCAACACCCTGGCGCTGGTGATCACTTCATATTCGGGTGATCAGTTCAGCAGTATTGAGAACGCGTTTGTGCGCGTCGAAAATGTGGAAAACCGGCAGGAGCTGGCCCGTTTTGAGATGACGCAGAAAGGCTCGCACACGGGTCTGATGGTCGCCTCCATTAGCCGGGACGGGAACGACTGGGTGTTTAAGGCCGTGGGTTCGCCGCTGCCGGGCGCCGCACGCACCCCGCGGGACGTTATCGACCCGGCCCGCGCCTACCTGTAACCTGCCAACTAACGCGAACCGCCGGAGCAGGTTCCGGCCCGTGATACAGGGGTGCCCCAGATGGCTAACCATCTGGGGCACCCCTGTTACTTCTTTGAGCCAGTCATGGTGCGTACCCCGACACTTCGGCGGCGCGGCACCAGCTAAGTGCCTTTGAGGCAGACGCAGGTAACCGCCTAGATTGAACTGCTGGGTGAGGCACTGGCTGATGCACCCGGCGACTGAGAGCTGATGTCACTAAGACGCCACGCACCATCCGAATATTTGGCAGTAAGCTCACCCTTATACGTGTGCTTCCGTTCTGCCTCCTTGAACTCCTGCACTTTTCCGAAAGCTACTATATATTCCCCAAGGTCAGAGGTGAATGTAACTGGCCAATGGTAGGTGTCATCACGTTTAGTAGGCTGGGGTTCTTCCAGAACAGCCGTAAAGGTGGGGTTGCCGAGCCACGCCTGCCCCTCCCTAAACGCCCTGTACATATCCCCGGCAGAACTATCCTTAGTAATGTCCCGTTTGTCTTCATCACTGAGGTCTGACTGCTCAAAATACTGGTCGTCTCCCGTAGCGAAAAGATACTGTAACGACGCTATCATGAACGCAAGAGACGAATAGAGGCCCGCCACTGACTCCTCACGAATATTATCAGGCTTAACAGGTTTGGGCACGTTCTTCGGTGGCTGGGTACGGGTAGCTGGCCTGTAGGTTCCCGCAGAGGTGTCGTAGCTTTCGAGTTTTACCTCACCTCTATAGTCTTTCTCGGGCTCTTTTTTCTGATCATCATCAGAAATATCTGAGGTAGAAGAGTTTATATTTAACCCGCTGCAGGCGGTTAAAAACGTAAGGGAGCCAGCGCCTAAAAAGCCAAAGGCGGCACGGCGGTTAAATACGGAAGTCACAATATTATCGATCTCGTTTGTCTAGGTTCAGGATGTTTGACTCCCTTATTATAGCTAAAATTCGTTTTATGACCTTAAATTTCATTTTACGAGTCATTTGAAAGATTATAGGTCATAATGGTAACTTCCCACACGCCACCAGTATATTTCCCTTTCATATACCCCTTTTGAGGCTTTTCAGCCCCTGTAGAAGGCACAGGAACCGTCTGGCCTTGTGCGTTATGGACATTTTTACCGTAATCAAAAACAACCGTAGAGGGCCATGTGTAGCCAGAGCCTGACTTGGTGGGCTGGTCAGTCGTTAAAGTAATAACAATCTTGGGGTTTTCAAACCATGCGACACCGCCTGCAATATATTGTGCCATCTCATCGTACTCGCTCATCCCTTCCTCCTCTTCCTCATCAACTTTTACTTGGTCGAGGTATTGCCGGTCGCCCGTTGTCACAAAATACTGGAATGAAGCGGCATAGAAGGCGATTGTTGAATACAGGCCAGTCACCGAGTTTTCGTTCATATTCGCCGGCTTAATAGGTTTAGGTACGTTCCGCGGGGGATGCTCGCTGGTGCCGGGCTCATAGGTGCCTGCGGAGGTGTCGTATTTCTCTAGTTTTGCCTCACCTTTATAGCTCTTTGCAGACTCCGAAGATGCTGGTGAAGACGATGACGTAGAGGCCGCGGGGCTCACGGACTCCTCAGACGGCTCCGGAGAATGTGAATTGGGGCTGCTACTACTGCTACTGCTGCTATCGCCGCTACTTTTCTTAACACTTCTTAGCGGGGCGCAGGCCGCTAAAAACGCAGCAGACCCTGCACCCAGAAGACCCAGGGCGGTACGGCGGTTAAACACGGAAGTCATGACAGGGGTCGCATCCTTTCAACATAAGGTGATTGCGCACTCTTATCATACAGCGGCGGGGCAGAAGTAGCGGTTC
>ERZ773049.1231-NODE-1231-length-14943-cov-33.804608_pt1 | contig 14943 bp, 9 predicted proteins | sample MGYA00580633_ERZ773049 | MGnify/ENA primary metagenome ERZ773049 (study PRJEB29015, sample SAMEA2737991) | human oral metagenome | biome: human oral; feature: human-associated habitat; material: dental | place: China | collected 2066 ... | reverse complement strand
TCCTGGGACTGCCACAGGGAGTCGGTGCCCCACCAGCGCAGGATGTCGGCGTCGACCACGGGCACGAAGGGCACGGGCTTGGGGTGCTTGCGGCACAGGTCGACGAACCAGGCGGCGTCGACGGGCTCCACAAGGGTGGATGTGGCTGACGGGTAGCGCTCGGCCAGGGCTGCCAGGGCGGTGTCGGAGTCGATGACGGCGTCGTAGTCGGCGAAGAGGGTGGGAATCTCGCCGTGGTCGGCCTGACTCAGACGGGCCTCGATGCGGTGCAGCAGGTCGAGGAAGCGGTCGTACCAGCCCTCGTCGGCCCAGTCGGCGCGGGTGGCGGAGCGCCCATCGTGGGGGGCGACGCACAGCTCGGCGTAGCGAGTGGCCCACTGAAGGTAGGTCATCTCCTCGACGTCGCCGAAATACGGCTTGGCGGTTTTGGCCAGGGCGTCGATCATTTCCTGGCGGCGTGCGGCCATGGCGGTCTCGTCACCGGCGAGCTCCTGGATGAGGCGTGAGGCCCGGGCCGAGGAGTTGTCGATCTCGTAGAGGTCGGCGCGCAAGTGGGACAGGCCCGAGGTCATGCCGCCGATGGACTCCCCAGAGGCGACCCAGCCACCCTCGATCCCGGAGTCCTCGGGGATCCCGGGGGTGTCGACGAGGAGCTGCTTGACGTCGTCGTTGGTCTTGGCCTCCAGGCACGTCATGGCGGCGGTGCCAATCATGACGCCGTCGACGGGGGCTGCGGCCGTTCCATAGGCCTCGGCCCAGCGGCCGGTGAGGTAGTCGGCGGCGCGGGCGGGTGTACCGATACCGCCTCCGACGACGAGCACGGCATTGTTCACGGCGCGGATGGCGTCGTAGGTGGCCAGGAGCATGGTGTCCAGGTCCTCCCACGAGTGGTGGCCACCGGCGTGCCCGTCCTCGATCTGGATGATGACGGGGCTGTCGGGCACGGCGCGCGCGATGGCCAGCACCTGGCGGATCTGGTCCACGGTGCCCGGCTTGAAGGCGATGTAGGGGAATCCCTCGGCGTGAAGGCGCTCGAGCAAGGCGGTGGCCTCGTCGAGCTCGGGGATACCGGCGGAGATGGTGATGCCGTCGATGGGGGCGCCACCGGCGCGCGCCTTGGACAGCAGACGCTGGGTGCCCAAGTGCAGGTTCCACAGGTAGCGGTCCATGAACATGGCGTTGAAGGCCGCGGTGCGCCCGGGTTCGAGCGCCTCCTCCAGGCCCTCGAGGTTCTCGGCCAGGACGGCGGGGGTGGTCTGACCGCCACCGGCGAGCTCGGCCCAGTAACCGGCGTTGGCAGCGGCCGCCACGATGGCGGGGTCCACGGTGGTGGGGGTCATTCCCGCCAGGAGGACGGCGCTGCGACCGGTCAGGCGGGTGAAGGCCGTGTCCAGGGTGAGACGCCCGTCGGGCAGTCGGGTGATGCGCGGCGCGAAGCGGGAGCGGTCGACGCTGGGCTGGGGGGCGGCGCCGGCGCGGTCGAGGTCGTCGATGGCCTTGGCGGTGCCCGCGGGCACGACGGTGGTGCCGGTTCCTGCCACGACTCCCTCGGTGAGCCGGACCAGGACGTTGCCCGGTCCCAGGTCCAGGACGGTGCGCACCGGGGCGGCCGATCCGGTCTTGAGTGCCCCGGTGACCAGACCGGGCCAGTCCACCGGGTCGATGAGCACGGCGGTGGCGAGATCCCGGGCGAGCTTCTCGTCCAGGCCGCAGACGGCCGCCCATGAGGCGACGTCGTCGACGGCGCTGGCCAGCAGCGGGGTGTGGAAGGGGACCGAGGTGGTGAGGAACTCGGTGACCGGGGCCAGGACAGCGCCCCCGCGGCGGCGGTCCTTGCGGGCCTTGGCGCTGCGGGCAGCGGCAGCCTCCAGGGCGGTGACCACGCGCTCGAGGTCGGCCGGGCGCCCGGAGAGGATATGGGCCTGGAGCCCGTTGGTGACGCCTACGGAGATTCGTTCGGAACCCGGCACCCGGGCCAGGACGGCGTCGAGCACGCTGCGGGTCACGCCGCGCACCGAGAGCATGGGGGTGGACTCCCCCACCGTGCCCAGGTCGAGGCGGCGGGTGGTGCGGGTGGCCGCGGCGCCGATGAGGCGGGCGATGGCGTGAACCTGGATGACGCCCTCGCGGTCCGAAGCCCGTACGGCGTCAAGGAGGCTGACGCCCAGGACGCCCTGGGAGTGGCCGATAGCGCCCACCGGGGCGTGGGCGGCGGTGTCGATGCCGGCTGCCGGAAGCGAGGCCAGGACGGCGTGCTGGGCCATGAGGATGCCGGGCACGGAGACGTCGGCGCCGTCGGCGGTGGTGCGGTGCTGCGCCACGACCGGCGCGGCCGCATCGTCCAGGAGCCGCGAGCCGCGCGGGGTCACGGTGAGCAGATCGGTGGCCACGGGAGCCAGGCGTTCGGACACGGCCCGGTCCACGGCGACGACGTCGTCGGCCAGCGTCTGGTCCAGGGAGACCAGATCGGCGAGCGCCTGACGCCAAGGAGTGGCCTGGCCACCGAAGGTGATGATGTAGGGCTCGCCTCCGCTCAGGCGCTCAGCGATCGTGGTCGCGGGGCTGGGGGCTTGCGAGGTCGTGTGCACGGTAGTGGTGTCCTTCGGTGTTGCGACGGCGTGGTCGGAGGTCTCGGAACGGTTACCAGAACTGAGTTCGGATGAAGACGGACGAACTGACGGCGAGTGGGATCTAGAGGGGGATGTTGTCATGCTTCTTGGGGGAGTCGGGGCGGGCTTCGTTCTTGGCGCGCAGCGCGGCCAGCGAGTCGATGATGACGCCGCGGGTGTCCTCGGGGGCGATGACGGCGTCGATCTCCCCGATGGCCACTGCCTTATCCGGGTTGATGACGGCATCGGTGTACTCGGCCACGAGCCGCTCGTGCTCGGCGGTGGCGGCCTCCTCACCCTGCTCGTCACGGACCTTGGCCAGGTCGCGGCGGTGGATGATGCCGACGGCGCCGGCGGCGCCCAGGACGGCGATTTCGGCTCCCGGCCAGCAGAAGTTGAGGTCGGCGCCGATGGCCTTGGAGCCCATGACGATGTAGGCGCCGCCGTAGGCCTTGCGCAGGACGATCGTCACCAGGGGAACGGTGGCGGTGGCGTAGGCGTTGATGACCTTGGCGCCGCGGCGGATGATGCCGGCGTGCTCCTGCTCGGCGCCGGGGCGGTAGCCCGGGACGTCGACGAAGGTGACCACCGGCAGCCCGAAGGCGTCGCAGAAGCGCACGAAGCGGGCGAGCTTCTCGGAGGCGTCGACGTCCAGGGTGCCGGCGTCCACCAGCGGCTGATTGGCGACGATCCCCACGGGGTGGCCCTCGAAGCAGGCGAAGCCGACGACCACGTTGGCGGCGAACTCCTCCTGAACCTGAACGAGCTCACCGTGGTCGACAACCGCCGAGACCACCTCGACGACGTCGTAGGCCTGGCGGGTGGAGGCCGGGACGATCTCGCCGACGCTGCGGGCGGCCTCGGCGTCGGCCTGCGCGTCGGCATCGTCGTAGGCGTACAGGGGGGCGCTGACCCCGGATGAGGAGGGCAGGTAGGCCAGGAAGCTGCGTACCTGTCCCAGTGCGTCCTCCTCGTCCTCGGCCACATAGTGGACGACGCCGGAGACCGAGCCGTGGATCTTCGCGCCACCGAGGTCCTCGGCGCTGATCTGCTCACCAGTTGTGGCGCGTACGACGTCGGGGCCGGTGACGAACATGTGCGAGGCCTGGCGGGTGGCGATGACGAAGTCGGTTAGGGCCGGGCTGTAGACGGCGCCGCCGGCGCAGGGGCCGAGGATGACGCTGATCTGCGGGACTAGGCCGGAGGCGGCGCAGGTGCGGTTGAAGATGCGCCCGTACTGGCGCAGGGCGCCCACGCCCTCCTGGATCTTTGCGCCGCCGGAGTCGATGAGTCCGATAACGGGGATGCGCAGGCGCAGGGCGTCGTCCAGGAGGCGGACGATCTTGTCCCCCTCGATGGTGCCCAGGGCTCCGCCGGAGACGGAGAAGTCCTGGGAGTAGACCGCTACCTGGCGGCCATCGATCTGTCCGAAGCCGGTCACGACGCCGGAGGGGCGGGCCTCGTCCCCCGCCCCGGAGCCGGTGTAGCGGCCGATCTCCAGGAAGGTGGAGTCGTCGAGCAGGTCGTTGATGCGCTCCCGGGCGGTGCGCTTGCCTTTGGCGTGCTGGCGGGCGGCGGCTCGCTCTTCGGCCTCCCGGTCGACGCGGGCGATGCGCTGGCGGAAGGCAGTGGTGGAGGGCGAGTCCGCCATGGTGGTTCCCTGCGCCGGTGTATCGGCGGCCGGGCCGGCGCCGGCGTTGGAGTCGGTGCTCACGGTTCAGGCCTCCTCGGAGCTGCTATCGGGGGTGCTCATGCGCACCAGGACATCGCCGGCGGAGACGGTGCGTCCAGCACCGACGGGGATCTCCGAAATGGTCCCGTCGCTGGGCGCGTGGACGTAGTTCTCCATCTTCATCGACTCCAGGACCACGAGCAGGTCGCCCTGGCACACCCGCTGGCCGGGCTCGACGCAGATACGGGTGACGATCGCCTGCATGGGGGCGGCGATGACACCGGGTTCGGAACTGGTGGCCTCGGTCTCGCTGGGGGTTCCTGCGCGGGCCGAGCGCGCGGCTCCGCCGGAGCGGCCGCGCAGCGGCTGGGCCCGGTTGCTGCGCGGGCTGAAGCCTCGTGCTGGGTTGGAGGGGGCGAGGATCCCGTCGGGCAGGGTCAGCTGCATGCGCTGGCCGTTGAGCTCGATGATGTAGCTGGAACGGGTGCGCGGGTTGGCGACCGTCTCCGAGACGGCTGGAGAGTCGTCGGAGTCCGACAACGCCCCAGCCCCGGCCAGGTCGGGCAGGACCTCGTTCTCGATCCACCGGGTCGTTACCATCAGCCGCCCGGTCTCGTCGGGGGCGGTGAAGGCGGGGCGTCCCAGGACCTCTGCGTGCAGAGAGGTGCACACGGTGACGCCTTCGACGATCGTCTCGCGCAGTGCGCGCCGGGCCCGGGCGATGGCCTGCTCCCGAGTGGCGCCGGTGACGACGATCTTGGCGAGCATCGGGTCGAACATGGGGGTGACGACATCACCCTCGGTGACCCCGGACTCGATACGGATGCCGGGCCCGGCCGGCCAGCGCAGGCGAGTGATGGCGCCGGTGGAGGGGGCCAGGCCACGGGAGGGGTCCTCGCAGGTGATGCGCAGCTCGAGGCTGTGGCCGCGGGGCTCGTTGAGCTCACCGAGATGGCCGCCCTCGGCGATGCGCAGCTGGACCTCGACCAGGTCGGTGCCGGTGACCTCCTCCGAGACGCAGTGCTCCACCTGGAGGCGGGGGTTGACCTCGAGGAACCACAGGTCGTCCTCGGGGGTCAGGAGGAACTCGCAGGTGGCCACCCCGACGTAGTCGACTGTCTCCAGGAGGCGGCGGGAGGCCTCGACGAGACGGTCGTGAACGCCTTCGGGCAGGAAGGGGGCCGGAGCCTCCTCGAGGAGCTTCTGGTTGCGTCGCTGCAGGGAACAGTCACGGGTGGAGACGACGGCGAATCCGCCGTGGGAGTCCCGGGCGCACTGGGTCTCGATGTGGCGCGCGGCGGTGACGAATCGCTCCAGGATGAGGGTGCCGCCGCCCAGCGCCGCCGATTCGAAGGCTGGGGTGGAGCTGACCTCGTCATCGTTGTGCAGGACGGTGATGCCGCGCCCTCCGCCGCCGTCGGTGCGCTTGAGAGCGACCGGGTAGCCGTGGGCGGCGGCGAAGTCGATGACGGTATCGGCATCGGTGACCGAGTCGGTGATGCCGGGGACCGGAGCTACTTCGGCCCGCTCTGCGGTGGCGCGGGCGCTCATCTTGTCTCCGAGGGCGTCCATGGCCTCGGGCGAGGGGCCGACCCAGGTGATGCCGGCCTCGATGATCGAACGGGCGAAGTCGGCGTCTTCGGACAGGAAGCCGTAGCCGGGGTGGATGGCGTCGGCGCCGGTGGCGCGGGCCAGTTCGAGAACGGCCGCCGCATCGGTGTAGGACGAGCCCTCGGGCAGTGCGTAGGCCTCGTCGGCGAGCTCGGCGGCCGGGCTCATGAGGTCCTCGGGCGTGTACGGGAGGATCGATGTCGCCCCGAGATCGCGGGCGGTTCGCACGATACGCAGTGCGATCTCACCGCGGTTGGCGATGAGGATGCGGGAGAGGGTCACCAAGAGTCTCCTTGCCTGGACGGTGCCGGGTTGGCGGCGGGGCCCTCCTTGGGCCGTGGATGATGGATCCGTGCCTTCCCTACAAGCGCAGGCGGACAGATCCGCTGAACGACGACGTTACGTGGTCAGGGCACCACAATCCATTTGTGGAAACCTCACAAAGACTGGGAGTTGCGTTGGTGTAACAACCGAGACCCCAGCAATGCTGCGGCATAACGGGCGCCTGGCAAAGGTGTCTCTCACCTCCTGAAGGCCTTTGAGGTTTCCCACAAGACTCAAGGTGAAGATCATCGCAGCGCACCCTTCGTCTCATCTACCTCATGAGTATCTCCTTTCTCGGGCCTGGGGCGGAGGCCATCATCAATGGTCGTGACTGCGATCGTGCCGGTGGGAAGAAGCCGCCTCACGCAGCTCGTGGATGGCGGCCAGGGCATCCTCGGCCCGGTATACCGCTGATCCGGCGACGAAGACATCGGCCCCTGCCTGCGCCGCACGCTCGATCGTCTGCGAGGTGATGCCGCCGTCGACCTGCACGCGCAGGTTGAGCCCCCTGGCTCCCACCAGCTCGCGTGCCCGGCGGATCTTGGACAGCATCGACTCGATGAAGGGCTGCCCCCCGAAGCCCGGCTCCACGGTCATGAGAAGGAGGAGGTCGAACTCCCCCAGTACGTCGGCGACGGCCTCCAAGGGGGTAGCGGGCCTCAGCGCGATCCCTGCACCGGCGCCGAGGCGGTGCAGCTCTCGGGCCAGACGCACCGGGGCCGTCGTGGCCTCGGCATGGGGGGTGACGATCTGGCAGCCGGCCTCGGCGTAGGCCGGGGCCCAGCGGTCGGCGTCGCGGATCATCAAATGGGCATCCACGGGCAGCGAGGTGTGGGCGAGCACCGCCTCGACCACGGGCAGTCCCCAAGACAGGTTGGGCACGAAGTGGTTGTCCATGACGTCGACATGGATGCCGTCGGCACCCTTGCCGGCACCGGCGGTGCCCGTGACCCGGTCGAGCTCGTCGGCCAGATGGGCGATGTCGCAGTTGAGGATCGAGGGGTGAATGGCCGTCATCGGAATGCTCCTCAGATGTGCTTCATGTGCATCAGCTAGTGCGCCGCAGCAGGGCGCAGAACATGGCGTCGGTACCGTCGAGGTGGGGCCAGAGCTGAAGCATCTCGCGGCCGGCTCCGGCCGGCGGTTGAGGGGCAAGGCGGGTCGCGATGTCTCCGGCGTGCAGGATCTCAGCGCTCAGGCCTTCATGCTCCAGGCGCCGGGTGACGTCGCGCACCACGAGAGTCGTCTCCAGCGTATGTGGTGAGCAGGTCACGTAGGTCACCACTCCCCCACGCCGCACGGCGCGCAGTGCGCTGGCCAGCAGCTCTCGTTGGAGCTCGGCCAGGACGGTGACGTCCTCCGGTCTCCGGCGCCACCGGGCCTCCGGTCGACGGCGCAAGGACCCGAGTCCCGTGCAGGGCGCGTCGACCAGAACCCGGTCGTAGCCGCCGGGCTCCTCGCGCCCAAGGTCCCGTCCGTCCCCGCAGCGCACCCGGGCCACGTCCTGCGGCACTGCACGCAGGGCTGAGCTCACCAGGTCGGCCCGATGGGGGCTCACCTCGTTGGCGAGCAAGTGGGCGCTCTTCTGAGCGGCCCGTGCGGCCAGCAGAGCGGCCTTGCCCCCGGGACCGGCGCACAGGTCGAGCCAGCGCTCGTCGCGACCCTCGAGCGGGGCCTCGGCGGCGATGAGCGCCACCAGCTGGCTGCCCTCGTCCTCAACCCCGGCCCGGGAGTCCCGGATCGCCTCGATCCTGGCGGGGTCCCCTCCTACCAGGACGACGGCGAGCGGGCTGATCCTCCCCAATCGGGGTTCAACATCGTGGACCCGGTCGGCCTTGCGAGCGACCTTGGCCAGGGCCTCAGGGGCGATGAGGCCGGGCCGGGCGCACAGGGCCACCTCGGGGTCGGCGTTGTCTGCATCTAGGAGCGCCTCCAGCTCCTCGGCGCTGCGGCCGTGGGTGACCAGCGCCTGGCGCAGCGCCTTGACGATCCACTTCGGATGGGACCGGATGCGAGCCAGCGCCGTTGTTTCATCGGGGGCGTGCTGACGCAGATCAGTCATCCAGGCGTCCAGGTCCTGGTCACTGAGCCGGCGCATGATCGCGTTGACGAAGGTGGCGGCGCCGCGCCCGCAGGAGTCGGCCGCCAGATCCACGGTGGTGCTCACAGCGGCGTGCTGGGCCACCCTCATACCCATGAGCTGGTGGGCCCCCAGGCGCAGCACATCGAGCACGGCCGGGTCGATCCGTTCCAGGGGGCGGTCCGTGCAGGTGGCGATCATCGCATCGTAGCGCCCCCGCAGGCGCAGGGTCCCATACGTCAGGGCGGTGGCGAAGCCGGCGTCGCGCCGGTCCAGATCGGCGGCGCCCAACAGCTCGGGCAGGAGGAGGTTAGCGAAGGCGTCGTCGCGGCGGACACGGGTGAGAACCTCCAACGCCACCCGACGCGCCGGGTCCGAGCGGCGCTGGGGCGAACGCGCGCTCCCTCCAGCACCGCCCGGCCTACGGGGGCGTCGTCCCCGGCCATGCCTGTCCTCTTGACCGCCTCGGCCGCCGCGCTCACTGCTTTCACTGCGTTTACTGCGATCGTTGTGCCGTCTGCCGACTCTGCCACCGCGGTATTCGCCGTGACCGCCTGCCGTACTCCGGCGCGCCGGTCGCTCCCCCATCAGTTCATCCCCTCGCCGTCGTCGTTCGCGGGAGGTGGAGTCCCCAGGACGGTACCCGCCTCCGGACGGGCACCGCGGGCCCAGGCGTCAGCAGGCATCCAGCTGCGCCCGGCGGGCGCGACCCGCCCCAGGCGGACGGCGCAGCCACCGGTTCCCACGAGCACCTCACGCTTGGTGGCGCGCACCTGACCGGGGAGAAGGTCGGTGACATCCGGAACCGGGGTGACCGGCCCCAGACGGAACCTGGCTCCGAGGTAGGTGGTGTGAGCACCCGGTGCCGGGCTCACCCCCCGGATGCGACGGTCGACGGTCAGTGCCGGATCATCCCAACGGACCTCGCCATCGGCCGTGGAAAGCATCGGTGCCAGGGTGGCCAGCGCGTCGTCCTGGGGCTCAGGACGCGCACTCCCCTCCTCGACCGAGTGCAGGACGTCGAGAACCAGAGGGGCACCGGCCCGCGCCAGTCGCTCCAGGAGGTTGCCGCTGGTGTCGCCGGGGCCGATCGCCTCGGTGATACGGCCGTAGACGGGACCGGTGTCGAGGCCCTCCTCGAGGCGGAACACGCAGGCGCCGGTGATCTCCTCGCCGGCGATGATCGCCCGCTGAACGGGGGCGGCACCGCGCCAGGCCGGGAGCAGGGAGAAGTGGAGGTTCAGCCATCCGTGCCCGGGCACGTCCAACAGGTCCGCCGGAATCAGACGCCCGTAGGCGACCACGACGGCGACGTCGGCCCCGAGGCCGTGCACCCAGGCGCGCACGTCGGCAGCCGCCTCGCCCTTGAGGGTGGTCGGAGTGCGCAGGTCCAGTCCCGCCTCGCGAGCCGCTGCGGCCACCGGCGAGGGGTGTAGCGCACGGCCGCGGCCCTTGCGGGCGTCGGCCCGGGTGAGGACCCCCACGACGTCGTGCTCACTGGCGATGAGGGCCTCCAACGTGGGCAGGGCTACCTCAGGGGTTCCGGCGAAAAGCACACGCATGGGGCCGAGTCTACGGCTCCGCGCCGCCGAATGCCGGGTTCACCGCCGGTCCGGCGTGGGAAGCAGACCCAGGGCGATGAGCTCAGCCCGAAGGCGCCCCGCACCGGTGAAATGGTGGGTGCGCAGGCCCAGCCGATCGGCGGCTCGGATGTTGATCTCCGAGTCGTCGACGAACAGGGTGCTGCCGGCCTCAAGATCGTAGCGCTGGAGGATCAGCTCGAAGACGGCGTCATCCGGCTTGGCAAGATGCTCGCGCCCGGAGACCACGATGCCGGTGAACCGTTCGAGCTGGGGCACCAGAAGCCTGGCCCGTTCGAAAGGACCGGCATCGAAGTTGGTCAGGCCATACAGCGCTGCCCCCGCCGCCAGGAGCTCGTCGAGCACAGCCGCTACGCCGGGAACGGGACCGGTGAGCGAGGCGGAGAAGCGCTCCCGGTACAGGGCGAGGATCTCCACCCAGTCGGGACGCTCGGGGTGAGCGCGCGCGTAGTCGTTGAGCACCTGCTCGAAGGGCTCCCCCAGGTCCAGTCGCTCGTTCCAGGCGAGGAAGTCGCCGTCGGCCACGAACTCATCCCAGGCTTCGGTCGAGACGTATCCGGCCACAGCGGCCATCGGCTCCCAGGCGTACAGGACATTACCGTAGTCGAGGACGACAGCGCTCACGGACTCGGAGGGAGGGAGCGACACCGCGGCGGGAGCCTGCACATTCATGCCTCGGATCCTTCCACAGTTGTTGCGCAAGAGCCCCGCAGAGGCGGACCCCGGTGAGACGCTCCAACGTTGATGTAGCGTCCACCAGGGCCTGTTGCAGAAGGAGGGGCGTGGAGCAGTCTCGGGGGCGTTGGGTCGCTTAGCAGGCTCTATTCCTATGGATGTTGACGCTGCTGGGCGGTTCGGTCGTGAATGGGCGGTTGGGGAGGCAGCCCTTTGCGCGGGGTCGCGGCTTGTGGGTGTCGGGAGGTGGCAGGCCGGGGAGCCGCCTGTGCTGCGCGGGCCTTGATCGGGAACGTACTTCGTGATCGGGAACTGCGTTGTCCCGCAGACGACTGGGGGCGGATGCCAGTGGTTTGCGGGATAGGTACGTTCTGGATGGGAAACGCAGTTCTCGATTGGCGGCCGCCCGTTCCGTACCGCTGTCGAGGCGGGCCGGTGCCGGCCGGTGGGGAGCGGGGCCGGTGCGGTGCCCGTCGCCTCCCGCCGCCTACCGACGCGGCGTCGCGGAAGCGCCCTCAAGCCCCGGACGACCCGGGGCAGCCAAGCCCGACAGACTCGCACAACTTTACTAAGGTGCGAGCGAGTTGCCTGCAGACTGGGACGTGCGCAGAGATCCCTCGAGGTAGATTGCCACGCAGTAGGGCGAATATCACGTATCGATGACAGCTGCTTGACCAAGCTGCTTCAAACTCCCTCTTATCAAGGGTTTCCATTCCTCGACGATCCTGGTACGATCGTACCAATCCGGTACAGGCGTACCACTTCAATCGTCAGGGCGCGTGATGCGCATCATGATCCATATCAACGACACAGTGCTGTGTCAGAGAGGACGTCATGGATCTTTCCGTGGGTTCCGAAATCGGGAGGCTTCGGCAGGTCATCCTGCACAGGCCTGGCAGTGAGATGCTCAGGCTCACTCCACAGAACAAGGACCACCTCCTGTTCGACGACGTCCTGTGGCTCGAGCGAGCCCAGGAGGAGCACGATCAGTTTGCGCGCGTGCTGACCGATCGCGACGTCGAGGTGTTCTACCTCAGCGACCTCTTGGCCGAGACTCTTGAGGTGCCCGAGGCCAGGGACTACATCCTGGACCGGGTCATCAACGAGAACGCCAACGGCCCCATTGCCGCTGAGCCGATGCGGGCCCTGGCTCAGGGGCTGTCCGGAACCGACCTGGCCGAGCTCCTCATCGCCGGCATTACCAAGGCCGAGCTGCTGGAGCGCACCTCGTGCCCGGATTCCCTGGTGCTGGCCTCCATGAACGACGACGACCTGCTCCTGGCGCCGCTGCCCAACCACCTGTTCACCCGCGACACGTCGTGCTGGATCTACAACGGCGTGTCCATCAACTCGATGACGATGCCGGCCAGGCAGCGCGAGACCATCAACTACGAGGCGATCTACCGCTGGCACCCCCGCTTCGCAAACGCTGACTTCCCCGTGTGGTCCGAGGGCACCCAGGCCGGTCCCGCCACGGTCGAGGGTGGAGACGTGCAGATCATCGGCAACGGTGCCGTCCTGGTCGGAGTCTCGGAGCGCACCACCGCCCAGGGCATCGAGAGGCTCGCCAGCCGACTCTTCTCCGGAGGGAAGGTCAACCAGGTGGTCGCCGTCGAGATGAAACGGACGCGCGCGCAGATGCACCTGGATACGGTTATGACCATGGTCGATGCCGGCACCTTCACCGTCTACGGGGGCCTGGGGATGCTGCCGACGCTCACTGTGCGTCCGGGAGACGACGGACAGATCAGCGTCACCCGCAACGACCCGGAGGACATGTACCGTGTTATCGCCCAGGCACTGGGCATCGACGACCTTACCGTCCTCATCACGCCTCAGGACTCGATGGCCGCTGCGCGCGAGCAGTGGGACGATGGTTCCAACTCGCTGGCCGTCGCCCCCGGCGTCATCGTCGCCTACGAGCGCAATGTCAACACTAACGAGTACCTCACCTCCCACGGTATCGAGGTCCTGACGATCCCGGGCTCGGAGGTCGGGCGCGGGCGCGGCGGCCCGCACTGCATGAGCTGCCCGATCCTGCGGGACCCGGTCGTCTGAATCGGTCTCCCATTGGTGCTTTCGGCGTCCATGTAAGAGTATCCATCATCCACTCAACTATCCAGAAGAAGGAGTCCTTATGGCCCACCCCCTTCATAACCGCAACTTCCTCAAGGAGCTCGACTTCACCGCCGATGAGTGGGGCATCCTGCTCCAGCTGGCGGCTCAGCTCAAGGAGGACAAGAAGGCCGGCCGCGAGGTGAAGCGGCTGACTGGCAAGAACATCGCGCTCATCTTCGAGAAGACCTCGACTCGCACCCGCTGCTCCTTCGAGGTAGCCGCCTACGACCAGGGCGCCCAGGTCACCTACCTGGACCCCTCGGGCTCGCAGATGGGCCACAAGGAGTCGGTGGCGGACACCGCCCGGGTCCTGGGCCGCTTCTACGACGGCATCGAGTTCCGCGGCAAGAAGCAGGAGCACGTCGAGGCTCTGGCTGAGCTCTCGGGCGTGCCGGTGTGGAACGGGCTGACTGACGAGTGGCACCCCACCCAGATGCTCGCCGACCAGTTGACCATGCTGGAGCACTCGGGCAAGCCGATCGAGGAGATCTCCTTCGCCTACCTCGGGGACGCCCGCAACAACGTGGCCAACTCGCTGCTCATCTCCGGCGCCCTCATGGGAATGGATGTGCGGATGGTGGGACCAGCCGAGCTGCAGACACCTCCCGAGGTGGTGGCCCAGGCGGAGAAGCTGGCGGAGAAGAGCGGAGCCCGTATCCTCGTCACCGACGACGCCGCCGAGGGCGTCAAGGGAGTCGACTTCCTCTACACCGACGTGTGGGTCTCGATGGGTGAGCCCAAGGAGGTGTGGGACCAGCGCATCGCCCTGCTGCATCCCTACCAGGTCAACGCCAAGCTAGTGGAGGCCACCGGCAACCCCGACGTCAAGTTCCTCCACTGTCTGCCGGCTTTCCACGATCGCAACACCACCGTGGGCGAGGATATCTTCAACAAGACAGGCATGGACGGCCTGGAGGTGACCGATGACGTCTTCGAGACTGAGCGCAACGTAGCCTTCGACCAGGCCGAGAACCGCATGCACACCATCAAGGCCGTCATGGTCGCAACCCTCGGAGAATGGGACTGAGCCGTGAGAATCGTTGTTGCCCTCGGCGGAAACGCCCTCTTACGTCGGGGTGAGAAGCCCGACGCCAGCATCCAGATCCACAATGTCGAGGTGGCAGCGCGTGAGCTGGCCAAGCTAGCAGAGAAGCACGAGCTGGTCCTCACCCACGGTAACGGCCCCCAGGTGGGCGTCCTCGCCCTGGAGTCCGCCAACGATGAGCGGCTCTCGGAGCCCTACCCCTTCGACACCCTCGGTGCCCAGACCCAGGGCATGATCGGCTACTGGCTGCTGCAGGCCATGCAGAACGCCCTGCCGGGGCGTCATGTAGCTGCAATGGTCAACCAGACCCTGGTCCTGGCCGGCGACCCGGCCTTCTCCAACCCCACCAAGTTCGTCGGTGAGGTGTACTCCAAGGAAGAGGCCGAGAAACTGGCCGAGGAGCGGGGCTGGGTGGTCAAGCCCGACGGCGAGCACTACCGCCGCGTCGTCGGCTCGCCCAAGCCGCAGCGCGTCATCGAGACTCGGCTGGTGCGCTCGCTCCTGGAAGCCGGTGCCATCGTCGTCTGCTCCGGTGGAGGCGGGGTCCCCGTCATCCGCAGCACCGAAGGCAAGCTTAAGGGCATCGAGGCCGTCATCGACAAGGACCTCACCGCATCCGTCCTGGCCGAGGCTCTCGAGGCCGACGCCCTCCTCATTCTCACCGACGTCGATGGCGTCTACGAGGACTTCGGAACCGAGAACCAGAAACAGGTTCCGCGGGCAACGCCGGCAGCGCTGCGTGCCATGGGTCTTCCCAGCGGATCCATGGGGCCAAAGGTCGAGGCGGTGTGCCGATTTGTTGAACTGACCGGAGATATGGCGGCAATCGGCCGTCTTGAGGACGCCGTTTCCATCATCGAGGGTCAATCGGGGACTATCGTGACTCCCGGGGGCAACTACGGTGGCCCCGACGATATCCATCCCCCGATTCCCGAGCAGATCGACACTCGTATTCGCAGAGCCTGACCGGCGCAACGGCATCGGTCCGTCAAGGAGGTGGTGATAACCGTCAACCACACATGACCATGCCAGGGTTCAGCTTCATTCTTTCTTTTACACAGAAACTCCTGTGGCGACTTTTGAGGTTCCTTCAGGGTAGGATGAGAACGTTGAACCACAGACATATCCATCTGTCTCAATTCACACACCATTTAACGAGCACAAGGGAGTGACTCACTCATGACGAAGATCGTCAACTCTTGGAACGA
>ERZ773049.1226-NODE-1226-length-14988-cov-29.193665_pt1 | contig 14988 bp, 9 predicted proteins | sample MGYA00580633_ERZ773049 | MGnify/ENA primary metagenome ERZ773049 (study PRJEB29015, sample SAMEA2737991) | human oral metagenome | biome: human oral; feature: human-associated habitat; material: dental | place: China | collected 2066 ... | reverse complement strand
GACTAAAGCTTACTCAAAATAGTATACAGATTTTATGGGTTTGTGTCAATTAAAAGTTACTACGATTTTTACCTTTGTAAAAGATAGATTTTACATTTATTTTCGTCTAATTAAAAAATCTAAACACTCAAAATTAAGTACCAAACTATGTTCCAATAACAAACCTATATTATAAATACAAAACTATATCAAAAAAACCATAAATCAATATTGAAGACTAATACCACCAATAGCCATATCACTAACAAATACGATGCTTGTATAGCATAATGTTTCCTTTGTGTAGTATATTCTATTCGTTTAATCTCTTTAAGATTATATGCTCGATATTCTAATAAGTGATTATGTATATTAAATGATAATAATACATCTAATAGTACAATACCTAAGAGTATACGTTCCGATATAGTAAACTGAAAGAAATCAACGGAGCCAATAAAGTAAGATGATACTATGAATGCTAACGAAAACAAAATATTAACAAGGCTCAACCAATTATACCAAGCGTAGTCCTGCCCTATTGTAAAAGTTACGACACCATGTTTGTTTAAGATTTCCAATAATAATTTTATAAGAAAATATATAAGAAAGATAATTAGAAATATTATCATTATAAGATGTCTAAATGATATATTCTCAATATTTGATAATAAAAACATATTCTTTAGAAATACCTCTTCAATTAAAACGGCCAATACTTTCTAGCTTTCTCTCTGCGTTCTCTTTCTACATCTTCAAGCTGTTTATCTATTTTCTCCAACCACTCTTTTGCTGTATCAATTGCAGTACCTTTTATTCCAGCTTCACTCAACTTAAAAGCAGTAATCTTAGCCAGATTAACCACCTTATTTTTACTAGGTTTTATATGGGGTTTTGTTTTAATTAATCCTAAATCATGAGCCAAATTAACGCTATCTAATGTGGTAGAGGCAGCTTTTCCTGTAGTTGAGTCATATCGCTCATTATTTTCATTAAATGAATTTCCAAACATTCCTACATTGTAGGCTTTACCACCAAGACCGCCCAACATTTTTGCATCTCGAACTCTAATATTATTATTCATCGGTTTAGATACAGATAAATACGCTTTCTCAACAGTTTTACCAAAAGCATTTTCACCTACATAAGTTAAAGTACCTGTAGCAAAGTTTTTAGGCGCATTATTTATAACACTTGATACTGGTGAAAAAGAGCTCACATTATTAGTATCAGCAGCTACTTCTAACTTTTCAGTATCGTTTTTAACAATTATAGGATATAAAGGTTTAACTAATCCGATCCACTCATCAATATTCGAATAACTTCTATCAGAATTAATTATTACCTCTTGTCCTCTCGACTATGCCCCTTTTTCTGCAAATTGAATAACGGCGACCTCCTCGGCAAAAACCATACGCCTGATATTGATTACCAAAATTTCTACACCGTACATATGCTTGGTTTTGATCTGTTCCATTTAATTCTACTGGTACAATAATATTTATATATTCATCAAGCACAAGTTCACTATTGATTCTAATAACACCTGATGCATCCCATTTAGTGCCATATTGTGCCTCAGCTGTACCTATCACTGGTGAACGGCCTAGGCTACCATTTACAGCGGCACCTAGTAGTGCACTTAATGTTTGAGCCACATCAGATTTCTCTTTTACAATTTTTTGAATTTCTCCAATAAAATCTTCATTTGTAGCACCAGCATAAAAACCACTACCAGCTTTATTCCCTGCTATACGAGCAGATACTTCAGCGACTACACCATGAGCTATCGCTTTTGCTGTTTTACCTTCTTTATAGGTTGAACTCTAATTATGTAATTGACCAAAGGCTTCTTTTGCAAATAATTTAGTTTACTTTAACCATTATTCCAACATATCATATTAAAACCCATTATACTTAAGCCACAAATATAGAACTATTGCGATAGCAGGATATAGCAACATATATCGAGCTAATTTTTTACCATTATGATATTGTGGAGAAGATTTTTTTTGTATTGTAATAATCATCCCTGATAAGTAAATTAAAATTACACCCAAAATCGTACTACTCATGATTATCATAAAATCATCTATAAACCAAAATACATATCCTAATAGCCCAACATAAAAATAAGAAATGACAATAAATGTTTTAAATAGCTTTGGAAAGCGCATATTTAAAGACATCTCTTTATAGCCCACATTATTCGTCCAAGCTAATATATATATCTTTGTATAAATACATAAAGTTATAATAAACCAACATAAAAATAATCCTTTATATCCCCACATGCTTATCTCTTTCTTCTTTCTCCTTCAACAATTTATATTTCTGATACTCAACAAAAATGCCATAGGATACATTAACTCCTACACTAGCAGTATAAGATAATGGCGCACCCGACCCTAACGTTCCAGCTGTGGCGCCTGCCGCGCTTAAGCTTGTTACCACTCCTAATCCATAAGCAGTTTCATCTAACATATTTGCCTTAGCAATTAAATCTGGATGACCTTTAAAAGTCATCTCATTATCTATTTTTGCCGCTACAAGCAATGCTGCACCTGAAGCATATCCACCAATAGCTCTTGAACCAGAATTAATAATTGCACGAGTGCCACTTCTAACATATCCCGGTGTCATCTTCTTAAATAAATTTTGGACACCTATAGATCCATAATGTTCTGCAGACATCGACCAAAAATTTGAATTCATATAACTTTCTATAACTTTTGAACCTACCTCTAAAGGCCGATCTTCTTTCTTCATATAAAAATTAGGAGTATATTTTAAATTACCAACGTCTTCCTTAACTTTAACTGTCAAAACAGATGTGGTCGGATTAAAATCATTTAATCTATCTTTTCCCGTTTTATAATCATTATATAAAGTTATATCTACTTTATTCCGCTTTCTTAAATCATAATCAGACTTAAATAAATCTAACGTTCCACCCTTAATATCAACGTCTACAAAGTTATAATCTTTATCAAGTACAGAGGTTATTTCCTCCCCCTTTTCATTTGTAGTTGTTATTACCACATATTCAACAATCGAAGCATCTTTATATAGTTTAGATATGTATATTTTTTCTCCTTGACTATTTACATATACACCCGTTGATTCAATATCATTTAATATATGTTTCATATTAGGCTCAACCTGGTTAGCATTCCATTTAGTCCCGTATTGTGCTTCAGCTGCACCTGTTACAGGGGAATAGCCTAAACTACCATTTACAGCAGCACCTAGTAAAGCACTTAAGGATTGAGCTACATCAGGTTTTTCTTTTGCAATTTTTTGAATTTCTCCAATTAATGCTTCATTGGTAGCACCAGCATAAAATCCACTGCCCGGTTTATTTCCTGCCATACGAGCAGATACTTCAGCAACTACACCATGGGCTATTGCTTTTGCAACTTTACCTTCTTTAGAGGTTGGATTCCAATTATGTAATTGTCCAAAGGCTTCTTTTGCAAATAACTTAGATAATTCTTGACGTTCTTCAATTTTCTTTTTATCAAAGATTTCATCAAGCTTATTCAAGCTATCTTTTGTATCTCGAGACAGTGTTTGCATATTAAAGTTAGCGTCTCGTACTTCTATTGTACCATTTGAAATAGCAGATGTTGTAGTAGAAGAAGCCGATTTGCTAGAATCTGGCAACAGATTAGGTAATTTCCCTAATGTATTCCACACGGCATCTTGCCCTGCTTTACTAAGGTTCTTAAAATTACCAACGTGATTATAGCTCATACCTACATTACGAGATGTATATTCTGCCGTATTTTCAATATCTTTAACAACTAAAGATCCAGTAGAAAGTTTATTTTTATTAGAGTTTGCTGTACTATCTATAACAGCTCCTGTTAATGATGTTGTTTCAGCCGTGTTAATTGCAAATCCACCGTCACCTGCATATATACCCGCTTGATCAGTAACACTTGCATAATCACTTTTCATTTTACCTTTGCTTGAACTCATAGATACATTACTTAGAGAACCCGCATTTGTAGATACACTAAACCCTTTATTTGAGCTTTCACCTACATATGTCTTCGTATCTTGTAAGCTTTCAATAGAAAGATTGCCACCTACGTCGGCTGTTACAGATTTACCAATTACCTTGGAACCACTGATATGGGTGTCCTTTCCAGAGGTAATAGTAACAGCATCCGAACCTATAACAGTAGTACCAGTATGTGTTGTTACCTTTGTATTACCCTTTTGTTTTGTAGCATTAGCACTTGCATCAAAACCTAATAAACCGCCACCAGCAACACTAATATTAGCCCCAACAGACCCGCCTTTACTTTTGGCGTTTTCAAGCTTTTCACTTGTATTTGTTGCCGCTTGTAAAGATACATCATTAAACGCCACTAATTTGACAGTTTTACCTGAAATTATTTCACCAACAGTTTTAATAATCGTATAAAATGAACCTTTGACATATCTATAACATACGCTCATAGTTCAAATGAACGGAAAACAAAAGGACTCTATAGCGTTGAATCCTTCAGCATTACTTATTACTGAAAATTAGACTATAGAGTCCTTTTAGGAAAAAGTACTATCAAAGGCTAATTAAATTTAACACTCTATCTAGCCACATCTTATGACCTGAATTATAACTTAATGACGAATACACCTTTGGGGTAATTAATTTATCTATATAATACTTATCTTTCTCTGACAACGTATTAACAGACTCTATATTACTACCATATAGCGACACTAATTGAGCCTTACTTATGTACTGATCAAACAAAGGAGTATCATTATAAATCATGCGTATCTTATTTGACTCTATATCGATAACATAAACAGCTCGTTCCCCTAATACATAAAGTGTTTTACCCTCTAATAGTTTCGAATAAACTCGCACTTCAAGTGTTATATTCTTACTCTTATCCTCTAACTCAACTGCTGGATATCGACTAAATTCATAATTACCAATCACAACAATTTCCTTACTCGGATTTTGATAAAAATTCAGTGTAGCACTAGTAAATATGTATAAACTAAAACTTAATATGGCTACAGCCCCTACTATCACTCTTATATCAAAAATATATTTGATTTTTCTCATCACTTAATTTCCAATTAATAAATCAACCCACTGTCTATCGATATCACTTAATCGTCTGTAATCCAATATTTGATCACTGGATTTTATAGCTCTTCTTACATTAGATTTATCACTCTTTGTAAGTTGAGACAAAATGATAAACGAATCACCAGATACTTCAAATATTGATTTAATAATTTGCTCATGGACATCATTCTTCTTATATAAATTTGGATAAAACGAGATTTCTATAAAGGATAATTTATTTTCAAATATATAGACACCATATTCACCTACAACATAGGTCTTAGTGTTTGACGAAGTAGCTCCATAAACAAAAGACTCTATATTCTTTTGAGTATATGCATTATAAATTCCCCCATCTGCTAGTACCACATATTTGCCTAAACCTATAATTTGTATAGAATTATCTCTATTTAATTCCGAAAAGAATAAAGTATATACTTGAATTATAAGACATACAAATAAGCTTACTAAAATAGATTTCACAAACAACACTTTGATACCAGTCACCCCCATACTACTGGATTCTATTTAGAAATCTTGAATTACCCACATTATTTACACTATTCATATAGGCCTCAACTTTATAAGCTGGAATCGTTAATTTTATTGGCTCTGTAGTCCAGTAAAATGGACTGTATCTACCTCCAGCCTCAAGTTGTGCTACTGGTTTTTGAACGTTTATCTCATTAGGTCCAATAGCCCGGCTTATATGATTATCATATCCATCTGAGAACTGAATTGTTACTAGATAATCTTTTGTATTTACATCATATCTAACTGTAGTCAATGCAGTAAATTTACCGGCTAAATAGTATTGCTCTGAAAGAAGTGGATTTTCAGCTTCATAGCTATCTGACCATGTTTTCATCGAATTTGCTACATTCTCAACACCTTTACTATTATAAATTGTATTACTTACAATCTCTAAAATTTTACTGTCATAACGGAGCATAGCCTTTGCAACATTAGATTCAGCACCATATGTAACTAAGTCATAGGTATGCATTTTTTTATCTTCACCTACTATACTACGCTGATCAACACTAACAATACCATATTGACCAACCAATGCTTTCCGATTTTTAGATAAAAATGTATTTAATGTATCCACAGTGGATGGACCATACGATGCCATTTTAGGAGTCCAATATTCTCGTAATGAATTTTCAGCTTTATCTAAATCTTTTACTGTTAATTTCTTGGCAAGTACTTTATAGTGTTTCTCGTTATGCTCCTTATTATTCGCCTTAAAGAATGTATCGATATTATTTTCCATAGTCTCTGCTCTTAATTCTTTAATTGACTCTGTTAGTTTAAATCGATCAATATTACCGTTTTTATCTTCACCATAAATTACATTGGAAACCGAATGTAGATTCATCCCTGCTTTTATAAGACTTTCTCTTGCCAATTGATCAAGTTTCGAGTACACAACACTGTTATCTTGTGTGTCGTATTTTAAACTGAAATGTCCTTCTACAGAATGTAATTGCCCATTATATTTTATAAATGTTTCACCTATATCCGTCCCATCTCCGATAAAATTATCACCATAATAATACCAAACAATTGCTCCTCTAGGTAAATCAGACTCCTTTACCTCCACAACATTAGTCATATCATCAATAGCTTTATAGAAACGATAACTACCATCTTTTTGTTTAATTGCCTGATATTTGGCCTCTGGTACAATCTTACCATTAATCTTCATCGCACCTTGATAATTCCATTTAGTCCCATATTGTGCTTCAGCTGCACCCGTTACAGGTGAATAGCCTAAGCTACCATTTACGGCAGCGCCTAGTAAAGCACTTAAGGATTGAGCTACATCAGGCTTCTCTTTTGCAATTTTTTGAATTTCTCCAATTAATGCTTCATTAGTAACACCAGCATAAAAACCACTACCCGGTTTATTTCCTGCCATACGAGCAGATACTTCAGCGACTACACCATGGGCTATTGCTTTTGCAGCTTTACCTTCTTTAGAGGTTGGATTCCAATTATGTAATTGACCAAAAGCTTCTTTTGCAAATAATTTAGATAATTCTTGACGTTCTTCAATTTTCTTTTTATCAAAGATTTCATCAAGCTTATTCAAGCTATCTTTTGTATCTCGAGACAGTGTTTGCATATTAAAGTTAGCGTCTCGTACTTCTATTGTACCATTTGAAATAGCAGATTTTGTAGTGGAAGAACTAGATTTACTAGAATCTGGTAACAGATTAGGTAATTTGCCCAATGTATTCCACACGGCATCTTGCCCCGCTTTACTTAGATTCTTAAACTCACCGACATGATTATAACTCATGCCTACATTACGAGATGTATATTCTGCCGTATTTTCAATATCTTTAACAACTAAAGATCCAGTAGAAAGTTTATTTTTATTAGAGTTTGCTGTACTATCTATAACAGCTCCTGTTAATGATGTTGTTTCAGCCGTGTTAATTGCAAATCCACCGTCACCTGCATATATACCCGCTTGATCAGTAACACTTGCATAATCACTTTTCATTTTACCTTTGCTTGAACTCATAGATACATTACTTAGAGAACCCGCATTTGTAGATACACTAAACCCTTTATTAGAGCTTTCACCTACATATGTTTTTGTATCTTGTAAGCTTTCAATAGAAAGATTGCCACCTACGTTTGCTGTTACAGATTTACCAATTACCTTAGAACCACTGATATGGGTATCCTTTCCAGATGTAATAGTAACAGCATCCGAACCTACAACAGTAGTACCAGTATGTGTTGTTACCTTAGTGTTACTCTTTTGTTTTGCAGCATTAGCACTTGCATCAAAACCTAGTATACCGCCGCCAGCAACACTAATATTAGCTCCAACAGACCAGCCTTTACTCTTAGCATTTTCAAGCTTTTCACTTGTATTTGTTGCTGCTCGTAAAGATACATCATTAGAAGCCACTAATTTGACTGTTTTACCGGAAATTGCTTCACCAACAGCTTTAATATTTCCTTTGATAGAGTCTGCACTATTAGCCTCAATGGTAATATCTCCATTACTTTCCATAGAGCCCCCATCAAATGTATTTGCTTCATAAGAGGACTCACTTCGACTACTACTAGAGCCAATACTTACACGAATATTTACAAGATTATCTGCTTTAGCACGTTTCTTAGCTTTATATCCAGCTTGATCATTTTCTAAATCTGCTAACTGGGTCTTACCTTTTTGTACTAATGCATTTCCCTTTGTATCTTTTAATTTTGCAGTTTCCTTTAACTGTTCTTTTGATACATCACTCAAATTAGTACTACCAATCCCTGTTGCTTTATAGAGATCAAATTTAGCAGATTCCTTTAAAGCAACTCCATCTCGAATGGTTTGACGACCTTCTTTATAAATATTGCCAGCGGTATAGTTAGAATAATCATATAGATTAGTAGCTGCTGTTTTAAGCTCTTTACCTGCTTCCATATATTCTAGTGCAGCCAAACGTTTATCTTCACGACCTTTAGCTTTTTGTTGTAATCCATAGGCCGTATTAATAGCACTTGCTACAGAACCGCCAAGACTAACCGTAAGGCCAGAAGATTTATATTCGTGACTTTCTTTAGAAAGGTAATGATCTTCCTTGCCATCTAACACTATATCTTGTCCACTAAGTCTAATTCCTTTATCCGCTATAATATCTGTAGTAGTCAAGTGAACCGTATTACCAGCTTGTACAGTAACCTCACCATCAGTAGATCCTAAAGTAGTAGCTTTATGAGTAGTTTCATCGATATAGTAGTTATCTTTAGATTGCTTTTTACCAATCATGATACCCATACCTGCACCCATGATACCAGATTTTTTTACATCTTTAGAGGCGGTACTTAGCGTATGCTTTGCTGCTGCATTAGTTATTACATTATGACCGGCTAATACAGATGTTCCTGCGGTACTCACCACATTAGAGGATGTAAATGTCACATCGTTATTAGCGCCCACCACTACAGTATGACCACTGACTGTACTCATTAATGCATTTGTAGATTCATCATTTGTTTTGATCTTAGTCTCCTTTTTATTAAGGAACCCTTTTTCTTTGTACTTTAACGCAAATGCATCGTTAGACGCACTATAGCCATTTTCAATGGATACATCATGTTCACCAATCACTTTTACAGAACCAGTATCACTGCTAACGGTCAAATTACGAGCCTTAATATCGTTTTTGGCACCAATAGATATATCTCCACCAGCTTCTATTGTCGTTCCCAATTCTGTTTGACGATAGGTTCGTAAATAATTATCACCATCTTGAGTCATATCTTTTTTTGCGGTAAGAGTATCTGTAGTACTATTAATATCACGTCCAGCTGTAATAGTGATAGCACCTTCTTTACCTAATGCTTCGATAGTTGCACCACCTAGGTTTACATCATTGCCAGCAGAGACAATCATAACGCCTGTATCACCAGTTACAGCAATACCTGCTGTTTTATGTAAAACATCTTGGTTTGTTAAATGTTCAATGGAATTGTTAACAGTGATATTCTCTTTTGCTTGTAATTCTACGGCATCACGACCAATAATTTGACCTTGTTGGTAAATTGTTGTATCTGATTGCAAACCAACTTTGTCTGCATTAATGTGGCCACTATTAATAATATCTCGATCAGATGTAAGAATTACTGTTTTACCTTGAATCACACCTTCATTACGGATACTTTCCTTTGCATGCATAACCAATGCATTAGCACTCATTAAGGTTCCATCAGTATGTAACTGCAGTCTATCACTTTGTTTAAGGTATACTTTAGGATAGATTACCTCAACAGGTTTCCCCTCTACCATAACAACATCTTTTACAAGCCAGACCATATCACTAGTGAGACTAGCAGCTTGTTCTGCTGTCAGCGCTACACCTGGAACAATACCATGTTGTTTAGCATAGGCAATACCTGCATCCATGAGAGCCTTAAATTGACTTTCATCATCTGTATACCCATCAAGGAATCTATACCCTGTTCCAGATACAATCTGATTTCTAACTAAGGTCTGCTCATACAAGCCATCGCCTAGTCGTTTTTCAATATTCTCAGGCTTTGTTTTCATCTCTTGATACATATAATCGGATGATAAAAAGGCCTTTTTATTTGTAAATTGTGAATCCGTTTCAACTACATAGTTAGCAGTGTTTTCAGGATGTATTGTATACAAAGATTCTGTAGGTAATGACAAAATGTTCATTCCTGCAGTTGGTTTAGATGCATTATTACTGCTATCTTGTGCAAATGGATTTAAGAAGTCTTGTACCTCTTTACGGTGATTAGCCCCTACCTCACCTTTTGCCTTACCATTTTTGTCTTCATTCTTACCCACCCCAAGAGATACTGGATTTTCTTTACTCACTTGTGGCGTCATAAATACTTGCCCCTTATAACCTCTTCGTCTAGATTTATGTGGCCATCTTCTTTTATAGGTATACGAAGCTTCTGTAGTACCAAATGTATTAGTCACTTCTTGATTTTCTTTTGCAACTTGATTAATAGCACCCGTAGTAGCTAACGTACCGCCTACAACCATTTGACTATTATCATTAGTACCAGTGCCAGTGAATGACATATCTCCACCAAAACGTACTACACCTGGTGTACTATTTTTTACTTCTTCATGAGAGGTCATAGTCTTAGTTCGAATTATAGTATAATCATTTATTTTTTCATTAGCCACACCAGAAATCTGTTGGTTATATAGTTTAGCCTTTTCATTATGCGCTTTGATTTTATCATTTAATGATGCCAAAATAGGTTTAAATTGTGCATCCCAGGCCGCTTGTTCAGGGCCTGCTGTTTGAGGGCGCTCTGTCGTCATAGAGGTAATGCCAAATTCCTTAAAAATTGGATCATTATAGGCATACGATGGTACTTGTGTACCAATATATTCTGCTGGAATTGGCGCTTCACCAGCCGCTTGTTCTTCTGGTGTAATCTGTTCTACAGTAACATATTCTGCAGCCTCGTATATAGGCATTGGTGCCTTACTACTATGACTATGATAGGCACCATAACCACTGTTTAATGAACTAAATTCAGACTTTTTAAACGTTTGACCTCGCTCGCTATGATCTTTGTCTGTAATCAAGATTTGGTCTTCTTGCGCTGTAAGCATAGCGTCATTACTTTCACCAGAAAGGCCTTTTTCAATTTCAGGGCTAACACGTTTTGCGGTAAATGACGAGTTCTTATTTTGGTAGTCTTTACTTCGAATGACACCATTGCCCATTCCGTCAATAGTACCACCAATGTTGTGTAATGTATCACGACCATCTAGCGTTATAGTACTACCACTATATATAAGAGATTTTTCTCTATTCAAAATAGAGTCCGCTTCAATAGTTACATCTTCTCGACCTGCTATAGTACTTCCTTTATGAGCAGATAATTCCTCTTGTACTAACTTAACAGCCTTAAGTTTTTCATCATATACTTGAGATAGTTCTTTGATTTGGTTCAAATAGTCATCTTGTTCAGTTTTTGATGTAAAAGCTGTAGTATCTACAGCATAAGATGCTTCAAGCTTATCTTCCGCCGCTTTCATATCTGCCATAGCCGCATCTAATTTGGATTCTAACGCTACATTCTTGCGGTTTTCGAGTACCTTGGTTTGTATCGCTATCTTCCCACCATAAATACGACCATTCTCTGTATTATGTAATTCTTTACTATTAATTGTTGTAGTATCACCAGATACAATCACTGCATCAGTATTACGAACGGTACCTGCCACAACAGACAAGGAACCCTTACTTGTAACAGCGCCTTGCGTGTTAGCACCAGCTGCTATTGTATGTTTGTTAGTTAAGGATTCTTCTACCTGAATATGTCCATTATTAACAGATGTAATATGCCCTGTATTTGTTAGTTCTTTTGTTTCTAATGCTAACTCTCCACCAGAGGCAATTATTTTTGTATTCTGTATAGAGTTTGCTTTAGCCACGAGACTTGTATCCGATTGAAGCGTACCATTAACAGATAGGTGACCATTAGCATCTACTGAAACAGATTGAGTGCCTGCCACTACACCATTCAGATTAACACCTACACCATCTTCGGTACCAACCATAGTAATATGATTCGCGTACATTCCACCTACTGCCGCCACGTCTAAACCAATAGTTGGCTTTGTTTTGATAGTCGAAGGCTCTAACGCTGTAGCCTTTATGTTGTTAGCATCAATGTGATTTTGTCCTGTACGAGTATTAAGTTTGTTTGCCCAAACACCTGCATTTACATCAATAGTTCGTGCCAAGATAGACACAGAATCTGCACGTTTCCCATCAAGGCCTTTAGCTTCAATAGAGACATTTCCTTGTTCTACGCGGTAATGTTGTAAATTTCCAGCATCATCTAATTCTGGTTTACCAGTAGTTAACACAGCATGATTTGTATTAAGGAAGCCCCCTCCATTAACGGTAATTCCGTTAGGGTTAGCCACCACAACGGAGGCTTTTTGCCCCGCCACTTCTAAATAACCATTCATAGATGTGGGTGTATCTGATGTAACTTGGTTTACGATAACCTTTGCAGTACCATTCACCATGTTACTATTGCCTTGCACATAACCAGCAAGTTCTGTTTTACTCGTTACATATGAGTTATTTAGAACAGCACCCTCTTTCTCAACATTAAATTGATCATATTTATTCATAGAGATGCCACCATTAGTAGGTGCCGTAATATTAACCAATGGAATGTGATTAGCTGTTTCCTGAACTAATGGTCGTTCCGTAATCACTGCATTATTATCTGGCATAATAGGAGCTGCCAACACCATCGATTGAGAGGCTACTACTACGCCAAAAGTGAGCCAAGACAATATCTTTCGTCCCAGCGTACGTCGTTCTTGATTTGTTTTACACATACAACTCTCCAATTATATAAATACTAGCTCAACACATATATAGTCATAATTATATTGAGATTAGAATCTATACCCTATAGTAAATCCGCTATAAAACTTTTTCGTATGATATCCTTGCGGTTTATATAAAGGGGTACTTACAAATGCATCGACCATGAGCCCTGATGCATAGTTACCACGTATACCTAATGCTGTACCAGCAATACTTTTTCCAACTAACGATTCTGTACTTTTACCATATACAGCTCCTACATCAAGCCCAAAATATACTTCCGTATTAAGCCGCGGAATAACTGATGATACTTCATTACGTATATACCAGCCACTATCGCCCATAAGTGTATATTCACCATCAAAGCCATAAATACTATATCGATTACCAATATTGATAGTATCTACACTATATATTCTCTTACCTCCTTGTACCCATTGTCCATGGAATGAAGCGGTGAAGGATGCCGGTCGATGGCCCATAACAAATGGTTTTCGATAATCTACATCAACAAGCCACATATGATATCTAGATGTAGGCCCACCCATGGCAACAGAGGCCTTATGTTCAGGCTGTGCGCCAAGTGCACCTATCCCCCATTGGAATCCTAACCGAGAGTACAGCGTAGCATTCCCAATATATGTACGGTTAGAAACACCAAGCTCCATTGAAGTGGTACGTAATGCTTGCACAGGTAGTTCCATATCATTGATAAAGCGATGATTGTGACGTGTGCTAATAGAAATATCAAATGCACGTTTTTCACGTTGTGTACGCGACCAAACATGATTCCATTTCGCCTTCATAGTAGTGGACTTACCACTGTATGTGAAATCATAAGGATTAGATTGAATAGTTTGATGATATCTTGATTTAGAAAAGCTTACACTAAACGTATCTTTCCCATGAGGTATTACATAATTAAGACTAGCTGCACGAGTTCCTTTTATACTGCCCGAACCGCTAAGGTCACCTGACAGCGACATAGTAAAGGTATCATTAGCTCTAAAAACTTGGTCAAAAGATGATGTAAAGCTACCTTGATATACCCCTGTAGACTCTAAACCACTATTATCGAAACTAATTGATCCATGTACTGGTTTATCTTGTTTAATCGATAGTTCAATAATAGAAGTACCAACAGCTGTACCTGGAAGTAACTTCATTGTTACCGATTGAGATGATACACGTTTCATCTGCTCCAAGCCTTGTTCTACATCTCGGATATTAAGGATATCTCCTGGACGCACAGGAAATGCAGTGCGCCAAGGACCATGAGCCGAAGAATCACTATATCGAATATCTTCCACTCGTCCCGGTAGAACCATAAACTGCAACGTGCCAGAATTTACATTTTGTTCAGGAATATATACTTGTGAGGTAACGAACCCTCTATCTAGCAACTTACGTTGAAGGGAATTACGTATATTAGTAATATCTGCTACCGTTACTGTTCTTTGCTCATTTTTACGTGCAAGCTTATGTAAGAAAGCAAATTCCTTAGGTACACCCTCTAACTGAATATGATGAATAAAAAAAGATGCACCATTCTGATTTGAAGGTACGTCTATAGGCGCCGATTCACTAACAACAGTTTCTACGCGCTCAGCATCTAAGCGAAGATTCCGTTCCTGTTGAACTTCTCTGTCTTCTTGTAATTGTTCTTGCTGTGCCATAGGCATAATCGGATTCACTGCATATGCCCCAAAAGGCATAGATGCACCCAATACACCTAGGCTAAGAAGAACTAAGCGTTTTATCTTCACAAAACTCTCCTAAATACATACTCTAACAACACTAATCATGATTAAATCATAATTTTTTCTATCAACAGAATAACATGATTAAAGTTTTTTATAAATAGTTTTGTCTTATTTGAACATTTCAATTTCATCATTTTAGCTAATTAAATAAAAAAGCAAAAAGCACAGTGCCTATACGCATAAGCACTGTGCTTTCTATATTTGTAGAACTGTATGTCTTATTTCGAGTACAATTCGACGATAAGTGTTTCGTTAACTTCGATAGGAAGTTCTTCACGTT
>ERZ773049.1213-NODE-1213-length-15107-cov-19.189144_pt1 | contig 15107 bp, 15 predicted proteins | sample MGYA00580633_ERZ773049 | MGnify/ENA primary metagenome ERZ773049 (study PRJEB29015, sample SAMEA2737991) | human oral metagenome | biome: human oral; feature: human-associated habitat; material: dental | place: China | collected 2066 ... | reverse complement strand
CACGCTGAAACAAGGCTTGGATTTGCTGGGCATTGATGTGTTGGATGTGATGTAAATGAAAAGGCCGTCTGAAAACTGTTTTTCAGACGGCCTCCGTTTATCGGCTTCCTTCCGCCTGCCGTCTTTTCAAACCTTTTATCGGAGCGAAAAATCATGAAACGCCTGCCGGCCATCTTTGCCGCCTTATTGCTCCTTACCTCCTGCCGGGAAAATTCCGCCATGCCCGATAACCGACCCGCTTCCCAAGAACATCCGACAACGGCTTCCGATGCCGTGCCGACCAATGAAGAATTGTTGGCCTATGCCGAAGAAAACCTGGCCACCTACCGTTATCACGGTGCCGCCGCGTGGGCATATGAACTGAAACGGCGGGGCATCACCCTCCCGCCCCGCCTGCAACAAGTATTGGACGAAGAACGCTACGATCCCGATGCCCCCGTGTCCACCGGCAGCATCTACCATCTCCGGCCGCAGCAAATCGGCCTGCTGCGGGAGAAAGCGGAAAACGGCGACACGGCCGCCGCCGAACGGCTGTGGCGATATTACAGATTCTCTGCGGAACAAACGCCCGAGAATAAACGGCAGGCCGATTATTGGGATGCCAAAGCCGGCGGAGGCAGTCAGCCGAAGTAGGTTTGGCGGCAATGCGGGACGATGGCTGCGGCGGCGGATTGGCAGGGTAGTCGGACGGCATGGGTGCGGTGTTTGGGCTTGAAACGGATTGCCGGCCGTCGTTTTCTATTACCGCTTCGTTTGAATCAAGAGAGGCCGTCTGAAAGTTTCAGACGGCCTCAGAGTTTGCCTGTTTGTCTGCCGGTTATTGCGGGCGGGGAATTTTGTCGAATAGTTTGAAGAAATTGTCGGTGGTGGCGGCGGCGATGTTTTCCAAGCTGTCGCCGCGCAGTCGGGCGACAAATTCTGCGGTATGGCGGACGTAGGCCGGTTCGTTCGGTTTGCCGCGTTTGGGAACGGGGGCAAGGAAGGGGGAGTCGGTTTCCATCAGCATTCTGTCGAGCGGGACGTATTGTGCGGCTTCCTGAATGCTTTGGGCGTTTTTGAAGGTAACGATGCCGGAAAAAGAGATGTAGAAACCCAAATCCAAGGCCAGTCTGGCCACGCGCACGTCTTCGGTGAAACAGTGGATGACGCCGCCGTGCGCGCGGTGTTCGCGCAGCATCCGCATGGTGTCGTTGGCCGCGCCGCGGGTGTGGATGATGAGCGGCAGGCCGCTTTCGTTGGCGGCGAGGATGTGGTTGGCGAAGCGGCGGTGCTGCCATGCCAAATCGCCTTTGCACCAGTGGTAGTCGAGGCCTGTTTCGCCGATGGCGACGACTTTAGGATGGCGGGCGTGTGCCGTGAGTTCGTCCGTGCCGAATTCTTCCGCTTCAGGGTCGTCGGGGTGGATGCCGACGCTGGCGTAGATGTGCGCGTGTTGTTCGGCGATGGCCAAAACTTGGCCGAAGCTTTGCCTGCTGACGCTGACGGCGAGGGCGTGCGAGACTTGGTTGGCGGCCATGTTGGCGAATACTTCGGGCAGGCGGTTGGCCAGGCCGTCGAAGTTGAGGTGGCAGTGTGAGTCTATCAGTTGCATGTGTGTGGTTTTTGTAAGGGGTGAGGCCGTCTGAAAAACGGTTTTCAGACGGCCTCATGCCGGGCAGTTAAAGTGTGAATGTGATGCGATCGCTTTTTAGGGCGGTGCCGAGTTGTTTTTCAATCATGTTTTTGATGTTGATGCAGATTTCGTCTTTGCCGAATGCCACGCCTATGCCTTTGGGGCGTACGGCGGTGGATATTGCGAAGTTAATCCAGGCGACGTTGGTGCGCAGGAATTTTTTTTCTTGGCTGTTGCCCAAGGAAAGCGCCAGCAGGACTTCGTCGCCGAGGGAGAATTTGTCGTTGGTGGCAATGAAGAGGCCGCCGTGTTCGAGGAAGGGCATGTAACAGTTGTAAAGCGATTGCCGGTCGGGGATGTGGAGGTTCATCATTTTTGCCGGAATCGGGATGTCGGCGGGTTTGTTGAGGTCGTAATCGATAGCTGAAGACATATGTTGGTTTCCTATTTGTTCTGCCAAAAGTGCAGGTATTCGGTGAGCAGGTATTCGAGTTGCATTTTAACACTTAATGTATGGCGGCCGTAAGGGATGAGTTCGTTCAGACGGCCGTTTAGCCGGAATAGGGCGGCCGGTGTGGTGCGTCCGGCGACTGCGGCCGATTGTTCGCGGCTGGCGGGATAGTAGAGCGGCGGCATGTTTTGTTGTGCCAATCCGATGTCGAGCAGCCATTTTTGCAGCCAGTCGAGAAAAACGGCCAGTGGCTGTTTTTGTTTGTCGAAGGCGGCGGCGTAGTCGAGTACGGCCAGCAGGCGGGGGGCGGCCAGAAGTTGCAGCAGTTCCCCGCGCAGGGCGGTTTGGCCGGGGTCTTCGTCAAAGAGCGGTGCGCCGCTGTGGAAGGCCAGCAGTTCTTCGGCGTGGGCCGGGTGTTGTTGGCGGACGTATTCCAGTGCGGTTTGCCGGTCGGGGGCGGAAAGCACCATTTGGCGGCAGCGGCTTTTGATGGTGGGCAGCAGGCGGTCGCGGTCGTGGGAAACCAGCAGGAAGGCGACATCGGCGGGCGGTTCTTCCAGTATTTTCAGCAGGCCGTTGGCTGCCTGGGTGTTCATGCTTTCGGCCGGATGGATGAGGACGACGCGTTTGCCGCCGCGCACGGAGGTCAGCTGGATGTGTTCGATCAGGCCGCGTACGGCATCGATTTTGATTTGCAGCAGTTTGCGGCCGACGGTTTCGCCTTCGGGTATTTCGGGGGTGAGTTCGTAGAAGTCGGGATGGCTGTTTTGGGCGAACAGGTGGCAGGATGGGCATTGCCCGCAGGGTTGGCGGTCTGCCGTTGCTTGTTCGCACAGCAGTGTGGCGGCCAAGTGGCGGGCGAAGGCGGTTTTGCCGGTATTTTCCCTGCCGGAAAAGAGCAGGGCGTGGGGCAGTTGCCGCCAGTGGGCGGCAAGCTGTTGCCAGTCGGATTGATGCCAGGGATAGATCATGTGCGGGAGGGTGCTGTTCGGACGGGCGCATTATATAGCCGCGCCCGTTTTTGCAACAGTGGCCGTCTGAAAGCATGAAAAGGCCGTCTGAAAACATTTTTTGGTTTTCAGACGGCCCGGGGTGTCGTGATGTTAGTTGCCGATGCTGATGCCGGCGGTTACGGAGCTGTTTTGCTGATTGTTGCCGGCAGTCAGGAAGGAGGAGGCCAAATCTTTGCAGCAGCCGCAGCATGTGGCAACGCCCAGCTGTGCCTGCAGGTCGCTCAAGGTGGAAGCGCCGGCCGATACGGTTTCTTTGATTTGGTGATCGGTAATCGCGTTGCAGATGCATACAAACATGATCGTAATTCCTTCCCCGAGAGGTTTGTTAAATAGGATTCAATAGTGTTCGCAAATATAAATGCAAATGCTTCGTAATGCAAGCGCAAAATGCGGGGTGCGGGCAAGGGGTTGTTTTCAGACGGCCGGGTGGTGGAGCAGGCGGACGAGGAACAGCCCGCCCGCGGTGAAAAGCAGTGAGCCGCCGAGGTGCAGCAGAATGGTCAGTACGGCGGCGGAATAGCGTTGTTGTTGCAGCATGGCAACGATTTCGAGTGAAAAACCGGAAAAAGTGGTCAGGCTGCCGAGCAGGCCGGTGATCAGCCACAATTTCCAATACGGCGGCAGGTCCGGCAGGCTGTCGGCCAAGCCGGCCGCCAAACCGATAAGCAGCGCGCCTATCCAGTTGGCCGACAGTGTGGCGCGGGAAAACGGCTGGTCGGGCGTGTCGAGCCAAAGGGCGAGCAGCCAGCGTGCGGCGGCACCGAATGCCGCGCCGCAAACTACTGCCGACAACGAGGCGAAAAAGGGAAGTTTCATGATTCAGACGGCCAAATGGTGTTTTTACGGTTCAAGTAGAAATCGTCGTCGAAAGTCAGCAGGAACTGGGGTTTGAGGGCGACGAAAATGGCGGTAAACATGCCGGTCAGGAAGGCTTCTCCCCAGCTGATGAGGAAGAAAACGGGGAAAGCCTGCTGCCATAAATCCACGGCGGCAAAAACGGTGCTTTGCGAGAGCAGGGCGGTAATTGCCGCGCCGGTGGCCATCATGCCTGCGGCGGCGCAAAAGAAACCGTTGATAAAGATATACAGGAACAGATTGGGCGGAAGGAAACGGCGTACGGCGTAACGCAGCAATTCCGCCACCGCCAATGCGGGCAGGGTGACGGCGAGGACATTGAGCGGGGCGGCCGCCAGATTCTGCGCACCGACCGTCAGCAGCATATGCGGCAGCATAAACAGGGCGGCCAGCCAAAATGCCGCTGCCGAACCTATCATCAGGCTGCCCAGTGCCACGCCGAGCAGGTGGTAGCGCAAACCGCCGAGCTGTCCGCCGTCCAAGCCTGCCCCCAACGACCAAAAGACGGCGAAAAAACACAGCAAAACACCGAGCGCCTGCGGATTTTGCCGCCATGCCTTCAGTGCGGGTTTGGCGCACAACAGCAGGCAGGCGGGCAAAACGATATAGGCGGCGTAGAGCCACGGCGTTTCAAACCATGCGGTGAAGAAATCCATAATCCGGCGATGTTTCAGACGAAAGCCGCACATTATATGGCAAACGGCGGAAAGTTTCTGTTTGCCGTCGAAACACGCTAAAATGGCGGCTTTACGCATTCTTACGGAAAGCCGTCCGGAATTTATGTTTTGGATTATCGTCAGCATTGTGTTATTGATTGCCGTAGTCGCCTTGGTCGGCTGGCGGTTTTATCTCGACCGCCAATGGCAGCGCGAACTGCGCTATTTCAACCGTCACGAAAACGCCCCGCCACCGGAAAGCGGCGGCGAGGCCAAAGCCGTTTACGGTGCCAAGCCGAACCTGAACAACAGCCGGCACAACAGGCGCGATGCCGACGAAAGCCGTGCTGTTTACGAGCGTACGGTGGAAAAGCTGCGCGAAGTCGCGCCCAAACGCTACCGCAAACTGAATGCCGCCGATGCGGAAGGTTCGCCGCAGACCGAACATTTCCACGACCTGCCGATTTTTGCCGCTTCGCGGCCTCAGGAAGCAGATGAGGCGGAAGCGGCAGAAAATCCGCCTACCGAAGAAAATGTTCAGACGGCCTCTCAAACGGAAACTGCGGAAACGGTTCAAACGCCCGAGGCAGAATCCGAAGCGGAACAGGAAGCCGCGTTGCAGCCGGAAACGCCCGCCGAGGCCGTTCCCGTGTATTCCGCAGCAGCGGATGATGCGGCGGAGGCCGAAACGGATATCGAAAACGCCGAATCCGAATCCGAGCCGGATGCCGAGGTGCGCAAAACCGCACCGCCGCCCGATGCCGAAGTGATTACCGCCGACGAAATCGGCCATTTCAAACGCAGGAGCGTGCAGGAAATCATGGCGGAGGAGTTCGAATACACCCACCGCGGCGACCCGGCGGATGAAGCGGCCGAAATGGAAGGGCCGCCGTCCAAACCTTCTGCCGATGCGGAAGTGATTACCGAAGCCGAAGTCGGGCGTTTCCGCCGCGAGCCCGCTGCCGCCCTAATCGAAAAATTCAGCCCCGAAGTACAAGAACACGTCCCGCCGCCCGATGCGGAAATCATCACCTTGGCCGATGCCACCCGCAACCTTGCGGCAGGCCGCCGTGCCCATGAAATCAAATCCCGCCCCGGCCGTTATGAAGAGCAACGGTTCGGCGGCAGGCCGCCGCATACACCGGCTGCCGGCCTGCCCGTTATCAGTTACAGCGACCCTTCCGTTTTGCGCGTGGAAGAACGCGCGGCACAACGCCGCCTCGAACGGAAAAACCAAAATTTCAACGCCCCTGCCGCGCAACCCGCCGTACAAGAAGCAGTAAGGCCGTCTGAAAAAGGCTTCAACGCGCCCAAAACCATAGAGGAAAGCGACATCCGCGCCAATCTGATGATACGGCGTATGGCGCGGCAGCGGCAGAGTGCGCGCCGCAGCGACATTGCCCCGCGCATCATTCCTGCCGACGAAGTCATCTCCAACCTGGCCCGCACGGAACGTCCGTCCCGCCGCCTGCGCCGCATCAGTACGGTGGACAATGCCAGCATCCTGCCTGCTTCCGCGCGGATTTCCAATTACGGCGGAGAAGTGGTCAAGCCGAAACCCGCCGTCAAGCCGCTTCGTGCAGACAGTGCCCTGGCCAACCGTTTCGCCCCTTATCCGTACAGCAAACCGGCTGAAGTGCCGCCGCCCGATGCCACGGTGGTCGAACCGCCGGCCGTGCCGCCGACACCGCCTTTGAGTGTGGACGTCCCTCCGCCCGCCTCAGTGGCGTTTTCAGCCGAAATGATCCAGCCGTGGGATGAAGGCGGGGCGGCTGAATATGCGTTTGCCGGCGAAGAAGCGGCCGGTGGTATTTATTCCGATGCGGCGGACGCGCAGGAATGGTTGGATGACGTATTTGCGCCGTCCGAGCAAGAACAACCGGAATACGGCGGTTATGCCGACAGGCCGTCTGAACATGACGAACCGTCTGAAAACAGTGATTTGGTATATGGCAACGAAGCCGTTTTTTCCGAGTCCGCGCCGTTTTCAGACGGCCTCTACCCGCTGCCCGGCCTTAACCTGCTGAAACCCGCCAGCTACAATCCCGATGCGGCGCAGAGTGAGGAAGCATTGCTGGAAAACAGCATCACCATCGAAGAAAAACTGGCCGAGTTCAAGGTCAAAGTCAAAGTGTTGGAAGCGTATGCCGGGCCGGTCATCACCCGCTACGAAATCGAGCCCGATGTCGGCGTGCGCGGCAATGCCGTGTTGAATTTGGAAAAAGACCTCGCCCGCTCGCTCGGCGTCGCCTCCATCCGCGTGGTGGAAACCATCCCCGGCAAAACCTGCATGGGCTTGGAACTGCCCAATCCGAAACGTCAGATGATACGCCTGAGCGAAATTTTCGATTCGCCCGCGTTCGCCGAATCGCCCTCCAAGCTCACGCTCGCGTTGGGGCAGGACATCACCGGCCAGCCCGTCGTCACCGACCTTGCCCGCGCTCCACACCTCCTGGTGGCCGGTACGACCGGTTCGGGCAAATCCGTGGGCGTGAACGCCATGATTCTGTCCATGCTGTTCAAGGCCACGCCCGACGACGTGCGCATGATTATGATCGACCCGAAAATGCTGGAGCTGAGCATTTACGAAGGCATCCCGCACCTGCTCGCACCGGTGGTAACCGACATGCGCCTGGCCGCCAACGCGCTGACCTGGTGTGTGAACGAAATGGAAAAACGCTACCGCCTGATGAGCCATTTGGGCGTACGCAACCTCGCGGGCTACAACCAGAAAATACGCGAAGAGGCCGCATACGGCCGCAAAATCGGCAACCCCTTCAGTCTCACGCCCGACAATCCCGAACCGTTGGAAAAACTGCCGTTTATCGTCGTGGTGGTGGACGAATTTGCCGACCTCATGATGACGGCGGGCAAGAAAATCGAAGAATTGATCGCCCGCATCACACAGAAGGCGCGCGCGGCGGGCATCCACCTGATTTTGGCCACTCAGCGGCCGAGCGTGGACGTGATTACCGGCCTGATTAAAGCCAATATTCCGACCCGCATCGCCTTCCAAGTGTCGAGCAAAATCGACAGCCGCACCATCCTCGACCAAATGGGTGCGGAAAACCTGCTCGGTCAGGGCGACATGCTGTTCCTGCCGCCGGGCACCGGCTATCCGCAGCGCGTACACGGCGCATTCGCTTCCGACGAAGAAGTACACGGCGTAGTGGAATACCTCAAACAGTTCGGCGAACCCGATTACGTCGAAGACCTGCTTATCGGCGGCGTCGGCAGCGACGACATCTTCAGCAATGCCAACGAAGGCCGCAACAACGAAGGCGGCAGCGATCCGCTGTACGACGAAGCCGTGTCCTGCGTGATTAAAACCAACAAGGCCACCATTTCCTCGGTGCAGCGTTACCTGAAAATCGGCTACAACCGCGCCGCCAACCTTATCGAACAAATGGAGGCCGACGGCATCATTTCCGCCGCTGATGCGGGCGGCAAACGCACCGTGTTGGCACGCGACAGCAGCCATTTGGACGGATAAGGCGGGGGAAGCCGAGATGCAGAGATAAGAGGCCGTCTGAAAACGGCTTCTCCCCACCGCTCTTTTCCTAAGCCTTAACCTGATTGCGCATCTGTTTAATCACCGGTTCGCCATCGTGCAAACCGCCTTTGGATGGCATAGCCGTTGTTTCTGTCTTCGGCTCCGAACCGGCTGCCTTTTTTCACGTCTTACGCACGTGTGCACCCAATAATCTTTTCCGCCCGCCGTTGCAGGAAACCGGCTTTTTTATCAGATGGGCGGAAAACCTGGCCGATGCGGCACGTCAAACACACTATCGGCATATCAAAAGACCGAACAACCCTAAGGCCGTCTGAAAAATACAGGCAAAGGCCGTCTGAAAGCAGGATATGGATACTTCATTGCAATATTTGCGGCAACAAATCCGACAGGCGGCCGACGAGGGATACGCGCTGACCGTGCGGGGCGGCGGCAGCAAGGATTTTTACGGCGAACCTGTGCGTCCGGCCGCCATCCTCGATACCCGCATCCACAGCGGCATCACCGCCTACGACCCCGACGAGTTGGTCATCACCGCCAAAGCGGGCACGCCTCTGGCGGAAATCGAAGCGGCTTTGGCCGAACGCCGCCAAATCCTGCCGTTTGAGCCGCCGCATTTCGGTGCGGGTGCAACCTTGGGCGGCGCGGTGGCCTGCGGTTTGGCCGGGCCCGGGCGGGCGCATTTCGGCGCGGTGCGCGATTTCGTCCTCGGCTGCCGTTTGATAGACGGATGCGGCCAGGTGCTTGATTTCGGCGGCCGGGTGGTGAAAAACGTCGCCGGTTACGACATCCATAAAACCATGGCCGGAGCGATGGGGACTTTGGGGGTGTTGGCGGAAGTGTCGCTAAAGGTGTTGCCTGCGCCCGAACGTGAAATCACTTTGCAGTTTGAATGTTCGGCCGCCGCCGCCCGCAGGATGCTTCACGCCCGGATGGGGCAACCGCTGCCGCTGACGGCCGGTTTTTGGGACAACGGCGCGCTGTTCGTCCGCCTCGGCGGCAGTACGGCGGGCGGAGAGGCGGCGGCAAGCCGTTTGGGCGGCGAACGTTTGGACCGGCGGATAAATGCCGATTTGTGGCTGGCGGTGCGCGAACAGCTCCTGCCGGTTTTCAGGCCGTCTGAAAACGAAGATGTACGGTTGTGGCGCGTATCCGTGCCCGATACCGCGCCCGAGTTGGAATTGGACGGAACATTTTGTATGGAATGGGGCGGCGGCCTGCGTTGGTACCAAACCGGCCTGCCCGCAGACGAAATCCGTGCCGCCGCATCTCAAGCCGGCGGGCATGCCACATTGTTCCGCGGTGCGCTGCGGGCCGGCGAAACTGTGTTTACCCTGCCGCAGGAAAACGTGCTTCGTATCCAGCGTCGGCTGAAAAAATTGTTTGATCCGCACAATATTCTGAATCCGGGAAGGATGCCGGGTTTGGCATAGTTTGGGCAGGATGCGAAAAGGCCGTCTGAAAGCTTTCAGACGGCCTTTTTATGGTTGGGCAGTGTTGCCGGAACGGTGCTTTACAGACGGCTTACAAAGAGGTGATGTTGCCGTCGGTTGTGCATGATTTCGGCATCTGGTTTTGTCTCATTTGTTGTTCGAATCGGCATTCCCAAACGATGCTGTCTTTCATTACTTGCGGTGTAACGCTCAAGTTTGTGCTTTTAATCAAAGGGTACAGTTGGCTTTTCGGGTTGAGCTGGGCATGCAGTACGCCGTTCTCCACCGTAAATTCGCTCCAGTGCTTTTCCATGCCGGGAATGTTCATTTCTTCGGCGGGAATGTTGATGATGGCGGCGTTGCCTTTATCGGCGGCGATGTGTTTGGCCAGTTTGTCGCGCGCCTGCACCAGATAAACGTCGGCTTCCACCCATTTGGAACGGATAACGTAGTCTTGGTAGGCGGGCAGGATAATGGCGGCAAGCATGCCGAGAGACATGATGACGAACTGGATATACCCCAGAATCAGGCCTGCCAGGGCCAAACCTGCACCGCCCTGGCCGCTGCGTTTAATCTGACTGCGGGCGACATGACCGAAAATAATGGCCAGCAGGGCGAAGAGTATCGGGATAATCCAGCCGATGATGCCGCAAACCAGGCTGGAGATGGCCAAGGCATTGGTGCCTTGTACCGGTTGGGGCTGCTGTTGGTAGTATTGCCCGCTGTTTGACGGTGCGGGATGTTGATAATTGTTCTGTTGGTTTTGCATGGTTTATCCTTAAAAATGAACAAGGTTGGTTAATTCCATTGCCATCGGTTGCGCCAGGCACCGATGACGGCGTTGGGGTATTTGTTGCTGCCGAGGCTGCCGTTGAAGCGGGCGAGGGCGCGGACGATGTTGCCGTTTTCGACGTTGAGGTAGTGTCGCAGGATGGTGCAGCCGTAGCGCAGGTTGGTACGGATATCGAACAGGTTGTGGTCGGGTTTGCCGATGTAACGCTGCCAGAACGGCATGACCTGCATCAGGCCTTTTGCGCCGACGTTGCTGATGGCGTATTGGCGGAACGCGCTTTCCACTTCGATCAGGCCGAGCATCAGCTGGGTATCGAGGCCTGCGCGGGTGGTTTCGTATTGGATATTGATGAGCAGGCGGCGGCGCGACGGTTCGTCGGGCACAAAACGGGTGAGCCGTGCCGACATGTCGCGCAGCCAGCGTTCGCCGTCGCGCGGGTTGGTGAAAACCAAACGGGCGGGGTTGACGTTGTTTACCGACGTCCGCATGACGGAAGCCACGTCGTCCGACAGGGTTTCTTCGCGCTGCGCTCCGGCCAAGATCGGGCGGGAAGACAAAAGCAGCGCGCCGCCGGCCAGTATCAGACGGCGGCGCATGGGGTTGTGCACCGTTTTTTCCATAGTTTCCGCAGAGTGTTTCGAGTGGGCGGATTATATGCCATCCGGCAGTCAAAAGACAGGGAAAGGCCGTCTGAAAGCCTGTTTTCAGACGGCCTATGCGGCTTTTTCGATATTGTGCGGCAGATTCAGTCTTTTTTGCCGCCGGTCAGGAAACGCTGGATTTTGGTGCCGAGTTTTAAAACCTGCGCCAGTGTGCCGGTGGGCAGTTTGAGCATTTCCTTCGTCCAGCTAGTGGCAATATCCATAAACTGCTGCGTGTCGCGGATGCGTTTTTGCACCTGTTCGTTTTCCTGTTCGAATTCGGGCGTGGCAATCAGTTCGTTGAGGAAGTGCAGCGTCGGTTCGATCTCGCGCTGTTGGCGTTGTTCGACGATGGTTTTCACCAATACCCAAACATCGTCGGAGGTGGTGAAATAATCGCGCCGGTCGCCGAGCTGGTGCACGGTTTGCACCAGTTTCAAGCCTTGCAGCTCGCGGATGCTGTTGCTGACGTTGGAACGCGCCACGGTCAGCGTTTCGCTGATTTCTTCAGCATTCATCGGTTTGCCGATGATGTAGAGCAGCGCGTGGATTTGCGCCACCGTGCGGTTTACGCCCCATTTCGAGCCCATTTCGCCCCAGTGGAGCACGAATTTTTGAGTGGTCGGATTCAGTTTCATACGGCTTATTATGGTTATTTCTATTATTTCCGTCAAGACAGAAATTCATGGTTCGCCTATAATTGCGGCCGTCTGAAAAAAGCAGAGATATTTTCTATGAATCTCCATATCATCGACCACCCCTTAGTCAAACACAAACTCGCCCTGATGCGCGAAGCCGATTGCAGCACCTACAAATTCCGCACGCTCACCAACGAACTGGCGCGGCTGCTGGCGTATGAAGCCAGCCGCGATTTCGAAACCGAAACCTTTTCCTTCGCGGGCTGGTGCGGTGAAATGGAAGGCGAGCGCATCAAAGGCAAAACCCTGACCGTCGTCCCCATCCTGCGTGCGGGTTTGGGCATGCTCGACGGCGTGCTGGATTTGATTCCGACGGCGAAAATCAGCGTGGTCGGCCTGCAGCGCAACGAGGAAACACTCGAACCGGTGTCGTATTTTGAAAAATTCGTCAGCAAAATGGACCAGCGTCCGGCTCTCATCATCGACCCGATGCTGGCTACGGGCGGCTCGATGGTCGCTACCATCGACCTGCTGAAAAGCAAAGGCTGCACCAACATCAAGGCCTTGGTGCTGGTGGCCGCGCCTGAAGGGGTGAAACGGGTGAACGAGGCGCATCCCGACGTGAAAATTTACACCGCCGCACTCGACAGCCATCTGAATGAAAACGGCTACATCATCCCGGGCTTGGGCGACGCGGGCGATAAAATCTTCGGCACCAAATAATCAAACGCCAATAAGCGCAGGCCGTCTGAAAAACAAATTTCAGACGGCCTGTTATAATGCCCGCCTCATTTACAGACAGCCTCAAACGAGTCCGAAGCCATGCCCCGTATCGCCGCACTGCCCGACCATTTAGTCAACCAAATCGCCGCCGGAGAGGTGGTGGAACGACCCGCCAATGCCTTGAAAGAAATCGTCGAAAACAGCATAGACGCGGGGGCGGCCGAAATCGAGGTGGAACTGGACGGCGGCGGCATCAAACGCCTGATCGTGCGCGACAACGGCGGCGGCATCCATGCCGACGACCTGCCGCTCGCGCTTTCCCGGCACGCCACCAGCAAAATCGCCAGCCTTACCGATTTGGAACACGTTTCCAGCATGGGTTTCCGCGGCGAAGGGCTGGCCAGCATCGCCTCCGTCAGCCGGCTTACCCTCACCAGCCGCACTCCCGGCAGCGCGCACGGCCACGAAATCCGCGCCGAAGACGGCATCCTGTCGCCCGTTGCCGCCGCCGCCCATCCCGAAGGCACCACCGTGGAAGTGGCCGACCTGTTTTTCAACACCCCCGCACGGCGCAAATTCCTCAAATCCGAAAACACCGAATACGCCCACTGCGCCACCATGCTCGAACGCCTCGCGCTCGCCCATCCCGAAACCGCCTTCAGCCTCAAACGCGACGGCAAATCCGTTTTCAAATACCCGCCGCAAAGCTTCGAAGAACGCGCGGCCGCCATACTCGGCAGCGATTTTCAGACGGCCTCATTGCCCGTGGAAGGCGGGGGCGGCGGCATGCGGCTCTACGGCCTGATTGCCAAACCCACCTTCGCCAAAGGCAAAACCGGCCAACAATATTGCTTCGTCAACCGCCGCTTCGTGCGCGACAAAGTCATGCTGCACGCCGTCAAGCAGGCCTACCGCGACGTGCTCCACCAAGCCCTCGTGCCCGCCTTCGTCCTCTTTCTCGAACTGCCGCCAGAAGCCGTGGACGTGAACGTCCATCCCACCAAAACCGAAATCCGTTTCCGCGACAGCCAGGCCGTGCACCAACTCGTTTTCCACACCCTCGACAAAGCACTGGCCGGCACGCGCGCCGACCGGACGGAAAGTGTCGGTAATGCGGGCGAAGTGCTGCACAAAATGATGGGCTTGGCCGAAGAAAGGCCGTCTGAAAACCACGGCGGCAGCCATGCGCCGTTTTCAGACGGCCTCCAAGCAGGCAAAACCGCGCCCGTTTCCTATTCTGCCGCCCGGGTGCCGCAACAGCGCAGTTTAAGCCTGAACGAAAGCCGCCGCGCCATCGACACCTATGCCGAACTCTACCGGCGCGACGACGAACTGGCACAGCTCGAACACGAACGCTTCGGCAGCGCAATAGCGCAAACCGCCGTTTCAGACGGCCGGGACGAAGCGCACGGCGGAGGCGGCGGAAACGCCTACCCGCTGGGCTTCGCCATCGCCCAACTGCTCGGCATCTACATCCTTGCCCAAGCGGAAGACAGCCTGCTTTTGGTGGACATGCACGCCGCCGCCGAACGCGTGAACTACGAAAAAATGAAACGCCAGCGCGGCGAACAAGGCCGTCTGAACAGCCAGTCGCTGCTCATCCCCGTTACCTTTGCCGCAGGGCACGGCGAAATGGCCGCCCTGGCCGATTTCGGCGACGAACTGCGCCGTTTCGGCCTGGACCTCTCGCCCATCGGTGAAAACCGCATCGCCGTGCGCGCCGTACCGCAAATGCTGGGCAAGTCCGACGTGGAACAACTGGCACGGGATATGTTGCGCGAATTTGCCGAAGTCGGCGCGTCGCAGGCGGTGGAAGCGCGGGAAAACCGCATCCTCGCCACCATGTCCTGCCACGGTTCGATACGCGCCGGACGGAAACTCACCCTGCCGGAAATGAACGCCCTCCTGCGCGATATGGAACAAACCCCGCGCAGCAATCAGTGCAACCACGGCCGTCCCACATGGATCAAACTCACGCTGAAAGAATTGGACGCGCTGTTTTTGCGCGGCCAGTGAGGGTGGCGATTCAAAAACCAATCTGCAAGACCGTACCGATATGCCGTCTTTGGGATAAAGCGGGCACTCCTTCCCGTCGGGCGGATTAGTTTTGGGGCTGTCCGGAATAATCGGAACCGCCCCATTAAAAAATACCGACCATCGTCATTCCAATAAGACGGCAAGCCAAAAATTTGGGTTTGAGCCAGCCTTCAAGCATTCCAAAAAATCCGATACACGGATTCCCGCCTGCGCGGGAATGACGATATGGTGCGTTCTTATTTGAATTTGGGGCTGACGTAGATTAGCAGTTATGCTGGGCTACAAAAATGTAGATAACCAATTGTAAATTAAGCAAGAGAGTTCAAAAGAAACTGCTTGAGTTCTTTGTGCTCCAAGTTACCGCCCGTTCCGCTGCCGATATTTTGGACATTCAGCCCAACTCCGCCATCCTGTTCTACCGTAAAATCCGTGTGGTCATCAGCCATCATTTGGCCTTGGCTGCCGATGAGGTTTTCGAGGGCCCTGTCGAGTTGGACGAAACTATTTTGGCGAATGGTGCAAGGGCAGACGCGGTTGCGGAACGGCAGGAAAAGTAGTTGTCTTCGGCGTCCTGAAACGCAACGGACGGGTCTATACCGTTATGGTGGATAATGCTAAGTCTGAAAGCTTACTACTTGTTATCAAGAAGAAAATCATGCCGGACAGTATTGTTTATACCGATAGCCTGGGCAGCTACGACAAGTTGGACGTGAGCGGTTTCATCCATTACCGCATCAACCATTC
>ERZ773049.1211-NODE-1211-length-15124-cov-11.297631_pt1 | contig 15124 bp, 9 predicted proteins | sample MGYA00580633_ERZ773049 | MGnify/ENA primary metagenome ERZ773049 (study PRJEB29015, sample SAMEA2737991) | human oral metagenome | biome: human oral; feature: human-associated habitat; material: dental | place: China | collected 2066 ... | reverse complement strand
GTCGTCAGCTCGTGTCGTGAGATGTTGGGTTAAGTCCCGCAACGAGCGCAACCCCCGTCGCATGTTGCCAGCGGTTAGGCCGGGCACCCATGCGAGACCGCCGGCGTCAAGCCGGAGGAAGGTGGGGACGACGTCAAGTCATCATGCCCCTTATGTCCTGGGCTGCACACGTGCTACAATGGCCGGCACAGCGGGCCGCCACCGCGCGAGCGGGAGCGAATCCCCAAAGCCGGCCCCAGTTCGGATTGGAGGCTGCAACCCGCCTCCATGAAGTCGGAGTTGCTAGTAATCGCGGATCAGCACGCCGCGGTGAATGCGTTCCCGGGCCTTGTACACACCGCCCGTCACACCACCCGAGTCGTCTGCACCCGAAGTCGCCGGCCCAACCCGCGAGGGGGGGAGGCGCCGAAGGTGTGGAGGGTAAGGGGGGTGAAGTCGTAACAAGGTAGCCGTACCGGAAGGTGCGGCTGGATCACCTCCTTTCTAGGGAGCACGCCCCCGCGGGGGGCGATGGGGCGCGGGCGATCCCGCCCGACCCCGCTGAAGCTTGCCTCTCGCCGCGCCCGGCGCGCAGTGTCCGGTCCCGAGGGTTCGCCCTCGCCGTACCCTGAGAGCCGCATAGCGTGACAAAGACGAAAAGTTTTCTTTTTTCAAGAAGATCGCATCTGATCGCGCCGGGGGCGAAAGGCCCCGGGCGCAACGTATGTGTACGTACGAGGCCATCGAAGAGAAGATGGTAAGCGCACACGGTGGATGCCTTGGCACAGGAAGCCGACGAAGGACGTGACAAGCTGCGATAAGCCGCGGTTAGGGGCACATGCCCGCCAGACCCGCGGATCTCCGAATGGGCGAACCCGCCGGGACCAGAGGCCCGGCACCCCGCGCCGAACACATAGGCGCGGAGGAGGCAACCTGGGGAACTGAAACATCTCAGTACCCAGAGGAAGAGAAATCAACCGAGATTCCCCCAGTAGTGGCGAGCGAACGGGGAAGAGGCCAAACCGGCGGGCGCTTCGGCCCCGCCGGGGTTGTAGGGCCGGTCGTCGCGCAGTGACAAATCCCCGCGGGAGCGGAACGGCCTGGGAAGGCCGGCGAGACAGGGTTAGAGCCCCGTACGCGAACCCGCAGGGACTGCCGACCGGTTCCTGAGTACCGCCGGACACGTGAAACCCGGTGGGAAGCTGGGGGGACCACCCTCCAAGCCTAAATACTCTCCTGTGACCGATAGCGGACGAGTACCGTGAGGGAAAGGTGAAAAGCACCCCGGGAGGGGAGTGAAACAGTACCTGAAACCGTGTGCGTACAAGCAGTCGGAGCGCCCCTCGGGGCGTGACGGCGTGCCTTTTGTAGAATGAGCCAGCGAGTTACGGTGTGCGGCGAGGTTAAGCTTTGAAGCGAGCCGCAGCGAGAGCGAGTCCCAACCGGGCGCTTGAGTCGCGCGCCGTAGACGCGAAGCCGGGTGAGCTATCCGTGGGCAGGCTGAAACGGGGGTAAGACCCCGCGGAGGGCCGAACCCACCTAGGTTGAAAACTGGGGGGATGACCTGCGGATAGGGGTGAAAGGCCAATCAAACCCGGAGATATCTCGTTCTCCCCGAAATAGCTTTAGGGCTAGCCCCGGGCGTTTGCCTGCGGAGGTAGAGCACTGAATGGGTGCGGGGGCCTCACCGCCTACCAAGTCCAATCAAACTCCGAATGCCGCAGGCCCAGAGCCCGGGAGTCAGAACATGTGGGCTAAGCCGTGTGTTCGAGAGGGAAACAGCCCAGACCGCCCGCTAAGGTCCCCAAGTCCGTGCTGAGTGGCAAAGGATGTGCGTTTGCTCAGACAACCAGGATGTTGGCTTAGAAGCAGCCACCCATTCAAAGAGTGCGTAACAGCTCACTGGTCGAGTGGACATGCGCCGACAATATACGGGGCTAAGCACGGTACCGAAGCGGCGGACCCGCGCGCGAGCGCGGGTGGTAGGGGAGCTTTCCGTCCGGGGCGAAGCGAGGGGGCGACCCCCCGTGGACCGGCCGGAAGTGAGAATGCTGGCATGAGTAGCGAGAGGGGCGTGAGAAACGCCCCCGCCGTAAACCCAAGGTTTCCTGGGCAAGGCTAATCCTCCCAGGGTCAGTCGGGTGCTAAGGCGAGGCCGGAAGGCGTAGCCGACGCGCAGCAGGCAGACATTCCTGCACCCCCGACGCGGCGCCATCACCGACGGGGTGACGGAGAAGGGTAGCTCAGCGGGGTTCTGGACGTCCCCGTGAGGCCACGTAGGCCGGGCGGCTGTGAAACGCGCCGCCCGCGAGGGCTGAGGTGGCTGACGAAGCGACTGGGTGAAGTGAGTGAGCCCATGCTCCCGAGAAAAACCCCTAGGGATGCCGCGCGGGGCCCGTACCGCAAACCGACACAGGTGGGTGGGTAGAACATACCAAGGCGATCGGGAGAACTATGGTTAAGGAACTCGGCAAAACTGCCCCGCAACTTCGGGAGAAGGGGTGCCGCCGCCGGTGGAGGGGCTTGCCCCCCGAGCTGGTGGCGGCCACAGTGAAGAGGTCCAAGCGACTGTTTATCAAAAACACAGGACTCTGCTGAAGTCGTAAGACGACGCATAGGGTCTGACGCCTGCCCGGTGCCGGAAGGTCACGAGGAGCCGTCAGCGAGAGCGAAGCGGCGAATCCAAGCCCCGGTAAACGGCGGCCGTAACTATAACGGTCCTAAGGTAGCGAAATTCCTTGTCGGGTAAGTTCCGACCTGCACGAAAGGCGTAACGATTTGGACGCTGTCTCAACCATAGACCCGGTGAAATTGCACTAGTCGTGAAGATGCGACTTACCCGCGGAAGGACGGGAAGACCCCGTGAACCTTTACTGCAGCTTGACATTGGCTGCCGGTTCGTCGTGTAGAGGATAGGTGGGAGACGCCGAACCAGGGACGCCAGTCCCTGGGGAGTCACCCTTGGAATACCACCCTCGACGTTCTGGCATCCTAACCCCGCGCCGTGATCCGGGCGGGGGACCGTGTCAGGTGGGTAGTTTGACTGGGGCGGTCGCCTCCTAAAGAGTAACGGAGGCGCACAAAGGTCTGCTCAGCCTGGTCGGCAACCAGGCCGCTGAGTGCAAGAGCGCAAGCAGGCTCGACTGCGAGGCCCACGAGCCGAGCAGGGACGAAAGTCGGTTCTAGTGATCCGGCGGCCCAGAGTGGAATGGCCGTCGCTCAACGGATAAAAGGTACTCCGGGGATAACAGGCTGATCTTCCCCAAGAGTCCACATCGACGGGAAGGTTTGGCACCTCGATGTCGGCTCATCGCATCCTGGGGCTGGAGCAGGTCCCAAGGGTATGGCTGTTCGCCATTTAAAGCGGTACGCGAGCTGGGTTCAGAACGTCGTGAGACAGTTCGGTCCCTATCCTCCGCGGGCGTAGGAGAACTGAGGGAGGCTGCCCCTAGTACGAGAGGACCGGGGTGGACGGACCTCCGGTGCGCGGGTTGTCGACCAACGGCACCGCCCGGTAGCTGAGTCCGGTTGGGATAACCGCTGAAAGCATCTAAGCGGGAAGCCCGTCCCGAGATGAGTTCTCCCTTCGGTAAGGCCCCTCGTAGACCACGAGGTGATAGGCCGCAGGTGCAAGCGCCGCGAGGCGCTCAGCCGAGCGGCACTAATCGGCCGAGCTCTTCTCTTCCCTGAGCCAGGTCCCTGCGATCTCCTTGGGAGCGTCGTCTTGAGTCCCGCTGTGCGGCCCTGAGGGCACGGCGCCAGGCCGGCCCCTCGGGCAGAGAACGTCCCTCGCTGGTCGGCGGCCATGGCAGGGGAGGCACACCCGGTCCCATGCCGAACCCGGAAGTTAAGCCCCCGAGCGCCGATGGTACTGCGGAGCGAGTCCGTGGGAGAGCAGGTCGCCGCCGACCAGCGAGGGACGTTCGCGGGTGCCGCCGGGCACTGTCCCGGGGCGCCCGCGTTTTTGTATTCCTGCCTGGAGCGCCCTGCGAATTCCTGGGTACTCAATAAATTGCGTCAACTGGGTACTCTTCGGGGGTTCGTGTGGGTTGACGTCTCGGCAAATCGCGTCGCAACAGTGTACACAAATGCCCCGAAACGGCGCCGAGGGGCCGTTTTAGCCGATCTGCTCGCACGATCCTCGCGTCGCAACAGTGTACACAAGTGCCCCAAAACGACGCCGAGAGGGCGTTTTCGCCAATTTGTGTACACTCCTGCGTCCCCGCGTCTGTCCACAACGGTGCAACAGTGTACACAAATGCCCCGAAACGGCGCCGAGAGGCCATTTCCACCGATCTGTGTACACTCTTGCCTCACCGTCCCGGCGGTGAGGCCCGCCCCATCGGGGCGGTGAGGCAACCACCTACCCACACGAACTCACGAAGCCTCCAACTGGGTACATGCCCTCACGTGAGTGTTTACAGACTTTGGGGTAGGTGGATTAGGCAAACTGGCTGCGATAGAGCTCGGCGTAGCTGCCGCCTGCGGCGAGCAGTTCCTCGTGCGTGCCTTGCTCGACGATGGTTCCTTGCTCCATCACGAGGATGAGGTCCGCATCCACGATCGTGGAGAGGCGGTGCGCGATCACGAAGCTCGTGCGTCCCTCCATGATGGCTTCCATTGCGCGGGTGATGGCCTGCTCCGTTCGGGTGTCCACACTTGAGGTTGCCTCGTCCAGGATGAGGATGGCCGGGTCACACAGCATGGCACGGGCGATGGTGAGTAGCTGGCGCTGACCTTGGCTCACGTTCTCTGCATCGTTGTCGAGCCAGGTGTCGTAGCCTTTCGGCAGCGTCCTCACGAAGAAGTCAACACGGGCGGCACGAGCGGCAGCCTCAACCTCCTCGCGCGTGGCGTCGGGCTTGCCGTAGGCAATGTTTGTGGCTATGCTACCTTCGAAGAGCCAGGCATCTTGGAGCACCATGCCAAACTGACGCCGCAGGTCCTTACGGGTAAGCTGACGCGTGTCCACCCCATCGAGCGTGATGCGGCCGTCGTCGACCTCGTAGAAGCGCATCAACAAATTGATGAGGGTCGTCTTGCCCGCACCCGTCGCGCCGACTATGGCCACCTTCTGCCCTGGCTCGGCCACAAGGGAGATGTCGCTCATGAGGGGTTTGTCTGGCGAGTAACCAAAGCGCACGTGCTCGAAGGCAACGCGGCCTAACACGGGCTTGTTGAGGCGTGTCGGCTCGAAGGGATCGGGTGTGACCTCTGCCTCGTCAAGCAGCTTGAACACCCGCTCCGCTGCCGCGAGCGCCCCTTGCAGCGAGTTTATCGAGAACGAGAGCTCTGTGAGTGGCTCTGATGCTTCAGTCATGTACTGAAAAAACGCCTGAAACACGCCGACCGTCATTTGACCTGCAAGAAGCAGGTTGCCGGCGAGGATGCCGATCACGACCTGCGATAACTTCCCCAAAAGGCGGATGGCAGGCGAGACTGCGTTCGTGATGAAGTCTGCCCACGAGCTCACGTGGGCGAGTTCGTCTGATTGCGCGCTCACGCTCGCCAGGCTCGCGCTCTCACGCCCAAAGGCCTTGATGACCATGCGTCCCGAGTACGCCTCCTCAATTCCTCCCGTGAGTTCTCCCAAGACGGCCTGGCGCCGTGCCGCGATGGCGAGCGTCTTTGCGGACACGGCCTTCGTCGCCACGAAGGCCGCAAGCGAAAACGCAAGGAATATGCCCGTAAGCATGAGGTTGTGCAGTCCCATCATGATTACGGACCCTATGAGGGTGCAGCTGGCGATGATCAGCTGCAGGAGCCCGCGTTGCATTACCTCAGAGATCTTGTCGAGGTCATTCGTGGCGTGGCTGATGGTGTCTCCGGGCTTATGCGCGTCAAAGTACGAGAGTGGCAACAGCGCCAGCTTGTCTGCGATGCGCTCGCGTAGCTGGAGGTTGAGTCTCTCGGCGAAGCTTGCCATGACAAGCGTCTGCGTTGCGTAGAATACCCAGGCAAGGCTCCAGATACCCAGGTAGCAGAGGACCTCGCGACCTCCGTTGTCAAGCGTGAGCGTGTAGGTCTTCCCGGCTGCAAACGTTGCCTGAATGCTCTCCCACAGCCGGTCGACGAGCAAGGCGCTGTAGCTGACTGCGGCAAGCGTGCCCACGACGTAGAGCACGGTCGATATCGCGGATACGACGAGCCTCCAGCGCTGTCCCGCAGCGACCTCCCAGAGGCGATGGGCCGTGTTGAGCGCGTGCGCGGGGCGCTCCTCGTTTAGGGCATCCGCCTTTTGCCCCTGTTCCAGCTCGCTAGCCATCCAGAGTGCCTCCCCTTTCCTGGGACTCGACAATGCTTCGATAGTCCTCGCAGCCCTCCATCAGCATCTCGTGCGTGCCCACACCCACGATCCTCCCTTCCTTCAGGACGACGATCTGCGCGGCCTCGCGAATGGTGCTCACACGCTGGGCGATGATGAGCACGGCCGCGCCTGCGAGTTCGTGCGAGAGCGCATGGCGCAACGCCGCATCCGTCCTGTAGTCGAGGGCGGAGAACGAGTCGTCGAAGATGTAGAGATCGGCCCTGCGCACGAGGGCGCGGGCAATGGCCAGGCGCTGGCGCTGTCCCCCGCTGAAGTTGGTTCCGCCCTGCGCCACAGGGGCGTCAAGACCATCCGGGAGCTCGCGCACGAAGTCAGCCTGCGCCACGCCGATGGCGTGCCAGAGCCGCTCGTCTGAGGCCTGTGGATCGGCATCGCGCAGGTTCTCGGCAATGGTGCCCGAGAAGAGCCATGCCTTCTGGGGGACATAGGCCATGTGTGCCCTGAGCTGCGCCTGCGTGAGCGAGCGGACGTCTGCACCAAGAACGCAGAGCGTCCCTGAGCTCACGTCGTTGAAGCGCAGGAGCATCTTGGCTATGGTGGACTTGCCAGAGCCGGTGTTGCCTATGATGGCCGTCATTTGGCCGCGACGCAGGGAGAGGCAGAGATCGTGCAGGGTGTCTTCCGAGGCATCGGCAAAGCGAAAGCTTACGTGGTCAAAACGGGCGATCAGCTCGCTGTGGGGTAGGGTCGTGACCTTGGTTGCGGGATCAAGGATGGAAGGTCGTATGTCTAAGACCTCCGCCGCACGCGTGAGGCAGGCCATGGCGCGCGGAAGCTGCAGGATCGCAAACTGGGCCATCATCGTGAAGAAGAGGATGAGGATCACGTACTGCACGAACGCCGTGATGGAACCTATCTGCATGGCATGGGCTCCCACGCGGTCGGCGCCAAGCCACATGACGGCAAACTCGGCCACGTTCATGAGAAAGAAGCAGGAGGCGTCCGTGATGGAGAAGACGAGGTTCACGCGGATGGCATTTTTGGCGTACTCCTCGAAGGTCTTTCCCAGGCGCGTTCGCTCGTGGGCCTCCTTGCCAAAGGCACGGATGACGCGCATGCCTGTGATCGACTCGCGGAGGCGCGAGTTCATGTGGTCGATGAACTCCTGAAGCCTGAGGAAGATGGGTGCCGACCTTGTCACGGCCACGGCTGATATGGCAAGCATGGTGAGGGTGACCACAAGGAGCAGATGCCCCATGATCGCGTCGGTGCCGTATGCCAGCACGATGGCGACGACGCAGATGACGGGAAGCGGGGCAAGCATGAGAAAGCTCATGACCAGCGTCTGCTGGACCACGTTTGCGTCCGAGAGCGTGCGCGTGATCATGGAGCCTGTCCCCAGCTGGGAAAACTCAAAGCTCGTAAGCGAGAGGGACTGCTCGTAGACACGTACACGCAGATCGCGGCCGATGCGCGCCGCCAGGCGCGACGCGAACCAGTATGAGGCGATGCAGCCACCTGAGCCGGCGAGGGCCGAGGCGAGCATAACGAGGCCATGAGTCACGAGCGCGTCATGCGATCCGCCCGAGACGGCCGTATTCACGAGGGCGGAAAGCTCTGTAGGGACGTAGAGCATGCCTACGACGTCTATGAGGAGCAACGCCAACGTGGCTGCGGCAAGGCCCTTATACGGGCCTAAAAGCTCCCTCAGAAGGCGCAGGGACGTGCGCTTGCTGTACTCACGTCCCTGCGCGGTGCCTGCGCTACCCATGGGGTGGCTTGGTTGATGCGGAGCGGGCCATATGTGGAGTTCTCTCTAGAACAGGCCCAAGAAGCCGTGGACGAAGAACGCCGCCAGGACGGCGCCTACGAAGGGGGCGATGCCGGGGACGAGCAGACCGTAGCTCCAGTTGTTATCGGCCTTGTTCTTGATGGGAAGCAGCTGGTAGGCCAAGCGCGGTCCGAGGTCACGGGCCTGGTTCATCGCAAAGCCCGTGATGCCGCCCATGCCCATGCCCACTGCCCACACGATGAGACCGACTCCGATGGCGAGCAGCAGCACGTTCTCGCCCGCCCGAGCGGCCGTGGCTAGGATGGCCGTGATGAAGACGAAGGTGCAGATGGCCTCGCAGAAGAAATCGCGCGGGATGTTCTGCACGATGGGGTTGGTGGAGAAGATGTTGCGCTGCGCGATGGGGTCGATGACCCCCTCAGAGGCCTTGAAGTCGTCGGCGTACATGAACCACGCTATCACGGCGCCCGCAAAGCCACCGAGCATCTCGGCGACCACATAGGGCACGAACATGTCCCAGGGCACGAGGCCGAGCATGCACTGGGCCAGCGCCATGGCCGGGTTCATGCAGACTGCGCCCCCAAAGACGAACAGCGCCACCGTTATGCCAAAGGACCAGGTCGTGATCGCGAACATGTGGCCAGACCCCTGGTATTTGGTCCCTTTCAGCACGGTGTCGCAGTGGACGCCGACGCCAAAGATGATCATCAGTGCGGTGCTTCCGAACTCGGCCAGAATGTTGTGGGACATACCTTCTCCTCCTTGTGTCGTGTGGCGCACGGTGGGGCAGGCGCGCTATGGGTGGCGTGACGCCCATATAACAGATTCTATCGTGATGGGGTGGCCGCATGGCTCGAGGATGCGACAAAAGGCTCTTTGGGGCTTCTGGTGGGCACAGGCTAGGACGGTGCGAGATTCCAGACATAAGGAGCTTCTCCCTGCGTGCCACTCGACGCCACCGAGTGGCACGCAGACCGCGCACTCGGCGCCACCGAGTGGCACGAAAGTCGGCATATGCGCAGTTGCCAAGAAATGCCGTGCCATTCGCTGCCACCGAGTGGCACGCCCATCGCGCACTCGACGCCACCGAGTGGCGCGCAGACCGCGCACTCGGCGCCTGTGCGCGTATACTTATGCCATGAGACTTCCCAAGAACATACCCGTCTGGGCCTTCGAGTGCGCGATCGCCCTCTCCGCCCTCATATGGGGCGCGTCCTTCGTCGTGGTGAAGGGCGCGCTCGACGCCGTTACCCCAGGGTGGCTCGTGACGATCCGCTTCGCTGTGGCGGGGCTTGTCCTTTCCGTCATCTTCTGGAGACGCCTTCGCAACTACCTGGACGTCAGTCACGTGCTCGCGGGCGTCATGATCGGCGTGCCCGCCGGCTTGGCGTACCTCATTCAAAACGTGGGGCTCGTGGGAACGACTCCCGGGCGCAATGCCTTTCTTACGACCACCTACTGTGTTATGGTGCCGTTTTTCAACTGGGCGCTGCTGCGCCGTAGGCCCGGCGCGAACAACGTCGCGGCCGCCCTCATGGCGCTCGTGGGAGTGGGCCTTCTCTCGCTCGGCGACAGCGGTGCCGACCTCTCTCCCTCGCTCTCATCAGGTGATGCGCTCACGTTGGTCTCGGCCTGCTTCTTTGCGCTCAACATCGTCGCCGTCGGCCGCTATGCGGCGGCACACGACTACGCGGTCATCACCATCGTCATGTTTGCCGTGAACTCACTTATCTGCGCCGTCTACGCGCTCGTGGCGGAACCTCTGCCGGACCTCGCCGCTATGCCCGCAGACTTCTGGTGGCAGATGTCCTACGTGGCGCTGCTCTCTACGGCGCTCGCCACCCTCCTGCAGAACCTGGCCCAACGCCACGTCGAGCCCTCCAAGGCGGCACTGCTCTTCTCGCTCGAGAGCGTCTTTGCCGTCGCGTTTAGCGTGCTCCTGTACGGGGAGAGGCTCACCCCGCGCCTCGTGGCGGGATTTGCCCTCATCTTCTTTGCCGTACTCGTAAGCGAGCTTGTGGTGTCACGAGGGGGAACAAGAGCTGGCCGCCAGGAAGGCGACCGTGACGCGCGGGTGGGCAGATAGCCGCGACTGTCCACCCGCCCGATTCGGGCGATCGTAGTCTTGTCACCGCTCCTCGGGATACCTAAACTGCCAATCGCGACGCAGGCGATCCATGAGGTCCATCACGTCGAGGGTGATGCGCATGAGGCCGCGCGTCTCGACGTCGCCTGCGACGGCGGCCTCCATGTCGGCCATCTCGTAGCAAAGCGCGTAGTCGGTCGTGCCAGCGCTGAAGGCCTCGACGTGGCCGTCTGAGGTCCAGACGATGCGTGCGGAGTCGGCGCGAGGGTACTCCATGATCTCGATGTAGCACTTGTCGCAGCTGATCACGGCCCGCTTGGGCTGCTTGGAGTGGAGCGAGAGGGTCATGGTCGCCATCTGACCTTGGGGGTTGCGCATCACGATGCCCGAGGTCTCGTCGACGCCGGTGGGAGCCGCGTTCATGATGGAGACGACGTCGTCTGGACCTGACATCATGAAGAGGCGTGCGAGCGTGGCCGCATAGACGCCAATGTCGAGCAAGGCTCCTCCGGCAAGCTGCGGATTGAAGAAGCGGTTTTCCATATCGTACGCCTTGTAGCTGCCAAAGTTCAGCTGCACGAGGTTCATGGGACCAAACTCTCCTGCGGCCAGGCGTCGCGTGAGCGCTCGGTAGAGGGGCATGTGCAGGATCGTGTTGGCGTCCATGAGCTGGACGCCGGCTCTCTTTGTCAGATCGATGGCCTCCCGCAGCTCATCCCCGTTGAGGGTGATGGACTTCTCGCAGAGGACGTGCTTACCTGCGGTCAGAGCCTGACGCAGGAAGTGAATGTGGGTGTTGTGTGGCGTCGTGAGCCAGATGGCGTCGATGTCGGGACTGCCAATGAGCTCGTCGATGGTCTCGTAGCACCTCTTGACGCCATGCTTGTCCGCAAAGTCGTGCGCCTTCGAGGGGGTCCTGTTTGCGACGCCGTCGAGCCGACGTCCCTGAAGGGCGAGTGCCTCGGCCATCTGGTTTGCTATGACACCGCAACCGATGACGCCCCAGCGCAGGTAGGGGGCATGCCCTAAGGAGAGGCGCCTGGACGCCCTCGTGGCGGGCACCTGCCGGGCAGACACGCTCCTCGTGGCCTTTTGGCCGGATGGTTTGGCTGACATGGATCCTCCTCACGTCGTGTTGTCGATGGGCGCACCCTATTATGACGCTTGGTGCTGTGCACATGGCCTTTGTGCGAAGTTTTGCCGCATCCATCGCGATGGGACGGGCGCCTACGTGCGCGGAGTGTCGCTTGACGTAATTGCTGTTCCGTGCAGGCCCACCTACCATTGCGCTACCCTGCTGAGGTGTGAGGGACGCATGCGAGGGGGCGGAGATGACAGACGAGAGAAACCTTGGCGCTCAGGGGTCGCCGTTCACGGATGCGCGGCCAAGACTAGAGGGGGCGGGAGAGGCCGGACAGGGGGCCATCCCCACCAGCGGGCAGAGTCTGCGAGAGCGTGCTGCTGAGCTCAACCGCGTCTTGGAGCACGCCGCCTATGCTTACTACGCGCTCGACGAGCCCGAGATGAGCGACGCTGAGTTCGACCGCAGGTTGCAGGAGCTCATCGCCCTCGAGGCGGAACACCCCGAGCTTGTGAGCCCTGACAGCTACACCCAGCGCATCGGTGGCTACGTCTCGAGGCAGTTCGAGCCGGTGCTCCATGCCCGTCGCATGTACTCCATCGATGACGCGATGGGTCTTGCGGAGCTCGACGAGTGGCTTGCCCGCACAGACGAGGCGCTCGGTGCCACGGCTGCGCAACCCGTCGCCTATACCTGTGAGCTCAAGATAGACGGTCTCGGCATCGCCCTCACCTACACGAACGGGCAGCTCCTCAGGGCGGCGACGCGCGGTGACGGCACCACGGGCGAGAACGTCACGGCCAACGCGCTCACGATCAAGGACATCCCGAGGGCACTCAAGCCTGCGGGTCTCGCGCGCGTCGTGGGCGGCGGGCTGGGCCAGAGCGTGGAGGTGCGCGGCGAGGTCTACATGCCCAAGGCGAGCTTCGTGCGGCTGAACGAGGAGAGCGACGCTGCCGGTCGCGCGCCCTTCGCAAATCCGCGTAATGCCGCTGCAGGGAGTCTGCGCCAGAAGAACGCCAAGATCACCCGCTCCCGTGACCTCAGGACCTTCATCTACGCCGTTGCGGACGAGGGGCCGCTTCAGGTGAGCGCCCAGCATGACTTTCTTACCTGGCTCTCTGACTGCGGCTTCTCGGTGAACCCGCACGCCCGCCTCGTACAGAGCTCGGCCGAGGTCCACGCCTACTGCCAGGATGCCCTTACGCATCGCGAGGAGCTTGACTACGACATCGATGGCGTCGTCGTGAAGGTTGACTCGTTCGCCAACCAAGGTGCCTTGGGCTTCACGGCGCGCGCGCCGCGCTGGTCGGTCGCCCTCAAGTTTCCTCCGGAGGAGAGGCGCACCATCTTGCGCGCAATCCGCGTGCAGGTGGGGCGCACCGGCGTCCTCACGCCGGTCGCGGAATTCGACCCCGTGGTGGTGGCGGGCTCCACCATCGCCCGGGCGACCCTGCACAACATCGACGAGCTGCGACGCAAGGACGTGCGCGAGGGCGACACGATCGTGGTCCACAAGGCTGGCGATGTCATCCCCGAGGTCGTTGGTCCCGTGACCGAGGGTGACCTAGCGGTCGAGCACGAGGCGCGACCGCTCTGGCAGATGCCCGAGCGCTGTCCTGCCTGCGGGAGCCCCGTCGTGCGCGAGGAGGGAGAGGTTGCCTACCGTTGTCTTTCCCTCGACTGTCCCGCGCAGGCTACCGAGCGCCTCATCCACTGGGGTAGCCGTGCTGCCATGGACATCGATGGTTTGGGAGACGAGCTCGTGGGCCGGATGGTCGAGCAGAGCCTGCTCGCTGACGTCGCGGACTACTACGACAAGCTCAGCGTGGATATGCTTGCGGCCGTGGACAGCGGTCGCAGGTACGAGACGAGTACGCGGGACCATCGCAAGGGGGACCCCATCGTCCTTGGTGCAACCATTGCGACCAAGGTCATGGGGCAGGTCGAGGCCTCCAAGCAAGCCGGTCTCGCACGCGTCCTCTTTGGTTTGGGCATCCGTCATGTGGGCGCCAACGTGGCGTCTCTGCTCGCGACCCACTTTGGGAGCATGCAGGCGCTGACGCTCGCCTCCGAAGAGGACATCGCCGCGATCGACGGCATCGGTCCCAAGATTGCGGAGGCGGTCAGGGAGTTCCTCTCGATTCCCAGAAACCTGGCCGTGATAGAGCGCCTGCGCAAGGCTGGGGTATCTCTCGAGCAGGAGGGCTTTGGCCAGCTGCCCCAAAGACCCCAGAGCCTCTCTGGTCTTAGCTTTGTGCTCACAGGCACGCTTGAGGGACACAGCCGCAGCGAGGCCACAGCTCGTCTCAAGGAGCTGGGTGCTAAGGTCTCGGGTTCCGTCTCCAAGAGGACGAGCTTCGTGGTCGCGGGTGCCGCTGCGGGCTCCAAGCTCACGAAGGCACAGGACCTGGGCGTGCCCGTACTCGATGAGGTGGCGCTCGACAGGATTCTCGAGACGGGCGAGCCGCCCGCAGGCGGACGCCCGGGCGAGTAGCGCTCCTTTGCCCCTCGTCTGGCACCTTGCCTCCCGGCGCAGGTGCCGAAGCAGAGAGGTTGCCCAGCGTCTGGAGGTCGCCTTGCCTTCCGGTGCAGGCGAGGGGCTGTCTGTGCGACTGACGTACGGTGCGTACTGTCTTTGGTGCCTGGTGCCTAGTGCACGATTCGAAAGTCCTGCTCTTGCTGGGGTGCCAGCTCCTCCCGCGTGGCGAGTGTGGCCCTCACCCAGGTCCTCTCACGTGCGCTCTCGCGCTTGATGGCGTCCGTGAGGGCGCTCACTTGGTCTGGGGTGCCTTGGGCCTCGATGAGGACGTCTCCGTCATCGAGGTTCTTGACCCAACCCGTGACCTTACACTCTCTAGCGAGACCCCTGACGGCAAAGCGGAAGCCGACGCCTTGGACTCGTCCCGTGTAGCGCAAGCGCCACCGGATTAGACCATCCAGATTGCGTGGCTCTGCCGCCTCGGGTGTTGCCTTGCGGCTCCAGGGCCATGACCAGCTCATATGCGACTCGCTTTCCGTGTCTCGTCTCCTGTCGCGCCTATCAACATGATACCCGCAGGTCGCCTTTCGCGGGTCGCTGGCTGTGGGTGTCGGCTCTCTCAGTGCCCGGCTGTTGCGGTTTTCTTCGGTGGCTGTTGCCCTTGCCGGTTGAGGCCCTCTTTGACCCCATGCTCAAGGAACTGCGGGGCACGAGCCCAAAGATGATCTCCCAGTTGGCGTGTGCTGGATCGTGCACGAGAAACTGTGGGGCACTATGGGCGATAATGAGGCGTCGCCCGCGCTTGCGGGCCCAGAGGTCCCGCGCATGCGGGCAGAGCAAAGGAGAGTCACATGGAAAAGACCGCCATCGTTACCGACAAGGCACCTGCCGCGCTCGGTCCCTATTCTGCCGCTATCAAGGTCAAGGACAGCATTCACGTGTCGGGGCAGGTCCCCATCGACCCTGCCACTGGCGAGCTTGCGGCTGCGGATATCAAGGGTCAGACTCGCCAGAGCCTTACCAACATCAAGAACATTCTCGAGGCTGCCGGCTTCTCCATGTGCGACATCGTCGAGACCACCGTCCTCTTGACCGACATCGACGAGTTCGGTCCCATGAATGAGGTCTACGCGGAGTTCTTCTCCAAGCCCTATCCCGCTCGCGCCGCCTTCCAGGTGGTCGCACTGCCTAAGGGAGCGAAGGTCGAGATCAAGGCTACTGCCCGTGTCTAGCCCCCGCGTCAGGTGCGGGCGGTAGGGCGGACGTCGGGACGGGTTGCAATCGTCCGCCTTCGAAGTTCTCAATCGTACCATCATCTATCCTCTATACTGAGTCCATCGGTATCTGTCAGCGCGTGCGTCATTTCCAAGGGAGATGGGGAGCGATGGGTGGGCGGCGACCCTGAGAAGAGGGACCTCATGGTCTTCGACGACAAA
>ERZ773049.1198-NODE-1198-length-15181-cov-5.059897_pt1 | contig 15181 bp, 14 predicted proteins | sample MGYA00580633_ERZ773049 | MGnify/ENA primary metagenome ERZ773049 (study PRJEB29015, sample SAMEA2737991) | human oral metagenome | biome: human oral; feature: human-associated habitat; material: dental | place: China | collected 2066 ... | reverse complement strand
TGGGTCGGTAGCTATATGGGTTGGTAAGTTAATGGGTTTGTGTTACTTTTAGCGGAATAACCGCGTTTTGCCACTGATAAATTGAACAATATTTCAAATTATGTCGTAACTTTGTGTAGTACTTCGTACAGGAGCGGAGTGTTTATCTTGGTTTGCTTTTCGCAACACAAAGATAATAAGTCTCACCCTATTGATGGAGGTATTAAAGGTAAAGACCACTTCAACTCGCGAACTGAACAACTCACAAACAAAAAACATTATTGAGCTTTGCGTAAATTAAAAACCATAGAAATGCACCGCTTGACGGTGGACGAATTTAAGGCAGCCAGCAAGTTGCCGCTAGTGGTGGTGTTAGATAACGTGCGTTCGTTGCACAATGTTGGTTCGGTGTTGCGTTCGTGCGATGCCTTTCGCGTTGAGGCCGTCTATCTTTGTGGCATCACGGCAACACCGCCAAGTGCCGAAATTCATAAGACGGCGTTGGGCGCGGAGGATAGTGTGACGTGGAAATACTTCGCAGAAACCACCGATGCCGTTGACGAATTGCACGCCCATGCAACCAGAGTGCTTGCCGTGGAGCAAGTGGCAGGCTCTACCAAGCTGCAAAATATGGAAACCAACGAGGGCCAACGTTATGCCGTTGTGCTGGGCAATGAGGTGAAAGGCGTGCAACAAGCAGTGGTAGACCGCTGCGACGGCTGTCTGGAAATACCCCAGTTTGGCACCAAACACTCGCTCAACGTGTCGGTTGCGGCCGGAATTGTGGTGTGGGAGTTTGCTAAGAAGATTGGCAATAAGTGAGTTGGCTGGTAGGCAAACTTACAAGTTGACAAGCGTTTGGTTGCTAAGTAGGCGGCAATGGCATTTCGTTGGCTGGCTCATGTAGGGCTGTTCAGCTTGTTTTTGTATCGTATTTCTTAACAAAAAACTTGCTCGTTAGCCCATTAACACTGTTTCTTGTCAACATCATTTTCTCTACTCATCAACTAAATTTAGTCTGCTTGTTAACTCGTAAACTGGTTAATTTGTCAACTGAACAACTGGTAAATTGTTCCATTTGTCCACTCTTCTACTTGCCTATTCGCCAACTTCTTAGCCTGTTAACCCGTCAACAAGACTTTTCTTACAAACCGAACACTAGTTGTTACAATCTGAATAATCTACAAAACACTTTTTACCCAATGTGGAATTTTAACATAAGAAGCAACAGAAAAAGTGCTTCTTTTCTTTTTTGATTACACAAAATGTCGTAACTTTGCAAGCGATAAAAGTATTTATTAAACATATCAATCATGAAAAAAACAACATTTGACAAGGCCCTGTTGGGCTTTCTAGCCCTAGTGGCCATCCTTTTTATGGGAGTTACCTTCTCGTCATGTTCAAGCGACGACGACGAAGTGCCAGTTAAGAAAAAGAAAGAAGTTAGTGCCATCGTAGGAACTTGGCAACAAGACATCGTACAGAAAGTTGGCGAAGAGAATGGTGAGGTAGTACCTGAGAAACCCGTTCCCGTTTACGAAGTCTACAAAGAAGACGGAACTTACTTAAAGACCAACGACCTCAACAATAAAGAGGCAAAAGTGGAGGAAGGAAAGTTTACCGTTAAGAACGACTCACTGTTTGTTGAAGTGAAAGAAGAAAAGGCTGTGCGCAAAGACGCCTTCAAGTTCACTATTAAAGAAAATAAACTGTCTAAACAGAAGAATAACGAGGAGATAGCAACTTACACCAGGTTTAAAGTGACCCCCTGACCAGGGTAAATACAAGAAAAGCATGATACGCCGACTGATGCCGGCGGACATTGGCAGTGCAGACATCGCGAGATGTCTGCCTGTTTGCCATGATAAACGTTGAACATCTGCAACCAAGGGCATCATCAAGCGTTGATGGGGCTGCATAAAAGCGGGCCTAACCCCACGATGTAGCCGCCAAAAACACCTTTGAATATGAAGAACAGGGCTGCACAAAGCAAGAACAAGCCTACGCAAGAGTAACCCCAAAACACCTTTGAATATGAAGAACAGGGCTGCATAAAGCAAGGGCAATCCTACGCAAGGGCAGCTAAAAACACCTTTGAATATGAAGAACAAGGCTGCATAAAGCTGGGGCAACCCTACGCACGGGCAGCTAAAACACTTTTGAATATGAAGAACTGGGCTGCATAAAGCAAGGGCAATCCACGCAAGAGCAACCCAAAACACCTTTGAATATGAAGAACAGGGCTGTATAAAGCAAGAACAACCCCACGCAAGAACAACCCCAAAACACCTTTGAATATGAAGAACAGGGCTGCACAAAGCAAGGACAACCCTACGCGAGAGCAGCCCCAAAACACCTTTGAATATTAAAATCAGCCACTTATCATAGACTCTTTGCCGTAAACCATACCACTTTTATTCGTGTTTCTCGAATTTCTGCACTAACTTTGCACATTATATATATAATTGTAAACAACAAGACATGTCATTAAAATGTGGTATAGTAGGGCTGCCCAACGTGGGCAAGTCCACCCTCTTCAATTGCCTTTCAAGTGCTAAGGCACAGGCAGCTAACTTCCCTTTCTGCACCATCGAGCCCAATGTGGGCGTTATTACCGTGCCCGACGAACGCCTAACACGCCTCGCCGAGATTGTTCATCCTGGCAGAATAGTACCCGCAACGTGCGAAATAGTAGACATCGCAGGCCTTGTTAAGGGCGCATCCAAAGGCGAAGGACTGGGGAATAAGTTCTTGGGAAACATCCGTGAGACAGATGCCGTGATACATGTACTGCGTTGTTTCGACGACGAGAACATCACACACGTAGACGGAACCATCGATCCCATACGTGATAAAGAAATAATCGACACCGAATTGCAACTGAAAGACCTCGAAACCATCGAGGCTCGACTGGCCAAAGACCAAAAGGCAGCGGCCGCAGGAAACAAGGATGCCAAGCTGAATGTTGCCGTGCTGACGGCCTACAAGGAGGTGTTGGAGAAGGGAATGAACGCCCGCAACGTGACATTCGAGAGCAAAGAGGAGCAGCAAGCCGCACACGACCTCTTCCTACTTACCGCAAAACCCGTGCTGTATGTCTGCAATGTAGACGAGGCCGCGGCCAAAACAGGCAACGATTACAGCCGAAAGGTGGAAGAAGTGGCTAAGGCCGAGGGGGCCGAAGTGCTGGTTATTGCGGGCAAAACCGAAGAAGACATCGCCTCGCTAGAAAGCTATGAGGACAAGCAAATGTTCCTCGACGAGCTGGGTTTGGAAGAAAGTGGCGTTAACCGACTTATCAAAAAGGCCTACGCCTTGCTCAATTTGCAAACCTTTATCACGGCCGGCGAGATGGAAGTAAAGGCTTGGACCTACCACCGAGGTTGGAAAGCGCCCCAATGTGCAGGCGTTATACACACCGATTTCGAGAAAGGATTTATCCGTGCAGAGGTTATTAAGTACGACGATTACATCGAATATGGGTCGGAATCGGCCGTGCGCGAAGCCGGAAAGCTAGGCATCGAGGGTAAAGACTATGTGGTGCAAGATGGCGACATCATGCACTTCAGGTTCAATGTATAGTTAAGATAAATTGTATAAGGCAAGAAAGCGAAATGATTAAGTTTATAGATCTGTTTGCTGGAATGGGAGGTACGCGATGTGGTTTCGAACTCGCGGCAAAAGAATTGGGCGTGGAAACAGTCTGTGTTTTCACTTCCGAGATAAAGGCGCATGCCCTCAAATCTCTTTTACAAAACCATCCCGACGAAAAGATACATGGCGACATTACGCAAATTGATGCAAAGACTATCCCTGATTTCGATTTCTTGCTAGGTGGATTTCCTTGTCAAGCCTTTTCTACTGCTGGCAAACGATGGGGGTTTGCCGACACACGAGGAACGCTGTTTTTCGAGATAGAACGTATTCTTAAAGAAAAACGCCCTGCTGGTTTTTTGTTAGAGAACGTCGAAGGCCTAACCACCCACGACAACGGCAACACGCTTCGCGTTATACTTACACATCTTACGGACTTGGGTTATAAGGTGAATTATCGGGTGCTCAACTCTAAAAACTTTGGTGTAGCACAAGAAAGAAAACGCATCTATATTGTCGGAGCTAGAAATGAAAATGTATCTCTTACTGGTTTCAAGTACAGTAGGGCTCAGATAAAAGACATTCTTCAAGCCAACCAGCCCGTAAGCGAGTCTCCGTTTGTTAAACGCCTGCTCGATAAGTTTACCTTAGATCAACTCTATGGCAAGGCGATTAAGGACAAACGGGGCGGTATAGACAACATTCACAGCTGGGATATAGAACTCAGGGGGCATGTTAGCGCAGAGCAAGCAATGCTCCTCAACAGCTTACTTAAAGAGAGGAGAAAGAAGATTTGGGCAGAACAAATCGGTATAGACTGGATGGACGGCATGCCGTTAACGACCAAACAAATCTCCACTTTCTTCAAAGCCGACAACCTGCAAGCCCTATTAGACGACCTTGCCACAAAAGGTTATCTCAAGTTGGAACATCCTAAGCGCAAGATTGTAAAAGACAATGGCAACGGAACAAGTACAAGTCAAAGGGTGTACGATGAAACAAAGCCGAAAGGTTACAACATCGTTGCAGGCAAACTGAGTTTCGAAGTGAGTAAAGTGTTAAACCCCAATGGGATTGCTCCCACGCTGGTTGCAACCGACATGCAAAGACTTTACGTGCCAGACACGGGCGGATTGCGGAAATTTACCTTACGCGAAGGACTGCGTCTTTTTGGTTATCCCGAGGAATACAAACTTAATTTGAACGAGAACGAGGCTTTCGACTTGCTTGGCAATACTGTTGTCGTGCCTGTTATAAAGGCTATTTCTCAACGACTTATTGAACAACATTTAGACAATACATTGAAATGACAACCACACTCACACCCCAAGAAGTCTACGAAAAGTTGCTTAACGAGGATCAAATACTTACCTTGCAAGGCAGAATACAGTTTACCCTCGGCGACGTTAACATTATCGTGAAACAAAAAGATGTTGTTGGAAACATTATCCAAGAATGGCTTGAAGGATGGCTTAGCAAAAGAAATATTGCATTTTCACGCAATGAGAACACCCAAATGCCACCTGACTTATTTTTAAATGAGGACAAAACCAAAGACTTGCTTGAGGTGAAAGCGTTCAACCGGAGTGCTTCACCAGGGTTTGACATAGCTGATTTCAAGGCTTATCAAAAGGAAATAGTTACCCATCCCTATATGTTGCATGCCAAATATATAATCTTTGGCTACGGCATGAGTGATGAGGGAGTTGTCACCATTAGATCCTTGTGGCTTAAAAACGTGTGGGAAATTTGCCGAACATCTGAAAAATGGCCAATAAACGTGCAGTTTAAGAACAATATGGTGCACAAAATAAGGCCTGCACAGTGGTTTTCTGATGGGCAAAGAATAAAATATCCCACATTTAAAACCCTTGAACATTATCTAGCAGCAATAGAAGAAACCATATATAAGAACCCCGATACACGTGATGTTGCCAGTTCTTGGCGTGACGAAATGGAGAAAAGTTACAACAACTTTTATAATACCCACATCCAAATTCCACGCTGGAACGACATTAAAGACCAATATACAAAAATCAAAAACGAATAAAGCAAGAATCCACAAATACATAGTTCATCATGTATAACCACCTTAACTACATCCTTTGGAACCCCGATGTTGAGGCTTTTCACCTCTTTGGGTTCTCCGTTCGCTGGTACTCCTTGTGCTGGCTCATTGGTCTTGTGTTGGCCTACTTCATCGTGCAGCGCCTTTACAAGCAGCAAAAGATAAAAGACGAGCTCTTCGATCCGCTCTTCCTTTATTGCTTTTTCGGCATACTTTTGGGCGCACGACTAGGTCATTGCTTGTTCTACCAGCCCGAATACTACCTAACCAGCTGGCAACACTTCATCGAAATGATTGTGCCCATCCACTTTTTGCCCGCTGGAGGATGGAAATTCGTGGGCTACGAAGGGCTGGCATCGCACGGCGGAACCATCGGACTCATCGTTGCTCTTTACCTTTACTACCGCCGAACGCGGCTAAACCTGTGGCAAGTGCTCGATAATATCGCCATTGCCACCCCCATAACGGCCTGCTTTATCCGTTTAGGCAACCTCATGAACTCGGAAATCATCGGCAAAGTAACCGATGTGCCTTGGGCGTTTATCTTCGAAAGGGTGGATAAGATGCCGCGCCATCCGGGGCAGTTGTACGAGGCCATCGCCTATTTCGTGTTCTTCTTCGTGGGTCTTTGGCTCTATCGCAAGCATCCGCAGCGTGTGGGTACGGGTTTCTTCTTCGGACTTTGTCTCACACTCATCTTCACATTCCGATTCTTTATCGAATATACCAAGGATATACAAGTAGACTTTGAAAGCGGTATGCCCCTCAATATGGGTCAGATTCTCTCGCTGCCCTTCATCGCCATCGGCATCTATTGCATGCGCAGAAAAGGCAAGGGGCAAGCTGCAAAATAACGAAACCACAGGGCAGAACATGCCCAAACTACGGCAAAGGCCAAGGAAAAGACCTGCCGTAGCTCACTCCATAAACCTCAAAAACAACAATGAAACAAACGCTTATCTTAGCTTTTCTTGCCCTCGCATCGGTTGCGCAGGCGCAAATCAGACAGGAACGAAACCTCGACAAGTGGCAATTCTCGCGCGACGGAAAGGATTGGCAGCAGGTTGATGTGCCGCATGATTGGGCCATAACGGGGCCTTTCGACCGGAAATGGGACATTCAACACCTAGCAATCGAGCAAGACGGACAAACCGAAGCCATAGATCATACGGGGCGTTCGGGTGCTTTGCCGTGGATTGGTAAGGGAGAGTATCGTACCACTTTCAGGCTACCCGCCGGCACAAAGCATACCACGCTCTATTTCGATGGGGCCATGAGCGAACCCGTTGTCTATGTTAACGGACGCGAGGCAGGTCGCTGGATGTATGGCTACAACGCGTTCCGACTAGACATTTCGCCCTACGTGAAGAGTGGCGTAAACGAAGTTCGCGTGCTGCTGAACAACCAAGAGGAGAGCAGCCGTTGGTATCCGGGTGCAGGTCTTTATCGTCCTGTAACGCTCATCACGGCAGGCGATGCCCGTATAGACCCCTGGGCAACTATTTTTAAAACGGTAAATCTTGCAGGAAGTAAGGCACAGGTATATGTAGAAACGCAGGCCACAACGCCCAAAGGCAAGGCTGGTGCACGCCTTGCAGTGAGATTGCTCGATGCAAACGGCCGTGCTGTGGCGCAGAAAAACCTTGCAGCCAACGCCCAAGGCACGGCCGCGGTACAGCTGAATATAGCCAATGCCAAGGCATGGAGCCCCGGACAACCCTATCTCTACACGCTCGAAGTAAGCCTATATCAAGGCAACAAACTGGCCGACCGCCTGCGCCAACGCGTGGGAATACGCACTGTTGCCGTTAGTAAAGAGCATGGTTTCCAGCTAAACGGCCAGTCGCGCAAGTTTAAGGGCGTGTGTTTGCACCACGATTTAGGCCCTTTGGGTGCAGCCGTTAACAAGGCAGCCATCATTCGTCAGATACGTTTGATGAAGGATATGGGCGTAGATGCCATTCGTACCTCCCACAACATGCCGTCGCAAATGCAAATGCAAGTGTGCGACTCGATGGGTATGATGGTGATGGCCGAGAGTTTCGACGCATGGAAAGAACCCAAAGTGAAAAACGGCTACAACCTGTTTTACGACCAATGGTGGCGCAAGGACCTCGAAAACCTTATACGCGGACATCGCAACCACCCTTCTATCGTGATGTGGAGCATCGGTAATGAAATTCCCGAACAATGGAACAAGGAGGGTGCCCAAAGGGCAAAAGACATGACCGACTATTGTCATCAGCTAGACAATACGCGCCCTGTGACCTGCGGCGGCGACAATCCTAAGGCCAATACCGAGTGCGGATTTTACGCCGCACTAGATGTTCCGGGCTTTAATTATCGCGTAAACCTTTACGATGAACTTATCTCCAAGCAACGCCAAGGCTTTATCCTCGGCTCCGAAACCACCTCAACGGTGAGCAGTCGTGGGGTATATAAGTTCCCCGTCGACGAGAAAAAGATGGCTACTTATAAGGATGGGCAATGCTCTTCGTACGATGTGGAATGCTGCGGGTGGAGTAATTTGCCCGACGATGACATGAAAGCGCAAGACGATCGCAGCTTTACCATCGGCCAATTTATATGGACGGGCATCGACTATTTGGGCGAACCCACTCCCTATTACTCGTATTGGCCCTCGCGAAGCAGCTATTTTGGCGCGGTAGATTTGGCCGGATTGCCCAAGGATAGGTTCTATTTGTACCGCTCGGTATGGAACGAAAAGCAACCCACCTTGCACCTTTTGCCCCATTGGACGTGGCCAGGACGAGAAGGACAGCAAACACCCGTGTACTGCTATACCAGCTATCCTGAGGCCGAACTCTTTGTTAACGGACAGAGCCAAGGGCGCATCAAGAAAGACAAGGCATCGCGACTAGACCGCTACCGCCTACGTTGGAACAACGTGGTGTATCAACCTGGCGAACTAAAAGTAGTTGCTTACGATGCCAATGGTAAGCCTGCGGCCGAACAGGTGGTGCGTACGGCTGGCGAACCTCATCATTTGGTGGTGCAGGCCGATAAGCCTTCGCTTGCCGCCGATGGTCAAGACCTGCTTTATCTCACGGTCTCGATGGTGGATAAGGACGGCAATCTGTGTCCCGATGCCGACGACGAACTAACGTTCGACGTTAGCGGAGCAGCCAAATTTAAGGCTGTTTGCAACGGCGATGCCACTTCGCTCGAAATGTTCCACTTGCCCCACATGCGCCTTTTCCATGGCCAGCTGGTTGTTACGGTGCAAAGCAATAAGGCTAAGGGCAAGGTAAAGATGGATGTAAAGGCACCTGCTCGCAACATCTCTACCATCTGGCAGAACTAAGAGGGCAGGGTATAGCCCGGTTTACAAACGGCTACACACATCGGTTAGTGTTATTGGGCGTATGGGTGCTTATTGCTTTTCCTAGCGTTCCTAGGTTTATTTAAGCCCTATTGTTCCACAGCTTTTAGATAGGCTAACCATCTAACAAACAAAACGGCAAGTGCTTGGTGAACATCCACCAGTCGCTTGCCGTTGTTGTTTATCCCCAATCGGTTCGTTAGAAAAATCCGCTTTCATTTTGCCAAAGGAAACACAGAGCGCGCGCAAAGAGTTAACTTGCCAGCCGTATTTCAAACATCAGCGGAAGATTTTCCTAACACTTTGCTTTTAAAATCCGTAACGACTGGTTTCGATTTATGCCTTATTCAGGCTGCTAAACCCTGCTTGCCAACCACGTTCCGCAATGAAGGGCCACGAAACCAACGGCAACACTCGCGCCCAAATAGCCTGCTGCCATAAGGGTTTGGTTGGTTTGCGCCATCCCCGACGTTTCGGTTACCAGCGAACTAAGCGTTGTCAGTCCGCCGCAAAAGCCCACACAAACCAGCAGCCTGAACCATTCGCCACCGCCAAACGATCGTTGCAGCAGCGTTCCTGCAAAGCCGATAACAAGGCATCCCAATATGTTGGCTGCCAAAGTGCCGAGGGGTAGCCCGCCATTTTGTGTTGCAGGCCACAGCCACGACAGCGCGTAACGAAGTGCGCTACCCACTGCGCCGCCCAATGCCACCAATATAATGTTGCGTATCATAAGTCTTATTGTTTAATGTTTTCCGAGTTTTTGAGTTGTTAATTTTATGTCTTTACCATCCTGCAAGCCTTTCCTAGCAATAGACTTCTGCGCAATAAGCCCGATGCTTTGTGCGACAAGCCCATCAATTCTGTAGCTAGCGAACCCAACATCTCTGATTTTATTTTTTTATATTCAACGTCTCTTTACTCGCCTCCTTATTATATATAGCGCATCTGTTCGCAAGGCCCTGTTTTATATTCAACATCTCCTTACTCGCCTCCTTATTATATATAGCGCATTTGTTCGCAAGGCATCAAGTTGCACTCCTTTGCGCTGTTAGCAATATTTGTTGCCACGCAAGGCCCTGTCCACGTGCCTATTTCTGTCAACATCGCATAAGCATTCTCTGTGTACCACGTTCAATGGGTAGTTTTCCCATTTCATTATGCCGTCACAAAGTTAAGCAATTATTGTTTTCAAAGCCCACATTAGAGATGGAAAACCTGGTGAAATCATATGATATACAAAATATTTCAGTAACTTTGTCCTTGGCGATCATAGTGGTTTTGTTTGTAATAATTTGTATGCCAATACCTTAATGCTACAAGACATCGCTAATCACCAAACTTGCAGACAATTATAATTCATCCATCTTATGATAAATAAATATGGTGCTTAAATCGGAACAACAAATAAAAAAAGCAGAGGACGATAGTCTGAAGTTGCTTAAAGCAATTTCTCAGCAGATTGATGATACAACAAATGCCGTTATACCTCTATATGATGCTATAGAGAATTATTTCTTTCAAGAAATAAACTACAAAACGCTAGTGGATACTATCCCCTTGTGGATGGTAGATGCAGGAAGATCTTCTGAATCTGGAATTGATAAGGTACTTTATGAACAATTACGTTCGAAAAACAACGATTCTATTTCAAATAGAATTATTCACTGGGCTGATGTACGAGGAATTTTGGCAGCGTTCCAAGATCGTGTGATGGCTGTTAAGTATTATTTGGAAGTAATATACAAATACTTGCCAACTTTTTGCCTGTATGAGGATTATGACTATGAAGGCAGTACAATAGGACCTACCGATACTTCTGAAAAAGTGCATACGGCTATCAACAATGTATTTGTGTCACTATGTTCGTCATTCGATCTTTTTACCAAAGTGGTGTATGAGTGTTCGGAGTATGATCTCAATTATTTTGCGAGATATACGAAACTGAAATCTAGGAAAGATAACATTCTATATAGCAAGAGAAACTACGGCTTTAATGAGCTGAAAGCTGAAGGACTATTATATAGCGAACCTACATGCGTGAGAGCTGCTTGTAGTTTCCGTGATGAGTTCATTCATAATGGTGCATGGGATTACCGATGTGTAATCTATTATCCTTATATAAAGGGAGGTGTGCCTGTAGAGCCTTTTGTGCTGATGCCGGATGTGGATGAGGCAGGTAATCTAACAACATCGGGGTCAAGAAATAAGTTCTACGCAAGGAAAGAAAAGATAAACGTGTTCCTCCCTAAGTTGGTGAAGGATGTGATGGAGATACTGAATAAGACGGTTGAGGCTCTCATAAATTTGTTACAAAAGAAAACGGCCGTAGATAACAAGGAGGAGGCTACTTTCGAGGCTATGTTGATTATATTAGGGAGAGGGAAGATTGGGAAGAAAATGATTATGGGAAGTAAGTACACCAATCAGGATTTGATTATGGATGTAGATAGCTTGATGCCTCATTTCCACAAGACGCATCAGTTTATTGCTGAGCTATGTAAAGATATAACCCTTACCAAGGGGTTAGGACAACAGCTTATATATGGAGGTGAAACTGATGGTAGGCCTTATAGAATGCTGATGTTTGTACTGCTACTTAATGAGACTGCAAATTTAAAGGCTGACGCCCAATTAGGCTATCATTTATTGAAAGAAGCCTATTTAATGACTGATAACATCTATGGGCAGTTGAAACACACAACGTATTCTTTTGTGTTGGCTGATTATCTGACGAAACTGGAAACAGCATTACCAAATAGAAATTCAAGAGAGTTACAAGAAGAAGAAAAAGAGATATATGATAAATTGCCAAGAAATGTTAAGGTATATAGAGGTATGTGTGAAGACGAAAAACAATCTGGGCAGTTTGGAATCAGTTGGACACAAGATAAGGACCATGCTTTGAAATATATTTTCTATCAAAAGAATAAAGTAAAGGGAAAGATTGGTTATCTAGCAGAGATGGATATTGACAAAAATGAAATTTTTGCTGTATGGGGTGTTGCCGGTTGCAGAAAAGAGATTTTAATTAGCCCCAAGAAATGCATAAATGTGAAATTTCACATGGTAACAAAAGATTAAGTGAAGGAATGCAGACTTCTTATAAATAAAATTATTTTTGGCATATAAACGGGAAAATGGAAAGTCAATGGTGCCGTTTTTCTCCCAATCAGGCATAATTATTTGCGATAAAACAGTATTTATTACGGCTCAAGTTTATCTGTTGCGGGAGAAGTTAGTTCCTATACACACTTTTACAGCTATCAGCAGTGAGTTGAAAGGATAAGCAAGGCTGCCAAACCAGTTTCCATTTGCCACTAAAACAGCAAGTCATATCACTCCCCTCTCCCCTTGGAGAGGGGCTGGGGTGAGGCTGAGAGGTGATGGGGTGTGGTTTTTTTTGTTCGCTTTTATTGTGGGTTGAACTAACTAAAACAAAAAAAGAGTGCCACAAAGCGTGACACTCTTTTTTCCACTTAATTCGAAAACGAGCTGATGAGTGGGCTTTTGTTTAGCCCCTCATACTATTGTTGCGACTTAAATGCCGCATATATCTTATCAGCGATGCTTTGCATTTGCTCGGCTGGAAGTTTCAGTTTCTCTCGTTTAAAGTCGGCATCGGCCTCCGATTTTAGGGGAAGCAGGTGGATGTGTGCGTGCGGAACCTCCAAGCCCAGAACCACTTGTGCCACCTTGATGCAAGGGCAAGCCGTTTTTACGGCACGTGCAACGCGTTTGGCAAACAGCTGGAAGTCGGCCAATTCGTCGTCATTCATGTCGAATATATAATCAACTTCTCGACGAGGAATAACCAACGTGTGACCCTCCATCAGCGGGTTGATGTCGAGAAAAGCATAGAATTGTTCGTTTTCTGCACACTTATAGCTAGGAATTTCGCCTGCTGCGATTTTGCTGAATATATCCATAATGTTAGCTGTGTTTAGGTTGTTTGCATGTACGCACGGCCAAAAGGCGGCGACTTTAAATCGTAATCTTGTCTATTCTCAATTTGATGGTGCCGCGCGGGATGGTAATTTCCACCTCGTCGCCCTCTTTTTTGTTGAGCAAACCCTGTGCAATGGGCGTAGTGATAGCTATTTTTCCCTCTTTCAGGTTCGCTTCGCTTTCGCTCACAATGGTGTACGCCATCTTTGCTTTCGTGGTGAGGTTGGTCATCTGCACCTTCGAAAGGATTTGCACGGCATCAGCACTCAATCTGGAAGTGTCAACGATTTTAGCCTCGTTAATGGCCACCTTCAGTTTGTTAATCTTGTCTTCAAGATGGGCTTGCGCCTCCTTAGCCGCGTCGTACTCCGAGTTTTCACTCAAGTCGCCCTTGTCTCTGGCCTCGGCAATAGCGGCCGAGGCCTTGGGGCGTTCAATAGATTCGAGCCGTTTAAGCTCTGCCACGAGTTTCTCGTAGCCTTCTTGTGACATGTAAGCCATATTCTTTTAACCTTAAATTATGTTTGGTGTTAGTTTTCCGATGACAAATAACGACAAATTCCGACAGCCTCTTGTTGTCGGAATTATTGATGTTCGTGTTCAACACACCTTTCCCGCCAAGCAACGTTTAGGCATGCCTTGCGCTGCGTTTACGGCTTGAAGAAAAAGTTTCAATATTTCTTTGTGTGGATATAGATGCTGCAAAGTTAGCCAATTTTAAGCAAAGGGGCAAGCCTTGTGTGTAAAAAATGTTTAAAATCAACGCGTTTCACGTTACCTTTAACCCAAATCGGTTCATCTGGGCCTGTGCAGATTTAGGTTGATTGTTTAGTATTTTGTCTGTATTGTTCTTAAAGTCGTAGTGGACTACGTCAAAAGAATAAGACAGGCAAGATGCCGCCAAGCGAGCGAAAGGTGAACAAGAAACGATGCAAGCGACTTAAAATAATTGGCAAGCAAACTAACGTTAGATTGTAATTTAGCCCTTAGAAAGCTGTTTGAATGCTTATCAGTTTCCTGTTTTTCGCTCTCGTTAGGGGGCTGCCGATACAGTTAGTTGGATGAAATGTTTTGGCCTTAGCATTGGTATGATATGGAGAAACGGCAACATTACGCCCCAAGTGGGAGGTAACTGCCCACCTTATTCGGCATTTTTCGAGCGACAGACTTCTGTTAAATTTGCCGCTTTTATTTTACAAAACGCATTCTGTCGGCCAACCATTCTAGCGAAAAATATGGCTTAAAAGCAAGCAATTGGCCGCCGTTTTCTGTCTTACGGCCTCCTGTTTTAGTCCTTTTTTAAGAACACAACCTGCATTTTGCACCATTTTGCCTTTCTATTTGGTCGCCAACTCGCAAATTTTTCGCGCCCAATTACCCCCTTTTAGACCCTAAAACCTCACTTTTTAACCACTATTTTGCCCTTTTTAGGCATGTGTTTCATGGTTCTAAGAGGTTTTATTTATACAGTTGCTGTGGATATTTATGCTTCTTGCCTCGCGTTTAGCATCAAAAAGTACTGCATTTAGCACCATTTTACCTTGCGTTTTGCACCAAAACGCATTGTATTTTGCACCAAAACGCACTGCATTTAGCACCAAAACGCAGGCCATTTAGCACCAAAACGCACCCCATTTAACGGCAAACGCCCCCAAAAGTGGTGTAAATGATGCTTTGTTGAAATAAATATTCATTTTGCCAGCATTAACAACTAACCCCTTTTACCCTTAAAACAAACCTCCGCGAGAATCGAATTTTTGCGGCTAGGTGAGCAGTTGGTGGATAAAAATGGCACTTTTTGTGTTAAATTTCTAACGGGAAAGTGGACAAATGGACGGTTGGCGAAAAGGCGAGTTGAGGAATTAACGAGGTGACAGGTTAACAAGATGCCGAGGTGATAATAGGACAAATTAACAAAAGGACAAGGTGAGAAATTAACGAATTGACGAGTAAACAAGTTAACAAGAGGGCGTTATTTCAAGTCAATAAGTTAACGAGTTATGGTCAAGCAGAATTGGGTTTGGAAAGTCACAGCTGCATCGTAAGCAAACAAAAGTCCTCCTTTTCCTCTGCGTAAAGGTTTATTGATGCCATGCTACGCACGTTTTACGTTCTTCTAACAACTATTTTCCAAAAACAATTTTGTTTGACAATAATAAGAAAACAAGGTGAGAAGTTAACGAGTTGACGGGTTAACAAGTTAACAAGAGGGCGTTATTTCAAGTCAATAAGTTAACGAGTTATGGTCA
>ERZ773049.1197-NODE-1197-length-15182-cov-5.351358_pt1 | contig 15182 bp, 15 predicted proteins | sample MGYA00580633_ERZ773049 | MGnify/ENA primary metagenome ERZ773049 (study PRJEB29015, sample SAMEA2737991) | human oral metagenome | biome: human oral; feature: human-associated habitat; material: dental | place: China | collected 2066 ... | reverse complement strand
GGCCTATATTGACTATGTCGCTAAAAACGGTGGCGAAAATACGTTGGAGCTGGCTAAGAAATATTCCAAAGATATAGTAGCGCCAAGTTTAGGAAATGTAACTGGCAAGACCTACGGCTACTATAACCTGATTTCAATTTTCCACGGTCCAGAGCTCTATATCAACGGCGGCAATTATTATTATTCCCGTCAGGTCAAGATGAACATGCACATCATGCGCCTCTTAAAATGGTTTTAGAAAGAAGTAGTTAAGCTTCTTTCTTTTTTGATGGTGAAGTAATAATCCAGATATTTGTAACCATGATAGATACATGATATAATTTTGTACATCTATCATAAAAAGGAATGAAAAATGAACAAGAAACTTGGTTTTAAGCTCCTCATTCTGGTTTTGTTGACAATTGCCGGTCTAACAGCTTTTTACAACCATAAAGAAGCCACGGCACTCAATACAAAACAATATGTTCAGTCAACAACGCCGACCTTGTTTTTCCACGGTTTTGGATCCAGCTCTAATGCTGAAAATCATATGACAGAGGCAGCCAAAAAAGCTGGAGTCACTCAGACAATTATCACAGCAAATGTCAGTAAAAACGGTCAAGTAAGCTTATTAGGAGAGATACCGAAAGGTGCTATCAATCCTATTATCAAGGTAAACTATGAAGATAACCGCAATGCCGACTACGCTCAAGATGGTAGGTATGCAGCAGCTGTAATTCGCAAGCTACAAGAAACTTATAGCTTTGATAAGATGAATCTGGTAGGCCATTCGATGGGAAATATGTCCATCCTCTTTTATATGCTGGAGAACGGTCAGGATGAAAAGCTGCCCGAGCTGCAAAAGCAGGTCAATATTGCCAACCATGTTAATGGTCTGCAAGGAAGGGACTTGCCTGAAGATTTGAGAATCCTAGACGACCAAACTGGCCAGCCTAGTGCTATGAGCCAGACTTATCAAAATCTACTGGGATTACGAGAAGTATATCCACAAGAGCAGGTAGATGTCCTTAATATCTACGGCGATTTCAAAAATGAATCCGACGGCTCCGTACTCAATACCTCTTCCCGCAGCCTCAAATATCTCCTAGTTGAGAATGTTAAATCTTATCAGGAAAAGAAAATCACAGGTCAGTTGGCTCAGCATAGCCAATTGCATGAGAATCCAGAAGTAGACGAATTACTGATTGACTTCCTTTGGAAAAAGTAGAAAAGAGCAGTTACTGGCAAGCAAATCCAGTGACTGTTTTTTCTTTGAACTTCTTTGAGAAATGTTGTAAAATGTATCTATTATCTCAAGCCCTCAATGGATGAGATAATAATAACTCCATCATTGCAGCTACCTAACTGAAGCGCTCTGAATATCAAAAGGAGCGGGAATCACAAGCTTAAGAAACAGAAATTCGAGGCACTCAGAAAGAAGTTTGCTCTATAAAAAAGCTATAGAATTTGGGAAACTATAGCGGGAGGAAAAGAGGAAAAAATATGAAATTCAAAAAAACTTTAATGACAGCAGGAGCCTTGCTGGCTACTCTGTTTACTGTATCGACCGCAGCTGCCGATTCAAATGTTCAGAAAGTCATTGATGAGACTTACGTGCAGCCAGAGTATGTGCTGGGTTATTCCTTGGATGAAAGCCAAAAACAGCAGACCTTGCAGATGCTAGGCTACAATTCATCTAGTGACAGCAAGCCACTTAAGACCATGACACCGGAAGTCTACTCTAAAATCATGGATGTTGCCAACGACCCTAGTCTGCAGCTTTATTCTTCTGTAAAAATCCAGAAGTTAGGCGGCAACAAGCCATTAGAGGTCAAAATTGTCACTCCGCAAAACATCACTAAGGTTACAGAAGATATGTATCGCAATGCAGCTGTTACTCTGGGTGTTCAGCACGCGCAGATTACCGTTGCAGCACCAATTCCGGTAACAGGTGAGAGCGCCTTGGCAGGGATTTACTACTCTCTAGAGGATAATGGCGCGACCATTCCTCAGGAAAATAAAAATCTAGCACAGGAAGAACTGGCTGCCCTTTCTGGCATCAATGCTGAAAATACAGGTAAGGAAGGCTATGACGCAGACAAGCTCAACGTAGCCTTGGCTGATATCAAAGCGGCTATTGCCAATGCTAAGAAGAACAACAGCAATCTGACAGCAGATGATGTTCGTAAGATTGTTGAAGAAACCTTGAAAAACTACGGTCTAACTCAGTCAGTGACCAGTGACCAAATCAACCTCATCGTGAATTTCGCTATCAATCTTTCAAACAGTGGAGTCATTACAGATTCTGACTTTACAAAGACACTTAGCGACTTGAAAGACAGCATTGTTTCAAAGGCAGGGGATACTTTTAACAATATTAACCTCAACTTTGATGCAAACGGCCTCCTTCAAGAAGGCGGTAATTTCTTTTCTAATATCTGGAATGCCATTGTCAACTTCTTTAAAGGATTGTTTGGCGGTTAATTTCAAGACTATATAAAACAAGGCTGGGACTAAAATGTCCTAGCCTTGTTTTATGTCTAGAAATGAAATTTTAATTTAGCTTTTTAAAAAGAAAATACGGAAGAGCAGCAGTAGACAAAGGTGAAGCGGATAAAAAGCATAAAAACCCCACTTTACCCAGGCAGGCGAATAACCGCGCTGGCCGTTATAGGCCTTGAGAAGCGGCAGAGTCAGGAGTAGACCCAACATAGCAGCCGCATCGCAGAGCAGGACAGGATTGGGAACTGTATAAAAGGCCCAAAGATTTATCAGAATAGACACTACCATAAGGGTGAGGATTGGTGTGACAAAGCCGTCTGATTCCTCTCGTTTTTCGTAGAAACCAACGATCGTCAAGATTCCCAAAAAGCCCCAGTCCGATTGCCAAGTCAGAAAAGAGAATGTTAAAATCAAGAGCAAGCGCAGAAAAGAATGTTGAACCTTTTCCAAAAATACTAGCAATAAAAGCCCTAAGAGCAAAGTGTAGAGAATGTTATTATTAACCGTCAATGGTTTGTGGCTTTCAAAAAGATAATAGAATGGTAGAATGGATAGTAACCAAAAAAGAGTTAGGCGAAGTGCGTATTTCCCTCTGCTTCGTGTATACTGAAAGCCCTCAACCAGTAAATAAGCCATGATTGGAAAAGTCAGTCGTCCAATTGTTTCAGTCAAGAAATACAAGTAAATATTCTGGTTTTCCAACTCTAGCGTATGTCCCAAATGGTTGATAAGCATAGCAGCAATAGCAATCAATTTCAAATGAAAAGCATCCAGCGATTTTTTCATCTCTAACTCCTTCATCAATATTTTACTAGTCATTATATAAAAAATGGTGTGCGAAGTCAATGCAATCAAAAAGGGCTTTTCGCCCTTTTTGAAGTAAGAATAATATGTTTTTATATTTTTACTCCCACTCTACAGTTGCAGGTGGTTTGCTGGTAATATCGTAGACAATGCGGTTGACATGATCCACCTCGTTGACGATGCGAACAGAGATTTTTTGCAGAACATCCCAAGGAATCTTGGCAAAGTCAGCTGTCATGCCATCAATAGAAGTGATAGCGCGAATCGCAATTGTGTAGTCGTAGGTCCGGCCGTCGCCCATGACACCAACAGATCGGACACCTGTATTAACAGTAAAGTATTGCCAGATGTCGCGGTCAAGACCAGCTTTGGCGATTTCTTCGCGGAGAATAGCATCAGATTCGCGAACCGTTTCCAATTTTTCCTCAGTGATTTCTCCCATAACGCGAATAGCAAGTCCTGGTCCTGGGAATGGCTGGCGCCAGACAATTTCATCAGGCATACCAAGCTCGGTACCCAAAGCACGCACTTCATCCTTGTAGAGCGTGTTCAGTGGCTCAATCAGCTCAAACTGCATGTCTTCTGGAAGACCACCAACGTTATGGTGAGATTTAATAGTCTGAGCAGTGTCGGTACCGGATTCGATAACGTCTGTATAGAGCGTTCCCTGAGCCAAGAATTTTACATCTTTCAGTTTGCTGGCTTCATCATCAAAGACATAGACAAACTCGTTTCCGATGATTTTACGTTTTTGTTCTGGATCTGAGACACCGGCTAGTTTATCAAGGAAACGCTTAGCAGCATCTGCCTTAATGATATTCAAACCAAATTTGCCGCCCAGCATATCCATGACCTGATCTGCTTCGCCTTTACGCAAAAGACCATGATCCACAAAGATACAGATTAGTTGATCGCCGATTGCTTTCTGTAAGAGAACACCGACAACAGAAGAGTCTACACCACCAGAAAGTCCCAACAGAACCTTCTTGTCACCAACGGTTTGGCGGATTTTTTGAATTTCCATGTCAATGAAGTTATCCATAGACCAGTCGCCTTTAGCTCCACAAATATTCAGAGCAAAGTTACGAAGAATATCATAACCAAACTCTGAATGACGAACCTCAGGGTGGAACTGAATGCCGTAGATTTTCTTAGTTGGATTTTCAATGGCTGCAAAAGGACAGTCAGCAGAAGTACCAGTACGGACAAAGTCAGCAGGAATTTCTGTTACTGCATCTCCATGGCTCATAAGAACTAGCTGGCTTTCAGGTGTTCCGTTGAAAAGACTGGAGTTAGCAGTATGTGACAGAGTTGACTGACCATATTCACGATTTCCAGCATGACCAGCAGGGACAACCTTGCCGCCCAGCTTGTGAGTCAAAAGCTGCATACCATAGCAGATTCCTAAAATCGGGATTCCCAACTCAAAAATTTCCGGGTCAATATCAAAAGAGCCGTCTTCATATACAGAATTCGGACCGCCGGAAAGGATAATCCCGACAGGCTGGATAGCACGGACTTCGTCAGCAGTAATCTTGTGGCTCTTGAGCTCAGAAAAAACACCGATTTCACGAATGCGACGTGAAATCAGCTGGTTGTACTGGCTTCCGTAATCAAGCACGATGATCTTTTCGACATCTTGCAATTCAGTTCTAGTTGTCATCTGTTCCCTTTCTTAAAAGAAGTTATCTTTTCCCCTCATTTTATCACAAAAAAGGAATTTTTCCAAGGTAATAAGGAGTAAGAGTGATGAAAAAACGAATATGAGTCTTTATTTGACAAAACTGCTAGAATCGTTAGAAAAGCAAGCGTTTGAGAGCTAATCCTTATCATTTAGTTTGACATTTGAAGTATTTGGTACTAAAATAAAGGAAGGTATCAAATAAGAAAGAAGAGTCAACATGTTGCCCGCATATATCAAAATTCATGATCAGATTAAGAAAGACATCGACGATGCCGTTTGGGAGATTGGAGAGCGCCTGCCCAGTGAGCGAGATCTAGCCGAAACCTTTAAGGTCAGCCGTATGACCCTGCGTCAGGCCATTACGCTCTTGGTTGATGAGGGGGTGCTAGAGCGTCGGGTCGGCAGTGGTACCTTCGTAGCCAGCACACGTGTTCAGGAGAAAATGCGCGGCACCACCAGCTTCACGGAAATCATGAAGGCGCAAGGCAAAACGCCATCCAGCCAGCTTATTTCTTATCGGCGTACCCTGCCCAGCGAGCAGGAAGTGGAGAAGCTAGGCATCCATAAGACAGAAAATGTCATTCGGATGGAGCGAGTTCGCTACGCTGACGATTTGCCGGTGGTCTACGAGGTGGCTTCAATTCCAGAGAAGTTCATTAAGAATTTCAAAAAAGAAGAGGTGACCAGTCATTTCTTCCAGACCTTGCAGGAACATGGCTATAAGATTGGCAAGTCCCAGCAGACGATTTATGCTCGGCTGGCTAAGGAAAAAATCGCCAATTACCTTGATATTCCTCGTGGTCATGCCATCTTAGGACTGACTCAGATTTCTTACTTTGACGACGGCACAGCTTTTGAATATGTAAAAAGTCAGTATGTTGGCGATCGTTTTGAATTTTATTTGGAAAACAATTAATTATTGCAAAACTCTTGGTTATCACTAAGAGTTTTTAACTTGTCTTTTACTCGGAAGAAAAAGCTGATTGAGCTTTTGCAAGCTCATATTTCGTGTGTTTATTTCCCTTGTCAGACTAGAGTTTATCATGCTTTTTTGGTATAATGTTTCTTATGGAAATTGAAAAAACAAACCGAATGAATGCTCTCTTTGAGTTTTATGCGGCGCTTTTGACTGACAAGCAGATGAACTACATCGAGCTCTACTATGCAGACGACTACAGTCTGGCTGAGATTGCTGAGGAGTTTGGTGTTAGCCGTCAGGCTGTTTATGATAATATTAAGCGGACGGAGAAGATTCTGGAAGACTATGAGAAAAAGCTGCACATGTACTCGGACTACATTGTTAGAAGTCAGATATTTGACCAGATTACGGAGAAATACCCTGGCGACAGCTATCTGCAAGAGCAGATTGGGATTCTGTCGGGTATTGACAATCGAGAATGACCATGGCTAAACAAGTTATCTACAAGGGAATGTCCTGCTGGTTGTTGGAGTTGGAAGAATCTTTTCCTGCCAGGGTACAAATCATCTCCCCTGACGATCTTTCTAAGGCAATGCAAGAAGGCTTCAGCTGCTGGGGCTACCCAAATGAGATTATGAAAGAAGTCTCTGCTGAAGAATACGCTTGTTTAACTCGTTTTGGAAAATTTCCACTGAATTGATTGAAATAGAAACTAGGAGAAATAAAAAATGGCATTTGAAAGTTTAACGGAACGTTTGCAGAACGTCTTTAAAAATCTGCGCAGAAAAGGAAAAATCTCAGAGAGCGATGTTCAGGAAGCAACCAAAGAGATTCGTCTGGCCCTTTTAGAAGCCGACGTTGCCCTGCCAGTTGTCAAAGACTTTATCAAGAAAGTCCGTGAGCGTGCTGTCGGCCATGAGGTTATCGATACCCTCAATCCAGCGCAACAGATTATCAAGATTGTTGACGAAGAGCTGACAACTATCCTGGGCTCTGATACTGCTGAGATTATCAAGTCGCCAAAAATTCCGACTATTATCATGATGGTGGGTCTGCAAGGGGCTGGTAAGACTACCTTTGCCGGTAAGCTTGCTAATAAGCTCAAGAAAGAAGAAAATGCTCGTCCGCTCATGATTGCGGCGGATATTTACCGTCCGGCGGCTATCGATCAGCTGAAAACACTTGGACAGCAAATTGATGTTCCTGTCTTTGCTTTAGGCACTGAAGTTCCAGCTGTTGAGATTGTCCGTCAAGGTTTGGATCAGGCAAAAGCCAACCACAATGACTATGTCCTGATTGATACGGCTGGGCGTCTCCAGATTGACGAAAAGCTCATGCAGGAGCTGTCTGATGTCAAAGCGCTAGCTAACCCGAATGAAATCCTCTTGGTTGTCGATGCCATGATTGGTCAGGAAGCAGCTAATGTCGCTCGTGAATTTAACAGCCAACTGGAAGTGACCGGGGTTATCCTGACTAAGATTGATGGTGATACCCGTGGCGGTGCAGCCCTGTCTGTCCGTCAGATTACTGGTAAGCCTATTAAATTTACTGGTACCGGTGAAAAAATCACTGACATCGAAACCTTCCACCCAGACCGCATGTCCAGCCGGATTTTGGGCATGGGGGACATGCTGACTCTGATTGAAAAGGCCTCTCAAGAATACGATGAGAAAAAATCGCTTGAAATGGCTGAAAAGATGCGGGAAAACACCTTTGATTTCAATGACTTCATTGATCAGCTGGATCAGGTACAAGGCATGGGACCTATGGAAGACTTGCTCAAGCTGATTCCAGGTATGGCCAATAATCCTGCTCTCAAGAATATCAAAGTAGATGAGAAAGAAATTGCTCGCAAGCGTGCCATCGTATCCTCTATGACACCAGCTGAGCGGGAAAATCCTGACTTGCTGAGTCCTAGCCGTCGCCGTCGGATTGCCAATGGTTCAGGTAACAGCTTCGTCGATGTCAATAAGTTTATCAAAGACTTCAATCAAGCTAAGCAGATGATGCAGGGCGTTCTGTCAGGTGACATGAGCAAGATGATGAAGCAAATGGGTCTTAATCCAAACAATATGCCTAAGAACATGTCAGGCGGCGGAGGAATGCCCGACATGTCAGCTCTAGAAGGCATGATGGGTCAAGGCGGTATGCCAGATATGTCAGGCTTAGGAGGGGCCGGCATGCCGGATATGAGCCAAATGTTTGGTGGCGGTCTCAAAGGCAAGGCTGGAGAATTTCTAATGCGTCGCAGCATGAACAAAATGGCCAAGCAAATGAAGAAAAACAAGAAGAAGCGGAAGTAATAAGGGAGAACTTCATCAAACAAATCGCTTATAAATATATAATTAGGAAAAGTTTAAAGGGAGAATTATGGAAAGAAAAAATAGGAGTCAAACCAAGTCAAAAAATCTTATCTCAAAGTTTATATCTCAATTTGCTGAATTAGGAATAAATCAAATAAAAACTGCAATTACAAATTTTATTTCTCTATTTATATTTGTTATAGTTTTAATTTTTGCTGTTATTTATATAGGGATTCCATCTTTGGGAAGTTTATTTAATTCATTATCTCCTTGGAATCAACAAAAACAAGAAATAAGTGCAAAAAATAATGTGAGAGATGCCTATTCTTCAATTATAGGGAGTAACGTAGGTGTTATCTCTCAAAATGGTTTTATTAGTTGGTTTAGTAGCAAAGAAGCGAAAGAAATTGATATTTCGATACCAAAGCTAATTAATTATTCTCCTCTGTTTGATGATGATTCAAATAGAAGTCAGTTAAAAACTGCTTTTGAATCATCGTTTAACAAAGATACAAGTTTCCAATCTGCTGGCACTTATAAAATATTCTATGACGGAGAATTAGTTGTTGGCTGGAAAGATGGGGAAAAGATTAGCAGTTTCAAAGATTTATCCAAGGTTCAAAAGAAAGAGATACTAGCCGATTTACAAAAGAAAATTTGGAATAAATCAAACGTAAAATTTAATGAATGGGAAAAAATTGGGGATCAAGATAATGTTGATTTTGATTTCAAACCTTCTTCCAACCGAGTTAAGATTATAGGAAAATTTCTGGATGAAGGTGGTTGGTTCTTTGGCGTTGGTAAGAAAAAATATAAATTATATGTTGAGTATGATTTGAAAGACGATGATACACCTGTTTTAGTAGATAAAAGTTTGAAAGTGGAGGAAGTAAAATGATATTAGTTAAGAAATTTTGCTTTCCTCTGATTGTTACTGCTTTATTTATTTCAATTTTTCTGGGTTATAATAAATATTCAGAAAGACAATTGTTGAAGCAAGACTTAAATCTAGATGGTATTTTTATTAATGTAAAAGGTGTAGAAATATCTACTGAAGAAACAAATTATTTTGAAAGTAAGCCTTATAAAAAAATTAAAATAGAAATTCCCTCACTATCTTCTCAACTTGATGATCAAACATCTAGTAATTCTAATAATAAAGGCACACCAAATCAAATTATTAATAGAGAAAAATTTGATAAAAATTTTGTAGATTGGTTGAAATCGATTTACGATGAAAAAATTGCAAAAAGATATACTAAAAGAATTGAAATTTGGTATAGAGATATCAAGGTTGTTGATGAAGAATATAAATAACAATCAACAAGCTCCATAAGTGGATTATGTGGCTTGTTTTTGAAAACATCAGATTCAGATACGGAGACTAGAATGAAGCCTTTTTTGACTCAATTGATTCATCGACTTGCTAAAACCTTTCAAAAATTATTGAATAAGCTGCCTAATCACCCTATTTCTCATCTATCCGTCAGCAAGGTCAAAATACATCCTATTATCATGATTCCGGGTAGTTCGGCGACAGAGAATCGATTTAATCGAATGGTTAAAAAGATCAACCGCAATCAGCATCCGCATCATAGTCTAGTCCGTATTAAAGTCTGGGATGACGGGCATATGACTTATCGAGGGCATTTGAAGCGGAAAGACAGAAACCCCATTTTTGTGATTGGCTTTCAAAATAATCGTGATGGTTATGAAAATATCAAGAAACAAGCGGCCATGTTTGACGTTGCCTTAACTGTTTTGCGAGAGAAGTACTCTTTTAACAGCTTTAAGGCGCTTGGACATTCTAACGGTGGTCTAATTTATACAGTATTCCTGCAGCAATACCTTGCAAACCATTCTGGGTTGGAGATGGAAAAGCTCCTGACTATTGGCAGTCCTTATAATCTGAACAAGAAAAATCTCAATCATCGAGTTGCGATGCTAGATGACTTTGTAGCCAACCAAGGAAAACTGCCTAAGAAGCTGCAGCATTTGTCAATTTTAGGAATCTTTTTCCGAGATGGTGACGGAATTGTTCATAAAAGCAGTGTAGAGGCTGGGAGCTTGATTTACAAAGGAAAGATTGCTTCACACAGAGAGGTCATCATCGTAGGCAAGAATGCACACCATTCTTCCTTGCCGCAAAATAAGCAAGTCGTCGAATTGATTAGGGAGTTTTTGATGGAATAAACCTAAACCTCAACCAATATTTTTTACATAATTTAATTTTGGTAAAAAATTAGAAAGGCGATAAAACAATGAAAATGACAGACATTCTTCATAAGTATTATGGTGACTTTGAGCTGATGAATGAAAAATGGAATGAAGACTATGAAAGCATTTTGATTAAGCCAAAGGATGATCAAGAATATAAAAGATGTCGTTTGGCAAAGAAAACACCTAAAAAAGAAGGCTACTTTACAGTCTTTTGGAAAAAGGACCAAGGCAACAAGAATATCCCTTATACTGATAAAGACTTAGGTGATGAACTGGTTATTGTCGTCATTGACAATCGTCATTGCGGTTTATTTATCATTCCCAAAGAGGTGGCTATCAGTAAAAAAATTCTTTCTACAAAGGATTGTAAAGGAAAGATGGCCATGCGGTTTTATCCGTCCTGGTGCAGCAATTTAAATAAAGCAGCTCGGGCAACACAAAAATGGCAACTGGATTATTTTCAAAAAATCGAATTAGAAGAATAAATTTTAGGTAAAACAAGACAGAGTTTAGTTTCTCAATACTGTCTTGTTTTTATTATCTGTTTTGTAGTAAAGTTAGGTTGCTTACCTCCCTCTAATATCTTTCCGAAAAACTATAATTTTCTTGAAAAATATATCTAGATATGCTATACTTCTTTTATAGAAAATTATGAGGAAGATGGAATGAAACGCGAGATTTTATTGGAACGAATTGATAAACTGAAGCAGATTATGCCCTGGTACGTTCTAGAATACTACCAATCCAAGCTGGCAGTACCTTATAGTTTTACGACCTTGTATGAATATCTTAAAGAATACGATCGATTTTTTCGCTGGGTTTTAGACTCTGATATATCTGATGCTTCAGAGATTGCTGAAATTCCCCTCTCGGTCTTGGAAAATATGACCAAAAAAGACATGGAAGCTTTCATTCTTTATTTGCGAGAGAGGCCGCTTCTCAATGCGAATACAACCCAAAACGGTGTTTCCCAAACAACCATCAACCGAACTCTTTCGGCTTTGTCCAGCCTATACAAATATTTGACTGAGGAAGTGGAAAACGAGCAGGGTGAGCCCTACTTCTATCGAAATGTGATGAAAAAGGTTGCTACTAAGAAGAAAAAGGAAACTCTGGCTGCTCGTGCAGAGAATATTAAGCAGAAGCTCTTTTTAGGGGATGAAACCGAGGAATTTCTCCGATATATCGATACGGAGTACCCTAAGAAGCTCTCTAATCGCGCCCTGTCCTCTTTCAACAAGAACAAGGAACGGGATTTGGCCATCATTGCTTTGTTGCTAGCCTCTGGCGTTCGTCTGTCTGAAGCTGTTAATCTAGACCTGAAAGACATTAATCTCAAAATGATGGTTATTGAAGTGACAAGAAAAGGCGGAAAAAGGGACTCTGTCAATGTTGCTGCTTTTGCTAAGCCCTATTTAGAAGACTATCTGAGTATTCGAAGCAAACGATACAAGGCCGAAAAGACTGATACAGCCTTCTTTTTGACTGAATATCGCGGCACTCCGAATCGAATCGATGCTTCCAGTGTCGAAAAAATGGTAGCCAAGTATTCCGAGGACTTCAAGGTGCGAGTGACGCCTCACAAACTCCGCCATACACTTGCTACACGTTTGTATGATGCAACAAAATCTCAAGTTCTCGTCAGTCACCAGCTAGGTCACGCCAGCACACAAGTCACTGACCTCTATACCCATATCGTCAATGATGAGCAAAAGAATGCTCTGGATAAGCTCTAGTTTACAGAACTAAAATTATGACACATATAACAGTAAATGCTCTATGAACAAAAAATCATAGAGCATTTTTACCTAACTTAAATAGTATTTAACCGAATCACTTCATCAGCTTTTTCCCAAATCGCTGGATTATGCGTTGCAAGGATCATCAAGCGGTCTGGCTTTTTCAATGATAAAAGCAAGTTCATAATTTCTTGTGAAGTTTCTGGATCAAGTGCTGCAGTCAGTTCATCTGCCAAAATCAAAGGAGGATCCTTGAGGATGACTTTGGCCAAGGCGACACGTTGCGCTTCTCCACCTGATAATTCATAGATTTTTCGATCGAGTGTGAGATAATCCAATCCGACCTTTTCTAAGACTTCTTCTTCTCGCTGCTTCTTCTCTTGTTTAGTCGATTTTTGACCAATCAATCCAAGTTCTAAATTGGCAGCTACGGTTTCGTTTTCAAGAAGACCAAAGTTTTGAAAGAGATAGCCTAATTCATTTTTAAAAAAGTGATGAGATTTGATTTGCTTAAGCTCTTGCCCTCGATAGCTGATACTTCCCTTATCATAAGGTTCTAGTTTGGCAAGAATATTGAGTAGGGTTGTTTTGCCACAACCGCTATTTCCGATTAGGGCATAGACTTTTCCTGCTGCAAATTGCAGATTGATATCCTGAAAGACAGTCCGTTCTCCAAATGATTTTTCCAGATGTTCTATTTTAATCATATTAGGCTCCTTTCAGAATAATGGGCAAGAAATGCTCTTCTTTGTGCGAGCGGTAAAGGAGAATCAGCCAAGCATTAATCGTAAATAATAAAAGCGTGACGAGAGCGATCCACCATTCCTGTGTGAGAAAGAAAATCAGGACACTACCTAATAGCAGCATGACAATCTCTGATATGAGCATGCTTTGGTGAATTTTCAAAAAGTCCATACCCGCAATCTTCTTCAGGAATATCGGTCTTCTAAACTCTTCAAAATAGAGGAAATTCATGGTGTTAAAGAGTAGAATGGAGGTCGCCATTCCGAAGATACCGCCAGCAATGGCCATGAGGTTCTCTAATTGAATGGATTGCATCATCTGCTGATAGACAGCCGCTGCATAGTCGTATTGACTCACGTTTTTTTCAAGCCCATGCTCAGCTATTAGCTTCTTGCTTTTTTCAAGTCCATCAAAATACAGATAAGAATTAAGATGAGAGAAATAAGGATTGTCGTAGCCACCAAAACTTCTAGGTCGAACAACAACCAAAATCGGATCGGTTAAGAATTGCTGATAGTTCAGAGGTGTATTATTATAGATAAATCGTTTTTGGTTGTTAGGAAGATAGGTCACCCGTGCTTTCATGGGTAACTGGCTCTTTCCTTGTTCATCTCTAGGAGTCAGATAATCTTCATAGCGTTTTTTCAACTCCTCTTCTTGCCCTTTCAACTTTTCAGGGAGCAAGAGTCCAAATTCTCCAGCTTGCAAGTGATTCAAGCGCTCTTTTTCCTCAGGGGAAACTAAGATCCTTTGGATATCAAGGTAATTTGGTGTTACATACAGGGTGTTGGCAAGAGGATCGTAATCTGTGATCGAAAGCTCTCTCCCTGTTCTAGGATCGTTCATGAAGCCTTTTGAATTAAATGCGGCAAGCTGATGATGGACCAAAAGTCCACCTTTTTCAATGCCAGACTCGATCAGTTTAGACCATTTAGCTATTTGTTCAATTTGCATTTCTTTGTTTGTCGTTTGTAAAACATTTTCCCGATTCAAACTAATTTGTATCCAATTTGTCTCTTTAGACCAAGCCAAACTTCCCTCTTGATAAGTCTGCCAGATAGAGCCATAGATGCTGACACGATGAATTGAGAGACCAATGACAGTGATTGCAAGAAATTGACATGTAAAGAGAAAAAACAAGACTCTTTTTAATGGAATTTTCCCTTTTAAAAGGCTAACCAAGTGCACCGTCTGGATGCTGAAAGCAAAGATAAAGGACAGGAGAGCTGATACGATGAGTAAGAGCATATTGTAAATGATACTACTCGAAATGATGAAGGAATAGGCAAAGGGGGTTAATTGTAAACAATAAATCAAAATGGATCCTAAGGCACTGGCTCCAATACATCCTAAAAGCAGCTCTCTGCTGTCTTCCATGAGAGAACGTCCAAAGAGTTGGTACCGTCTCATCCCTGCAATGTAACGAATCCCTGCACTCCTCAATTCAAGTGTTTTTTGAATAATGGCCAATGCACTAAAGCTAAGAATAAAAATAACCAAGGCTAAGGATTGGGAACCGGAACCAAAAAATGCCATAAAATTCTGCAAGAGATTAGGCTTATTCATGAAAGTCTTTGAGAAACCAAGTTCGTGTAGTTTTTGTTCCAACTTTTCGAGTGGTAACTTCCCTGAGAGTATATAGTAATTGGTAAGTAAGCTTTTCTTAGAAGCGACTTCTTTATCTGCTTTTTTGATGCCCTTTGGAAGCTCTCCTTCTCCGTAGATATCATAGGAGAACTTGACCTGACCTTGCGAATCCGTTTGTTGAATCTGGCGAGCAATTACACTATTGCTTTCCCTTGCTAACTGATCTAAGTTGGCTGAAAGCTCCTCATAGGTGACAGCTCTTTCTTGTTTAAGAACTCCTACCACAGGGAGGCTTCGATAGATGAGCGTATTTGGGGAAATAAAGGCAATCCAAAGAAGAAAGCTGGTGACAAAAAGATTAGAAAAGATAATAAAGACTCGTTTCATAAGATCACACTTTCTAAAGAGAGATACTTCAAGCCTTTCAAATGACTTAATCCATCTATAGTATACCATGAAAGCAATATATTAGAAACTATTTATAGGTAAAAATGAGTTTAAAAAAAGATCCGCAAAAGCGAATCTCTTATGATTTTATCCCACCACTGCTTCAGCGATTTCTTCACGGCTAATACCGGCAAAGTAGCGGGTAATATCTATTGTTTCCAGTGCTTTGAGGACATCTTCGCGTTCGTATTTCACTCCACGAAGGACATCTTCTACTGCTGCGACGTCTTCGATACCAAAGAAGTCACCATAAA
>ERZ773049.1196-NODE-1196-length-15187-cov-8.245242_pt1 | contig 15187 bp, 17 predicted proteins | sample MGYA00580633_ERZ773049 | MGnify/ENA primary metagenome ERZ773049 (study PRJEB29015, sample SAMEA2737991) | human oral metagenome | biome: human oral; feature: human-associated habitat; material: dental | place: China | collected 2066 ... | reverse complement strand
AAAGAATTATTTTTATCTTGAGTACTTTCATTTTTTACATAGATTCCTGCTGATGCCTTTTGAGCAACTTTTATATCCTTTGTATTTGACAATGATAGCTATATCTTTTTCATTATCATAATTAAAATCTCCATAACAAATGATTGGGCATATTGATTTTTTTCGGATGTTATAATATCTCCAAAAATCTTCACTAAATTGTTTTTGAGCATCAATTAATTCAAAATCCTTATTTGATTGAATATAAGACAGAACATTATTAGGAATTATACAAATATCTAACTTTTCTGCTTTTTTACTTGAACTATTATTGACACAAGAAAACAGAGCAAATAGTATTAAAAAAAGATTTACTTTCATTTGATATGTTTAATTTGTATGTAAGTGACCCTTATTATGAAGCTGTTTAAATTCTTTTAGAGAAGTAAAAGTTCCTCTGATTAATAATTTTGAATTAAAAAGGGGAGCACTAAAACTCAGTAACTTTGGGCAAAGATACAATAAATAAATGGATTATTTTTTTTAATTGTAGGAAAAAAAGAATTTAAGAGCAATGATTTCCTATTACTACTTCAACAATGGAGTAAAATGGGAGCTTTCAGTGAATATAGTTGAATTTATTAAGCAAGAAGAAATTAGACTTAGCTTACGTTCAATTGGATGGAAGTCCTAAAGCTGGAAATCACAAAGATTTATTAGGGTTTATATTCACGCTTCTCAAAAAGTTTAGTTTTTTTTAATATTATACATGTCATATAATATCTAATTTTGTTGTATTTTTGTGATAAAGAATTAACAACCATCTTCATTAACCAAAAATATAAAAATGAAAAATATTATCCTATTACTATTCTTAGTCGTTAGTGCCACTACTGCTGCACAGACTACTTTTAGAGGCACATTGGTCAACCCCGATCAGAAACCCGTCAGTGATGCAAATATTATCCTGATGTCGCTCCCTGATTCTACCTTAGTAAAGGGAGTTATCAGCAATGGACATGGTTCTTTTGAACTACCCAATCCCGCTAATAGCAAAAAGGTGCTTATTAAAATCACACATTTGGAATACCAAGAGGAAGTATTGTCTCCTACAAGTAGTAATTTAGGTACGATTGTTCTAATTCCCACTTCTAATGAATTAGATGCTGTAGTTGTTACTGCCCGCCGCCGTCCTATTTTGGAACAGAAAGGCACTCGCATTAGTACCAATGTAGCACAATCTACCTTGCAAAAATTGCCCACTACCGATATGCTATTGAACTTTCTACCTGGGGTTAGTACTTCCTATACAGGTGGTGGTTTTGAAGTTTTTGGCAAGGGGAATCCCATCTTCTATATTAATAATCGCAGGGTGCGTAACCTTGATGAAGTGTATCAGCTATCTCCAAAAGATATTGAGCGTATAGAGATGGAAACCCAACCAGGTGCCGCTTTCGATAATACAGTAGGCGCTGTTATCTACATCATACTCAAAAAGAAACCAGGAGATGGACTTAGTGGGGCAGCTGAAAACACCTTCTATTTCTTCAAAAAAGGCATAATGGATGAAACTTGGCTAAGCCTCAACTATCGTAAAGGGAAAACCGACTGGTTTACAAGCATAAGTAATGATAATCATTTTAACCAAGAAGACTATAATGTAGCTCAGGATTTGCAAGTATTTACCCAAAATAACCAGTGGCGAGTACTCAATGATGAAACCCATCAAAATCAGCACAAAAACATTAAAACAAAGATAGGATTTGCACACGAATTCTCTGAAGAACACTCTCTGGGTATGAGCATAAGAGGGAGTATTATACCTTTCAGCGGACACAACTTTAGCACTCAAGAAACAACCACTTATAAGAACCAATTGCTTACTGCTCAGGGGCGCAATGAGTATGACCAATTTGAGCAAGACAAAAAACTCAGTGTCAATGCCTATTACGAAGGCAAACTCACTGATGTACTAAAAATGCAAACTGATGTGGATTATATCGGTCTGCGTTCTGATAATACTTCAGACATTGTCGAGCACAACCTCCTTAATACAACCTCTCGCAACGTACACACGCATTCCGATGTGATTTCCGATTGGTGGGGGCTCAAGACCACTTTCTTTCAACAGTTAGGCAAAGGGACTCTTGGCTATGGTGTTGAGGTAAGTAACCTACACCGCACTGAGAATTACCAAGACAATGTACTTTCTGCCTTCAATGCTAAAAATAACGAAACTCGTTCGGATGCTTTTCTTAGTTTTTCCTATCCTATCAAAAAGGTAAATCTAAAACTTGGCACACGCTATGAGTATGCTGATTTTGATTACTATGAAAACGAGCAGAAAAGCGAAGCGAAAAGTAAGACCTATCGAGATTGGTTGCCTAATGTATCGGTAGCTTTCCCTTGGGAGAAAACTCAAATAACTTTCAGCTATGCTCGCAAAATTAAGCGCCCTGCCTTCCATGATCTCAGTGACTACAATAGCTATGTTTCTTCTTTCCTATACAATCGCGGAAATCCTTATATTACACCTCAACTCACTGATGAGTGGAATACGCTGGCCACTTATGGCCCTGTATCAGCTTCCGTTACTTATTCCCATATTCACAAGGGAATTTATGCCGATTACCAACTCTCTTCTATCAACTCCGATGCAGTAGAAGAAATCCTTCGTAATTATGACGATTTTAGCCTACTGAAATGTGCACTTAATGCTCAAAAACAAATAGGAAAGTGGATGCCTAAACTTACCCTTACCTATGAAAAGCCTTTTGCTGATAAGGTGTTTTACAAAAGTGAAGGACTTTTTTCAGTAGAATGGATGAACCAAATCACCCCTTCAGAAAATTGGCTTTTTTTAGTTATGCTTCTCTATAAGAGCAAAGGATCTATGCAAGAAGCCTACATATACAAGCCTGCAAGTGGTGTATTTGTAGGAGTAGCACGTGCATTCTTCCACCAATCACTTTCTGTATATGCTGTAGCCTCCGACTTTTATAATGGGCTGAACCGACATGCCCGTATACAAAACTCATACATCAGTAACAGTACCGCCTATAGCTACAGTAATTTTAGTTTCAAGATAGGGATAAGCTATAACTTCAACACTACCCGAAGCAAATACAAAGGAAAAGAAATAAGTGAGGAGGAAAACAACCGGATGTAATTTAAGAAAAACTAATTTCCACTACAAACCCCTCGTGTCCGCGTACATTGAAAACGGCGTTATCCTCAAAGAGGAGGTATTGCCCTTTGATTCCCATAAGCCTGCCCTGATACTGTAGGGTCTTGGGCATGGTGAGGCTTGTCACTTTGGTAGGATACCTAAGAACGGGATAGTTGATATGATAGATAGGTACTTCTTCACTGAAGTAAGACAAGGTCTCTTGGGGTAGAAAAGCCTTTAAGCCTTGTTTGATCGTATTGAGATCGACTACTTGGAGGGTATTGGTCAGCATCTTGCGCCAATTGGTCTTATCGGAGATATGCGCTTTGAGGGCGACCTCCCCTATCCCTGCCAAGTAGCGGTTGGGTACCTCCAACATTACCAAGGCCTCATGAGCGCCTTGGTCTATCCAGCGGGTAGGCATCTGTGTTTTGCGGGTAACGCCTACTTTCACCTCACTGGAGTTGGCCAAGTAAAGCAAGTGCGGTTGTAGCTGTACCTGCTGTTCGTAAGCCAAATCCCTATCCTCTATACCTAAGTGTGCCTTGCTCAGCTCTGGACGGATGATCCACTCCCCTACCTCTGGGGCTTCAAAAAAACATTTTTTACAGAGTCCCTGCCTGTAGATCTCCTTGGGTTGCCCACAGTGCAAACAGTGGTAACCCGCAAAGCGCAGGGTGAGCTGTTGTCCTAATAGGTCGTTCATGGGTAGCTCTCCTTCCTCTAAAGAAAGATAATATTGTACAGGCGTTTGTGCCTCGGTTCGCATTTTTCTTAAAACCGTTTGGTAGGTATTCATATTTTTTGTACTTTTACGTCCGCTATAATAATTGACAAAAGTAGTAAAAATAAACCAAACTCCGAACATCTTTTTTAGAAAATATGGCTTTAACGATTATCCATTCCATTGCTTCTTGGTTCTTGCGCAAACGTATAGACCAGATAGAAGAATTCATCAAACGCCCTCATGAAGTACAAGAAAACGTATGTGCCAAGCTCTTAGAAGCCGCACAGAGTACCGAGATGGGCAAGCAATATGACTTTATTTCCATTCGCAACTATGAGGATTTTGCCGCACGTATCCCCATCTCTATCTATGAGGATATAGAGCCTATGATAGAGCGTGCCCGTCGTGGGGAGCAGAACCTTTTTTGGCGTACTCCTATCAAATGGTTTGCCAAGAGTAGCGGTACGACCAATGCCAAAAGCAAGTTTATCCCTGTAAGTGAGGAAGCGCTCCAGTATTGCCACTATAAGGCAGGCAAGGATATGCTTTGCTTGTACCTGAATAACAACCCCGACTCCAACCTCTTTACAGGAAAGAGCCTACGCCTTGGGGGCAGTAAGGAGTTATATGAGGAAAACGGGACTATCTTTGGCGACTTATCCGCCATACTCATAGACAACCTCCCTTTCTGGGCGGAATTCAGTTGTACCCCCTCCACCAAAGTATCCCTAATGAGCGAGTGGGAAGCCAAGATGAAGGCTATTATAGCGGAATCCTCACGTGAGAATGTAACCAGCCTGGTAGGTGTCCCCTCGTGGATGATGGTGCTCTTAAGGCAAGCGCTTGCCTATACAGGCAAAGAAAATATATTAGAGATATGGAAAAACTTAGAGGTATATTTCCATGGCGGGGTGAGCTTTGTCCCTTACCGAGATCAATATAAGCAACTTATTCCCTCCGATAGTTTCCGCTATTATGAGACCTACAACGCCTCCGAGGGTTTCTTTGCCATACAGGACAGAAACAATAGCGACGAAATGCTACTGATGCTGGACTATGGTATATTCTATGAGTTTATCCCTATGGATAGCTTTGGCACCCCCGCCCAGAAGGCCATTCCGCTATGGGAGGTAGAGGTTGGTAAGAACTACGCCATGGTGATTACTACCAATGCTGGGCTTTGGCGTTATCAGATAGGTGATACGGTACGCTTTACCTCCACCTCGCCCTATCGTATCAAGATTACAGGACGCACCAAGCACCATATCAATGTATTTGGGGAAGAACTTATCATAGAAAACACCGAGGAAGCGCTCAAAAGAGCTTGCCATGAGCACCATTGTAGCGTGATAGAATACACCGTGGCACCTATCTTCATGCAGGGCAACAAAAGCGGCGGGCACGAGTGGATCATTGAGTTCGAAACCGCCCCTGAGGATATAGAAGCCTTCACCCGCACCTTGGACACTGAACTAAAAGCTCTTAACTCCGATTACGAGGCCAAGCGCTATAACGATATGACCCTTGCTATGCCCAAGATACACATTGCCCGAAAGAACCTCTTCCACGATTGGCTTAAAGAAAACGGCAAGTTAGGAGGCCAACATAAGATTCCACGCCTTTCCAATACCCGTGATTACTTTGAGGCAATCTGGAAGCTAAAGGACAGTAGTGCCAATTAATAGTAGGAGATGATGGTATAGTCTCATTCGTTAAGACGCAATAAAAATTACTATGAAGAAAAATATCACCAAAATACTAATTATATTGGGGTTGTTGCTCTTTATTGTATTTGATATTATGTATCTTATGGGGTGTTATGTATCCCTAAAATTCCAAATAGAAGACAATGTTGGCTCCACAACCATAGATGTAATATACAATTTTGTTGATAAAGTTGCCTTTTTTTCAATAGTCAATGCTTTAATCATCTCTTTATTGGGGGGATATATTCTTTTTAGAAACAAGAGCAATACAGCTGAGAGAAAGAATAAGTCTATCCCTATTTTTGTTTGTATATACATTATCCTACAATTATCAGTTATATTTTATAGCTACTATGGATTAAAATCTAATAGCCAACAAGATATAATAGGCGCTAACGTCATGGGAAATATAGATGATATGACCATAGGACTTTTTACATCTCTCATTTTTAGCTTGATTATATGTTGTTTGATGCTTCTATTTATCCATAAAAGGTCTATAGGTATGAAGTATTTCAAATCTCCCATAAAAACAGACAAAAGAAATGATTTTTTATGAAACTCCTTAGTATTCTGTTTTACTTCCTCTACTTTCCTGCTTTTATGTATAGTCAAAATGAACTTTTTTTGAAAGTAACACTAAGAATACAAGAGCACACACCCCTTATGGAAATTAGAAATACCACTGCGGATACCATACAGCTCTTTTCTAAACTGAAAAAAGAAAGCAAAGAAGCAAGTACTCATATCTTGGGCTTTAGGAAAGAGGGAAAACACTATCCTGAAGGGGTATTGTATAGCTGCTATGAGTGTCTTGAGGATTATTTTTATTTAGGAAATACCAAAAATAACACCATAAAGATAGCACCTCAGAGCAGTATTAGTACTTATTTTCCTCATTTATCCTCTGGAACCTATTATTTTGAGATACAAACTTTCTATATCTACCAGAAAAAGCGTTATGACTTGAAGGTAACGCCCCCTGAAATCAATATCAACTAAGTTTTCCTATAAGAATATGACAATGTACTTATACCTTTTCCTTATACCTTTCTTTTTGGGTTGCCAGCAAAGAGTAACCTTTGATAAAGATAATAACACTACTATCTTAAATACAGAAGAAGCATCTAATAGGCATATCAAAAGAATAATCAAAAACACAGAAAAGAAAGAAAAAATTAACGATACAGAACTCTCCTCTTTTCTAAAAGAACTTCAGGTGTGCTTATCACAAGGACAAGTTAGAAAGATTTCCGATACTATGGTACATTATCCTCTCAAAGACGAAGGCCACTTTATGAAATGCTGTATGGAGATATAGTTTATAGAGATGACTTTACGATAGAAGACAAACCCATTGTTAGAGAAGACTTTATAAAGATCTTTGACAAATTATTTCCTAAGCAGTATATTGCCCTTTTTGAGAAACTAAACATAGAGAAGATTGCCAAAGAGAAAGAATTTAAGTGTTGGAATAAGAAAAAACTACCCTTATTGACTTCTCCTTCCTTACAGAGGATTCTTTTCTGATAAGTATCAGCTTCATGGAAGAGGACGTTATAGGGGGATATAGCATCAAATATCTTTTTAAGAAAATCAATGGAAATATCCTATTATATTTGGTACGCAGTATATAACTCTCTCCATGAAACAAATATAAGAAACACCTTGCAAAGCCGTTAGAAATATCTTATCTTTGTGCCTTAAAGAAAATAATCTGAAATAGATAGTGTAACTTACTATTAATTAGACTCTTATACAGAATAAAAACATGAAGAATTATCAGAACGTAACTGATTTGCCTAATAATAATACCATATTCTTGGTATGGACCTTCAAAAAAGAGGCGGACAAAACTCAACTCAAGGCTGCTTTCTCCAAGGTATGTGGTTTGGTAGGAAACCTCAACAACTCGGTAGCCGATCGCTTCCCTGAAGCCCGTGCAAGTGTAACTATTGGTATTAGCCATAGCGGATGGCTTACTTTGGGCTTACCTACCCCCCTGCCTAAGGAACTCAAAGATTTTCAACCTATCAAAGGCAGCAAGCATACTGCGGTAGCCACCGAAGGTGACCTACATTTTCATATTCGCGCACATAACCCCAGCTTGGCTTATGATATGGCTGCCGTTATTACTGATGTGATGCAGCCTATAGCCAACTGTGTCGTCAATGTACAAGGGTTCAGGTATTGGGACGGACGTGCTATCATCGGTTTTGTAGATGGTACTGAAAATCCTCAAGGTGAGGAAAGAGAACAATTTGCTGTAGTAGGTAAAGAAGATCCTGATTATCAAGGAGGCAGCTACCTATTTGTCCAAAAATATGTACATGATATGAGTGCATGGCATGCGCTCCCTGTAAGCGAACAAGAAAAAGTCATAGGTCGCAGCAAAGAGATGGATATAGAGATGGACGATGATACCAAGCCTTCCAATGCCCATTCTGCCCTTGCCAATGTGGGGGACGACCTAAAAGTAGTCAGAGACAATATGCCTTTCCATGACCCTGCGAGCCACCAGATGGGTACTTACTTTATTTGCTATGCAAACACCTTCAGTACTGTAGAGAAAATGCTTACTAACATGTTTGTAGGCGACCCCGTGAGCAATTACGATCGCTTGTTGGATTTCAGTACAGCTCAAACAGGTACGCTCTTCTTTGTCCCTTCATTAGATATGTTGGACGACTTTGCTGGCTAATCATAGAAAAATATCAGAACCACACCAAACACATTGCACATGAACTATTACAATATCAAGCATAAGGACGAAATCGTCTCCTTCAAGGAAGCTACCCTAAGAGGATTAGGAAAGGACAAAGGACTTTTTGTTCCCGAACATATCCCTACCCTACCTGCTTCTTTCTTTGAGGAAATTACTCAAAAAAACAACATAGAAATCGCTACAGAGGCGCTTTACCCCTATGTCAATGACAGTTTTTCCAAAGAGGAACTCCAAAAGGTTTTGGAAGAGGTGTTTGTCTTTGATACACCTGTAAAGGAACTCTTAAGTAATACCTCTGTATTGGAACTATTCCATGGGCCTACCATGGCCTTCAAGGATGTAGGAGCACGCTTTATGGCACGTTGCTTAGGCAAATTCTCCGATAAGGACAACCCCACTACGGTAGTGGTGGCTACCTCTGGTGATACGGGGAGTGCCGTGGCCAATGGTTTTTACAAAGTGGAGGGAGTAAGAGTGGTTATTCTCTTCCCCAAAGGAAAAGTAAGCCCTTTCCAAGAATACCAAATGACCTCCTTGGGTGCCAATATACAAGCGGTAGAGGTAGAGGGTACTTTTGATGACTGCCAAGCCCTTGTAAAGCAAGCCCTTTCCGATGCATCTCTCAAGGCAGAACGCGTGCTAAGTAGTGCCAACTCTATCAATGTTGCTCGCTTTCTCCCTCAGATGCTTTACTACTTCTTTGCTTACAAGCAGGTAAAAGACCTCTTAGACGGCAAAGATTGGGTGGTGGCTGTCCCCAGTGGAAACTTTGGTAACCTTACCGCTGGCCTATATGCTCACGCTATGGGACTACCTGTAAGCAAGTTTGTAGCTGCCAACAATGCCAATGATACCTTTGCCCAATACTTACAAACAGGAAGCTATCAGGCCAAAGCCTCGGTTGCAACCCTCTCCAATGCCATGGACGTGGGGGATCCGAGCAACTTTGTACGTATCCAAGAGCTTTTTGGACATAGCCTTGAGGCTATTCGCAAGATGATTACTGCTGTGGTGATCTCTGACAAAGAAACTTTGGACGAAATCGCTTATATACATAATACCTTAGGCTATACCCTTGATCCTCATTCGGCAGTGGGACACTTAGCTTTGCAAAAAGCCCTACTTCCTTCCCAATACGGCACCGTACTAAGTACCGCCAGCCCTAAGAAGTTTGACCAAGTGATCCGCCAAGTAATTCCTTCTTTTCCTGTCCCAGAAGTGGATTTGAGTACTTGTCATAAAAAGAGTATTCCCAATTCTTATAAGGATTACAAAGAATTGTTACTTAGTTAGTTACTCATCATTGCTATAGGCCATACAGGCAAAACTCACCTTTGCTCCTGCCTTTATAAGCAAGGCTGCACACTGGGCGAGGGTGGCGCCGGTGGTAACTATATCATCTATAATAAGCACATGCTTGCCTGCAACGGCTTTGGGGTCAGTAAGTACAAAGGTCTCGGCAGAGGTTCTTTGTCGCTCCAACCAGTGTTTTTTGGCCTGAGCCGAATTATACGTTTGTTTGAGCAAAAGATCCTCACGATAAGTCACTTGCAGGGCATCGGCGAGCGTACTACCAAAGAGTGTTACTTGATTGTAACCTCTTTTTTTCTTTTTCTTAGGGTGTAGGGGAACAGGCAGGGCCAGCTCCACTTGCGAGAAATAGCCATTGGCTACCAGCTCTGTAGCGTACCACTGTCCCAGCCAAAGACCTACCTGCTCCCTATCATAGTACTTGAGGGCATGTATCAGTCGCTGGGAGACGGCTCCCTTATCATAATAGAGTAAGGCAGAGGCTTTCTGTACCACTACCCTCCCGAAGAACTTCCTAATCATAGGGTTACGCTCATCAGGGAGTAAGTGAAAGTGGGTTTGCCTAAGCTCATGGCGGCAAGTCACACATAGGAATTGTTCTTGGCGGCTGATTATTTGGCCACAGCCCAAGCAATAACGAGGAAATAAGAACGCCTCTATATCCTTAAAAACAGAAAAAAGCGTCATAGCAATAGGTGTTTATATGAAAAAACCATCTCACAAGGAGATGGTTTTCGCTTTAAATCCAAAATCTATGAATAAAACTTTAGTTATTTTCGGCTACTATTTCAAAAGGTAGTGCAACGATTACCTCTCTGTGTAAACGTACAGAAGCCTCGTACTTACCTGTTTGCTTGATATTACCCCCAGCGATATAGATATATTTCTTATCTACTTGGTGTCCAGCCTTAAGGAGTTCTTCAGCAAGGTCATCGTGGTTTACAGAACCAAACAATTTGTTACCTGCACCTACTTTAGCAGCAATTTTTATTTCTAACTGTTGGAGAGCCTTAGCCAATTGCTTAGCATCTTCAATAATTTTCTTTTCCTTGAAAGCTCTTTGTTTTAAGTTCTCAGCCAACACCTTTTTAGCAGAAGGAGTAGCCAGCTGAGCAAGGCCTTGAGGAATAAGATAATTACGCCCATATCCGTTCTTCACGGTTACTATATCGTCCTTAAACCCTAGGTTAGGGACATCATTTTTAAGTATAATTTCCATTGATTCCTTGAATTAATTATTTTAACAAATCGGCTACATAAGGCAATAGAGCTAAGTGGCGAGCACGCTTAACGGCTACTGCGATCTTTCGTTGAAACTTCAGAGAAGTACCAGTGATACGACGAGGCAACAACTTACCTTGTTCGTTAATAAATTTCAATAAGAAATCAGGGTCTTTGTAATCAATATATTTGATACCTAACTTTTTGAAACGGCAATATTTTTTGTTTTTGTTGGTATCTATATTCAGTGGGGTTAGATATCTGATATCTCCCTCTTTTTTTCCTTTTGCTTGTTGTTCGATAGACATGTTTTAGGCTTTTTTACTGTTCAACTTTGCTCTTCTTTTCTCAGCCCAAGCGATTGCTTCTTTTTCGAGCTTCACGGTGAGGTAACGCATCACGCGCTCATCGCGGCGGAATTCTACTTCAAAGCTCTCGATAATATCGCCAGGTGCTTTGAATTCAAATAAGTGATAAAATCCACTCTTTTTGTTTTGAATGGAATAGGCCAATTTCTTTAAGCCCCAATCTTCTTTTGCTACCATTTCAGCACCCTTTGAGGTTAAGAAATTTTCAAATTTCTCAACTGCTTCCTTTATCTGTGCTTCAGATAAAACGGGATTCAAAATGAAAACAGTTTCGTAATGATTCATAAAAACTTTTTATTTAATTTGAGGTGCAAAGATATAACATTTTTGGATATACACCAAATTTATTTTGAACAAATTTCCTCTTTGCCTAACTTATTGCTGTCCTTCGGCAGGTGTTTCTGTACTATTGCTCTCTGTATCAGCAGGTTGCTCTTGAGGTTGCTCCTTTACAACGACATCACCTTTTTTGGTTTTTAGACTACCTCGATAGTCCTTTTGGAGCTTTTCAAGGGTCTGGCTAACGAGTTCTTTGGTAACAAAGTCTATTTCCTTAGCCCCATAAGCACGCTGAAGAGAACGGAATGCCTTCTGTGGCTCCTGAATACGCAAGTAGTAATCCCCCTCTAAGTAGTCAGGTAAGGCGGTATCCTTATAATAAGGCTTGATATACTTGACTAATATAGGAATGGATTCGAAATCGGCATTCTTAAGGATAGCGGCATAGATCGCCTTGACATCCTCCAAGAGTGGCTCCTTGTCTATACCATATAAATCCTTTATTTTCTTATATTTATCTTGCAAATACTGGGTGGTATTGTTCTGTACCTTGAGTACCTTTTCTGCATATTCTCGCATGGAGATAGGGCGGTATTCCTCAAAGAAGAGGTTCAAGGCCTCAGAGATTCCCATAATAGAAACGGTACTGGTGGTGATTTTGGGAAAGGGTTGAGAGAAATAGAAACTACGATCTAACTTCTTGACGCTCATAAGCTTGTCTAAGTCGGTTATCTTCTTCAAGGTTGCATTGTCCTCGTCCTGTGTCCAACCGAGATAGTAGAAGATAGGTGTCTTGAAGGAAGCCAATTGTTCTGGAATAGAGTTGGTTATTTTCTCCATCATATTGGGAGAGAGGGAGATATAAGCGTTAAAAAGCGAATTTTCCTTGAGCAAGTAGTAGTTAATAAAGTTGGCCGCTTCACCATCGCCAATGATTCCTCTAAAGTCATTGGTGGAGTATTTGCTTTGCACACGAGGAATGACTGTTTGTCCGACAAACTCAAAGAAGACCGCTGTATCATTAAAGGGTACCCCTGTTTCTTCAGGTACAGTTACATCGTCTTCATCGTTATAGATTCCTACAATGATAGAGGGAGGCACCTCTCCTGTACGAGCGAAATAGCGAAAGCTTGTTACCGTAGGCTCCAGAAGTCGGCTGGCATTGAGCACCACAAAGAGTGGATATTTTTCACGTTTGTCATAGCCGTCGGGTAGTACGACAGTTACTTTACGAGTACCATCCATATCCTTGGAACCCAAGTTTTCGGAGGTTATTTGTGCTCCCATACGAGCAGAGAGGAGCACCAAAAGCGTTAGTAATAGCTTTTTCATCTTATAAAAGTTTATAGGTTTCAAAATAAAAATCAAAGGCATGTCTTTCGTCCTGAGGGTGAAAGTCCCGTCTTACGCATTGCCAGCGTTGTAGGTCTATCTCAGGAAAGAAAGTATCTGCCTGAAAGTGTGCTTGTACATGTGTGAGTTCAAGGGTAGTTGCATAAGGCATCGCTAGCTTATATACCTCTCCCCCCCCTATAACAAAGGGCTGTTCGTCCTGCTGCTGTGCTATGGCAATTGCCTGCTCTATAGAGGATACTACCATACAATGCTCCCTGTGATAATTCTTATCGCGAGAGAGTACAATATGAGTACGCTTTGGCAGTAACTTAGGGAGGGACTCCAAGGTCTTACGCCCCATAATCACACAATGCCCCATGGTGAGGTGCTTAAAGTGCTGAAAATCATCAGGCAAGTGCCATAGTAGTTGGTTTTCCTTGCCTATACCATTGTCAAGGTCTAAGGCAGCTATGAGCGTTAAGGACATGGTTGTGATTTTAAGACGAGGCAAATGTACAATTTTTTATTTAATTATAACCTTTTAGAATGTTAAATTTAGTGATTAGAAGTTGTGAATAAAGATTAGGGGGTAGTGAATAATGATTACAGGTTAAGGGGTAGTTAAGACGCAATAAATTGCGTCTCTATGGAAGACTATGCTAAGCAAAAAAATTGTCTTAGCCAGCGTTAGCATAGAAACGCAATTTATTGCGTGTTAAGAAGTTAGTAAATTATATTTTAGTTATTGATTTACATTATTTACCCTTTACTTTTTATCTGTCAAAATTTTCTCTATATCAGGGTCAGAGGGGCGGGGGGCATTGGGATTGACAATATGACCCTGCTTGTCTATGATAAGGAAGGTAGGAATTTGGTTGATCGCATAGTCACGAATAAACTGAGAATCAAAAGCTTTGTCGGCTATGAGTTGTACTCCCTTGAGCTGTTTTTCCTTTACGGCCTTACGCCAAGCCTCTTTGTCCTCGTCTATAGAGATACTTACAAACTCAATATTCTTCCCTTTGAGCTTGTCATGTAAAGCCTTTAGTGCAGGAATTTCAGCCAAACAAGGGCGGCACCAAGTAGCCCATACATCTACATATACTAGTTTTCCTTTGAAATCAGAGAGTGAAGAGGTACCTCCATTGATATTTTCATAGCCTGTAAAAACAGGAGAGGGTGCGCCTACAGCGAGCCTTGTAATCTTGTCATAAGTCTCCTGTGCCTCTTTAGCTACTTTTTCATCCTTTACATTGGCAACTACAAAATCCAATACCTCTTTGTTTTTGGTATTGCCTGGGAGAATTAGGGTAGCCAATTCTTTAGCAAAATCGGCACGAATATTTTCGGACTTAAGCGCTGATACAAGTTTTATAAAGTTTCCTACCTGTTCTGGATCGGAGGCATCACTTAGCTGAGAATAATATTTACCTTGTACCAAATCCCTATAAGCCTCGTCGGTCTCATATTCTTTAGCATTATCAAAATCCACCTGGTCTCTCTCGGCAAAAAAATCCTGAGGTAGAGAGGGTTGGTTGCCTGAGAAGGACTCATGCGAACTAGGATAATCCGTTAGTGCCCCTATATACTTATATTGGATCCATTTTTGCTGGTTTTTCACAAAATCCTCATCAAAGTTATAGCTCTTCAACTTGGCTTCGAGTTCAGCAAAGAACTTTTTAAGGCTTTCCTTAAAAGTCTGTGGTTCTTGCTTGAATAGGGCACCATCGGAACGGAATATTTTATCATTGACAAAGAGTTCTCTCTCTATAAAGTACTGGGTTTGATCAGCTTGAGTACCAGAGAGAGTAACCTTGGAGAGATCTTGGTTGAGTGTGAATTCTATTTGGGTTCCTTTATCTAAATAAAGTGGTACTAACAATGCTGGGTTCTCAAAGAGATAATAAGCATGATTGTCGGTTATTGCGCGTATGGTATCACGGAAAGTACCATCAGGAGCTATAGCAATGTCCTTAATCACCTCGTTATTGTGGACAAGCTGTAATTTCTCGTTTTCAGTAACCGATACCTTTCCTGAGATCACGGCATAATCAGCTTTAGGTTGCTCAGTCTTTTTACCACAAGCAACTACTAGGCCTATTATTGTTAGGCTTGTAATGATTTTTTTCATCTTATTTATTTGTATTTTAATATTTTATAATTCTAAACAGGTCACTAATTACTATCAAAAGTCCCCATAATTCACTTGGAAGCAAGGCAAATGTAAGTCCTTGCGCCACATCTCCACGACTTGGTTGCGGTCATCTAAAAGGAACTCTATGAAGTACTTACCCGCTATTTCCTGTTGGAATAGTTCTTTTTTGATCACATTGTCCTTTCTATAATCATTGGTCGTACGCATGAGTA
>ERZ773049.1195-NODE-1195-length-15187-cov-14.676117_pt1 | contig 15187 bp, 13 predicted proteins | sample MGYA00580633_ERZ773049 | MGnify/ENA primary metagenome ERZ773049 (study PRJEB29015, sample SAMEA2737991) | human oral metagenome | biome: human oral; feature: human-associated habitat; material: dental | place: China | collected 2066 ... | reverse complement strand
GAATTCCAAGAATTCCAAGAATTCCAAGAATTCCAAGAATTCCAAGAATTCCAAGAAATACGCTCACCTCAAAAATCATAGCTAAAATTTAGCAAACTCAAGACCCGATTGCTAAAATTTTATAAAATTTATATAAAAACCTTGACATCCTACCACTCAATGTTGTATAATACTAGCAATCTTACCGAAAGAGTGCTAAAAGTGAAAACGAATAAACGTGATATGATCCTGGAATCCATCATTTCCGCCTATCTCGATAGCAACACCCCGATCGGATCTTCCGAGCTGGGTGAGCGTATGGGCGTAGCGATGTCCGCGTCTAGCATTCGAATTTATTTTAAGCGCTTAAGCGACGAGGGGGCTTTGACGCAGCTTCATGTAAGTGGTGGTAGAATTCCGACGGTTGCGACGATGCAGGATTACTGGCGCGCTAGACTTAGCTTCGACGATGAGTTAAAAATAGACGATGCTCGCGAGCTAGAAGCGGTGCTTGAGGATTTTGAAATTTACTGTATGATTTTCAACGCCGAAAATGAAGCCCTAAGCGAAGTTATCAATCACAATGATCGCTTTATAATTCTTGCATTTAGAAAAGACGAGATTATCTTAAAATACGATTTTAGAGTTTTTAAATTCCTATCAAATTTAATAGGAATTTCACTCGGAGATTTGGAGCTAGCTTCGATGCAGATCGGTCTGCGCGAGCTTAGCACCAAAATTAAAGAGCTAAAAAATTCTAAAATCGAATTTCTTTGTAACGAGGTCGTAGCGTATAAAATTTTCAAAGACGAGCGGTTTAAAATTTTACTCAACCCCTCGATCGCCGTAAATTTTACTAAAAATTTGATCTTCGCGCCCTACTTTGAGCACGGATTTATGGGGATCAAACGCCCCGTAAAATTCGAAGGCGAGGACGCTACGATGATCTGTGCAGGCAGCGTTTACGAGAATTACGAGAAATTTTTTAACTACGCTAAAGGAGTAGCATGAGCCATAAATTTAAAGAGCACGGCGATAAAAATGCAGTGTGCGATAGTGAAGAAAAAGAGGTTTGCGAACAGTGCGCGTCAGAGGCGAGCGAGCCGCAAGAGGCGCAGACATGCGATGATACCGACGCGCAGATACAAAAGCTTCAAAACGAGCTGAGTGAGATCACCGATAAATTTTACCGCGCCAATGCGGATTTTGAAAATCTCAAAAAACGTTTGGAAAAAGAAAAAGATAGCGCTGTTGCTTACGCTAGCGAGAGCTTTGCGAAGGATCTGCTGCCGATAATCGACGCGCTTGAGGAGGCCGCCAAAATTGATGTGGAAGGTAATGAGCTTGCGGATAAAATCGAAGTCGGCGTAAAACAATGTCTAAGCCTTTTTACAAAGACTTTTGAAAAATACGGTATCGTGCCGATAGCGACGGATGCGGGATTTGATCCTAGCGTGCATAACGCTATTTCGATGATTGAAGCCGAAGGTGCTAAAAAAGGCGATATCGTTCAAGTATATCAAAAAGGCTATATGTATAAGCAGCGCGTTTTACGCGCCGCTATGGTAGTAGTGGCGAAATAATCGCTCAAATTTTAAAATTTTAAATTCAATACAAAGGATAACAAATGGCAAAAGTCATAGGCATTGACCTAGGAACAACAAACTCGTGCGTAAGCATATTCGAGCGTGGCGAGAGCAAGATCATACCGAACAAAGAGGGCAAAAACACCACTCCGTCGGTAGTCGCTTTCACCGATAAAGGCGAGGTTTTAGTAGGCGACAGCGCCAAGCGCCAAGCAGTCACTAACCCGGAAAAGACGATCTACTCGATCAAACGCATCATGGGTCTTATGATGAATGAGAAAAACGCGCAGGAGGCTAAAAAGCGCCTACCGTATAAGATCATAGACCGAAATGGCGCGTGCGCGGTAGAGATCGCGGGCAAGATTTATACACCGCAAGAAATTTCAGCCAAGGTGCTAATCAAGCTAAAAGAGGATGCTGAGGCGTTTTTGGGCGAGCCGGTTGTCGATGCGGTCATCACCGTGCCTGCGTATTTCAACGACAGCCAAAGAAAAGCAACAAAAGAAGCAGGAACAATCGCGGGCCTAAACGTGCTTCGTATCATTAACGAGCCGACCGCGGCGGCGCTTGCGTATGGACTGGATAAAAAAGAATCCGAAAAGATCGTCGTTTACGATCTAGGCGGCGGTACGTTCGACGTAACCGTGCTAGAAACCGGCGATAGCGTCGTAGAAGTTTTAGCTACCGGCGGTAATGCATTTTTGGGCGGCGATGATTTCGATAACAAACTGATCGACTTTTTAACCTCGGAATTTCAATCTGAAACAGGTATCGACTTGCGTGGCGATGTCATGGCTATGCAGCGTCTAAAAGAGGCTGCGGAAAACGCCAAAAAAGAGCTAAGCAGCGCGATGGAAACTACGGTAAATTTACCTTTCATTACCGCTGACGCTACAGGTCCTAAACACCTAATGAAAACCATCACTAGAGCTAAATTTGAAAGTATGATCGATTCTTTGGTAGATGAGACCATAAGCACGCTTAAAAAGGTCGTAAGCGACGCGGGGCTAAGCATGAACGATATAAAAGAGGTCGTCATGGTGGGCGGCTCGACGCGCGTGCCTTTAGTGCAAGAGGAGGTCAAAAAGGCTTTCGGCAAGGAACTAAATAAGAGCGTGAACCCCGACGAAGTCGTAGCAATCGGCGCTGCAATCCAAGGCGCGGTCATCAAAGGCGACGTAAAAGACGTGCTACTGCTCGACGTCACTCCGCTAAGCCTCGGCATCGAAACCCTAGGCGGCGTGATGACCAAGATCATCGAAAAGGGAACTACGATACCTACGAAAAAATCTCAAACATTCTCGACAGCAGAGGATAACCAAAGCGCCGTTACGATCAACGTCTTGCAGGGCGAGCGCGAGTTTGCAAAGGATAACAAATCGCTAGGAAATTTCAATCTTGAAGGTATCATGCCCGCTCCTCGCGGCGTACCGCAGATCGAGGTGGAATTTAACATCGATGCGAACGGAATTTTAACCGTTTCGGCAAAAGACAAGGCTACCGGCAAGGCAACCGACATCCGCATCACTGGCTCAAGCGGCTTAAGCGACGCCGAGATCGATAAGATGGTCAAGGATGCCGAGCTTCACAAAGAGGAAGACAACAAGCGCAAAGAAACCGTCGAGGCGCGCAACCAAGCCGATAGCATCGCACATCAAACCGAAAAGAGCCTAAGCGAGATGGGCGAGAAGGTACCGGGCGATCTACGCGCTAAGATCGAGAGCGCGCTAAACGATCTAAAAGCCGTGCTAAAGGATGAAAACGCGAGCAAAGAAGCGATAAACTCTAAAGTAGAAGCCCTAAGCAAGGTCGCCGAGGATCTATACAAGGCTGCCAGCGCAAATCAGGGCGCACAAGGCGGATCGCAAAGCGGCGGTAAAAAAGACGACGACGTCATCGACGCCGAAGTCGAATAACACTCACGCAAAGTGAAATTTTATAGCCGTATGCCCGGTAGTTTTGCCTGCGCTTGAAAAGTAATTTTACCGGCGCGCGGCAGAAGCGACCCCATAAACCGCACATGAAATTTCATAGCTTCACAAGCTTGGGCGTTTTTCATACGCCCGAGCTTAACTGCTACTTCAAATTAAATTCCCAACAAACTAAAAATTTTGAGTCACACATAAATACTACTAAATTTTGCGCTGTATAAATCTCGCTAGACATTAGAGCATATCCGAACGCGATCGAAATTTCTCCGTACCGATCTCAAATATAGCTGAAATTTTAAGCCTATCGCCTACAAACGAAGCTGCGATAAATTTAAACGCATGGCTAGAAAGTAAAAAATGTATCGTAAAAAGACGCAGTAAAAAACGCCGGCTAAATTTTAGAAGCAAAATAGCTAAATTTAAAGGCGCGCGGATTGATTTATGAAAAAGCAAAAGCCCAAAGGCGACGCTTTGCCTTTGGGCTTTAAATTTAGCTTTATTTAGCTAGAGCTAATTCTTGCGAGTATTCGCATCAGGGGTGAAAAGCGGCTTATTTAGCAGCTTGAAATCGCCTACGAACTTCTGCCCCTTCTCGCTAGTGATCCATTTGATGAAGCGCTGCGCGTTTTCATAGTCGGCTTTTGGGCAGTGCTTCGGATTGACCGCGATTACGGAGTAAAAATTCTTCAGATCGTTATCGCCTTCATTGATGATAACCATATCGGGATTGCCCTTTTTATTGTCCTCGTATTTGATGTAGGTGCCGCGATCGGTAAAGGTCACGCCCTTTTGCTCGGCGGCTGCGTTGATCGTGGCGATCATGCCTTGACCGGTTTGGTTATACCACGCCTCGTTTTCAGGCACGGCGCCCTCAACCTTTTTCCAAATACCCTTCTCTTTGTTATCGGTGCCCGATTTATCGCCGCGAGAGAAAAATTTAATCTTCTCCGCCTTGATCAGCTCAAACGAGCCCTTAAGGTCCTTGCCTTTAAATTTAGGCGCGATGGATTTATCGGCGATGAGGATAAAATCGTTATACATAACGGGCGTGCGATCAACGCCGAAGCCTTTTTCTACAAATTCTTTCTCGACCTTCGGCGAATGCACGAAAAGTATGTCTGCATCGCAGTTCTCGCCAAGCTTTAGAGCAGCACCTGTGCCTACTGCCGTCCATTTGATATCGACGCCGGTTTCCGCCTTATACGCAGGATAGATCGCGTCTAGCAAGCCCGTATTATCGGTGCTCGTTGTAGTTGCCATCACCAAATCGTTATCGGCGGCAAAAAGGCTCGCGCTAAGAGCGAGCGAAGCAAAAAATATTTTTTTCATGTTATCTCCTTTAAAAAATATGCTATTATAGCATATAAATTTGGTTTATAAATATGCCAGAATAGAATATTTAGGACACAATCTTGGACTTTATTTTAGAAGGAATTTTAAGCGCATTCGGGCTGCTTCTTAGCGGCGACGCAGAGACATTTTCGGCGATTAAAGCGACGCTTTACACTTCGAGCATCTCGATACTTTTTGCCATCATAATCGGCTTTCCGATAGGATTTATCCTCGGATTTTACGAATTTCGCGCTCGCAGAACGCTTAGACTTTTAAGCGACGTAGCGCTTGCGATGCCCACGGTAGCGATAGGACTGATCCTTTACGCTTTCATCTCCAGAAACGGTCCTTTTGGCGAGCTGGGGCTACTTTTTACGCTCAAGGCCGTGATGCTCGGACAGTTTGTGCTGGCGCTTCCCATCATCGTCTCACTAAGCGCCAGCGTCATCGAAAATATGGATAAGAAGCACTATCTAAACATTATGAACTACCGCCTAAGCCCGCTAAATTTAATCCTTTGTGTGCTTTACGAGCTGCGCTACGCCCTGCTGGTCGTCATCGCCACCGCTTACGGGCGGATCGTCGCCGAGGTAGGCGTAGCGATGATGATCGGCGGCAATATCAAATATTTTACCCGCACGATCACCACGGCGATCTCGCTTGAGACCAACAAGGGCGAGTTTGCGATGGGTATAGCGCTCGCGCTGGTGCTGATTTTAATAGCGTTTGCGGTAAATTTAGCCATCCACGCGCTAAAAAGGTTAGATCGATGAATGCAGATAAGCTAAAGCATCCGAGTAAGAATTTCACGGACAAAAACCGGGCGGAGCGGGAGCGCGAAAATTTTATGAGCAAAAATTCCACAGACATAAATTCTGCAGGCGAGAATTCTACGAGTAAAAATTTTACTTCAGAAAATTCTACGAATGAGAATTCTGCTACCGAGAATTTCGCGAGTGAGAAATTCTCGGATAAGAATTCCGCCGCGCGATCTGTACCCCATAGCGAGCTAATCTCTGTGAGGGATCTAGTGCTGCGCTACGGACGGAGCGAAATTTTAAATATCTCCAGCCTCGATCTGAATACGAGCGGCATCACGGCGCTTTTAGGTTCCAACGGCAGCGGCAAATCCACGCTACTGCGGATTTTGGCCTTTTTGCAGCGTCCGAGCGGCGGCAGCGTGGAGCTTTGGGGGCAGCGGGCGCCCTCTTTACAGACGTTGCGGCAGATCTGCCTGCTGCTGCCCGAGCCCGTGCTTTTAAAACGCAGCGTAGAGCAAAATTTTAAATTTGCGCTCAAAAGCCGCGGCGCGCTTGCGGAATTTGACGAGCGAGTGGATGAGGCGCTCAGCCTAACGGGGCTTGATAGAAGTTTTTTATCAAAGAAGCATTTCGAGCTTAGCTCGGGGCAGACGCAGCGCATCGCGTTTGCGCTCGCTCTGGCGCAGCGCGCAAAGCTCTATCTGCTCGACGAGCCGACCAACAGCCTCGATCTTGCCGCTTCCAAGCTCTTTGCGCGCGCGATTTTATTTATGCGAAGCCGCTACGGCTGCGGTTTTATCATCGCCAGCCACGATGAGAAATGGCTCAGCGCGATCGCGCAAAGAAGCGTATTTCTGCATCGCGGCAAGATATGCGAGTTTGAATACAAAAATATCTTTGACGTGCAAAACGGAGTTTTAAAATTTTCGGATGAAATTTCGCTACGCCTTAAAGACGGGCTCGCACGCGCTCGCAAAATCGCGATAAATCCGAGTAAAATTTTATTATCTCAAAGCCCGTTTGAGCGCTGCTTTGCGGGGATTTTACATTCGGTTTCGCTTCAGTACGGCTCCTCGCTACTCATCAAGATCAAGGTGGGCGACGTGCTGCTAAAATGCGTCACGGCGCAGGATGAGCGGCGCTGGAGCGCGGGCGAGAGGATATATTTCGGATTTGAAAACGGCGCGTTTTTGGGACTGGAGTAATTCTGCGCGAAGTGCGGATAAGCTTTATTTTGCTTTAGAATTTTTATTTGCGCGGCACCAATATTATTTTCAAATTTTTACTGCGAACCATCTAGCGCGGCGTATCCGGCGAAACAGAGCATAAAAATTTGCGCCTTTAAATTTTGAAATTTACAGGCAGAGTTTTACCTAGCGGCGCGGCGCGGAATTTTGAAATTCTATCGCTAGGAATTTTAAAACTTAGCCGCGAATACAGCTAGCGGAACTTTGCGATTCTAAAATTTCTAGGCGAGGAATTTCAGAATTCTAAATTTTAACTCTGCAAAGCCTGTCGTTTATTTCGCCTGCAGCGCAAAGGCGGAACGATGGTAAGAATTCTGCGGCGCAAAACCAGCGTAAAATTCCAAAGAAACGGCGCATAATTCCGATAAATTTTAAAAACGGCGCAGAATTTTACAAAATTTCACGAGAGCTCAAAAAAGCGGCAGAGCTCTAACCTCACGCTACTTAAATTTTCCCGCCGAACATCTCATACATCGCCTTTTCTTCGCCCCAAAGCTCGCGGTGCTTTTTGATGCAGGATTTTATCGCGCCAACTAAATAGAGCACGTCGCGCTCGGTGTGCGTATAGTGCAGGCTCACGCGCACGAAGCCGGGCTTGGCTTCTGGCATGCGCCCCTCCTTGATACCGAGCAGATCGTGAGCGTACGGGCCTGCGCACATCACGCCCGCGCGCGTCTGGATGCCGAAGTCGTTGCTAAGGCTCGCGGCAAAATCATACGCCGAGACGCCGCGCACGTTAAAGGAAATTATCGGCAACCGCGGCGCGCCCTTTGGAGCGTAGTTTATGATCTCGTCAATGCCCGCTAGCTCGCTCTCAAAAAGCCGCGTAAGCTCGTCCTCGGCGCTTTTTATCCTCTCAAAACCGACTTCGTTTCGCAGCGCGTAGGCTAAGCTTGCCCGCATAAGCCCGATGATAGGCGGCGTACCGCCCTCCTCTAGCTGCTCGGGATTTTTCAAAAATACGTGCCCTTCGCGGCTGGCGTAGGCGACCGTCCCGCCCGCAGCAAATGTCGGCACGTCGCTACTGAGCAGCTCTTTTTTGACCGCCAAAAGCCCGCAGCTTGCAGGCCCTCCTAATAGCTTATGCGGCGAGAGGAAAATCGCGTCGAAATAGTCGCAATCTAAATTTGCGTGCGAGCTCAGCGCCGCGCAGTCAAAGGCAACAATGCCGCCCGCGGCTCTGATTAGCTCGCTGATTTTTTTGTAGTCGCTAATGACGCCCGTGACGTTTGAGGCGGCGCTAAACGAGCCGATGATGCGGCGTGTTGTGTTTAGCTTTAGGATGCGTTCAAGTGCGAGCAAATCGATCTCTCCACCCTCGCTAAGAGGCACGCGCAGGTAGTCGCAAAGCCCCTCACGAAAGCTAAGCTCGTTTGAATGGTGCTCGTATGGCGAAACGAGCACGAGCGGAAGCTGCGCGGCGCGTAAATTTGCCTCGCCGATCGCGCCTCTGGTCGCAGGCGGTAGGTAGATGCCTAGTAGCTCCTGAAATTTCTTGATCGCAGTCGTCGCGCCCTGCCCGCAGGCGATGAGGCAAAACCGCTCGTCAAGCCCAAGTAGCTTTTTTAGGCTCTCGCGCGCGCCCTCATAGCGCTTCTGCGTGATGATCGCGCTTGAGCTACTGTCGGAATGGGTATTGGCATAGGTTTTTAAAATTTCGCCTATCTCGCGCTCTACGGGCTCGTAAGCAAGCCCCGAAGCGGTGTAATCAAAATAATGCACGCCAGGTTTTAGGATGATATTTTTTCGAATTTCGTCTAAGCTTAGCATTTGTGGCCTTTAAAATTTAAGTGATTAATTATAGTGAAATTTGGATTAATTTAAGGCTTTACGTCCTAGCTGGGAGAAATTTTAACGAGAATTTTAAAATGACCTCGCCTACAATGTTCGGGTTTTTATACTTTTCTCTATCGAACTTCGCCATTGCGCCTCTCCTTATTTGGAATTATTATTGCTATTTGTTTGTATCAAGCTGCGTATTTTCATCTAAGTTTACTACCGTTTCGGTATCGCCATTTTCAAAGTAACTCTTCAAATATGCCAATACCATCTCGAATTCTTTTTCACCGCTTCGCCAAGCTATAAATTTTTTGGTATCTTTAAATGTAGAATTTGCATCAGGGCAATGCTTATCATAAAATTCTTTTTTCATAGGCCTTAGTCTTTCAAATCTCTCTTTCGAAATAGGGACGGTATATCGTTCAGATATCTGATTGATTCTTTCTACTCCTCTGCAATATGATTCATATGTATTACGCAGAAAAAATTCTCTATCACTATAGCATTTATCATATTCTATTTTAAGCAGTTCCCTGGGAGGCTGCCCTTTGACATTATACTTTAAAAGTAAATCTAGCATTTTTTCATAATGCGGCACATAATCAAGTAGTCTATAATACGTATAATAGTATCTAAACTCCTCTATATAAAATTTTTGATAGCGTTCCTCTTCCGTATTCTTCTTTGTCGCTAATATGCTTTCCTCAGGGACTATATCCGTAAACTCATCGCTTGTTATTACATTCTCATTATTATCATAGCCGTAATAATATTTTGTCACATACCCATTTTTCAATATCATTTCCGCTAGCTCTACAAAATTATTACGAATAACGTACTCAAGAAGCAGGCTTGCATCACTTGAACCCGGGCCCCTATTGTGTTTGGTATAATCGATATGATCTACTTTGTTATTTTTAATATAGATCTTTTTTATATTTGGCGGATATAGGTACATCTGCACCACCTTGGCTTCTTCAAATTTAACGCCGTTGTCTAAAAGTAGTCTTACCGCTTTGGTGGAGTTATTTTCTATCGCATAAGCCATAGCGGATAGCTTGTATTCGTCTTTTTTATGTATATCCGCGCCTAGCTTTATAAGCTCTTGAGTAGTATTCGTATCGTCCCAAAAGCTAGAATACATCACGGGCGTTACCCCTCCGTCCATAGTATGATCGACGGATAGATTATTATCTTTCATAAATTTTAAAATTTCATCAGTTTGCTTGCTTTTTAAAAGTCTTTTTAGCTCTACGTCTATGGCGGGTTCTTTAAATACGTTTTCTGGATTTGAATTGTAATCTATATCCCAGTAGCGAAATGCGAAGCTATCGACCTCTTCTTGGGTTGCGTATTTGCTAAGACCCGGCACTTTTGAGACATTTGTATCTGAAGTAACGGTAAAATGGGTTTGTTTGCGTTCTGTAAGACCTAATCTTTCGGCTAGCAGATACAGCGCACATACGACTACCACGCAGACGGCATAAATAAACCGAAGTTTAAAGCTTTTCAAAATTTCCCCTTAGAATTTTGCCCGCGACTATATCCAATGAGTACTTAATAAAATATAAATACTATATAGGCGAAATAGGCAAAGCTAGCTGAGAAATGCGGTTAAGTCGGGTTTGAATGATGAAATCTTTCGAGTAAATTTGGCGAACGAATGTCGTCATAGACCTTATTTGCGTAGCTACATCTTCTATTTACACCTACGCTAGGCATTATATCCGAAGCTCGCTCGCCGTAAATTTACCGCAACATCTTTGCGCAAGCTCTTCTTGAAAGCACAAACCACCGAATTATCGTAGTGTTAATGAGCGGCAAGCCGCTACCGTATCACCAAAAGCGTATTTTGCGGGATTTGTTCTCAAGCTGCTCGCGCGGCTATGAAGTGCGCTTCGCGCCTATTTGCCGATAAAATTTTTCTGCAGCCACTCCATCGCTTTTTCTTCGCTTTCAAATCTGCCGCTTTTGGCGACTTGAAACTGCCCCTCATAAAAGCGAATTCTGATACCGTCTTGGACGCTATCTACCTTGATGCGCGTGATCCTGTCTTTGTTTAGATAGGTTCGTTCGTTTAGCTTTACAAACATCGTTTTCTCCTTTAAATTTAATGGTTTTTATCTGCCGCTTTACTTGCGTCTTTTTCGCCCTCTTTTTTCAAAAACAGCTCCTTAAAGCGCTCGTTTGCGTAGTTTTCTATATCGCTTTGCAGCTGCTTATATGCAGCAATCAGCTCATAGGCGCGTGCATTTAGCGTCGTACCCGCGGCACTGCCGCCGCCTTGCTTGGTACTAAAGAGCTCCTCTTGCAGATTTTTTTGTAAAATTTGCAGATGGCTCCAGCACTTTTTATAGTTCATCCCCAAAACCTCGGCGGCCTTAGAGATGGAGCCCGTTTGAGCGATCACGTCCAGCACTTCGGTTTTGCCCTTGCCAAAAATGAGCTCGCCCTGCGCATTTTCGATCCAAGTTTTCGTTTTTACCCTCATTCTTTTGCCTTTCTTCTCCTTAAAGCAGCCCAACTGACAATATTTCACGTCTATGGCGTGCTCCTTAAGCGTAGAGCGCACCGTATCGAACCCCACTCCGCCGCTAGCTACGGCGCGGGCGTCGCGGCAAAAAATCCGCCTTTTCTCATCCAAAAACGGATTTAGCTTCTGCAGAGCCTTTATGCTGCCTCCGCTACATTGCAGCTTGCCGAACTGTCCGAGTTCGCAGCGATCTATCCGTATCCCTTCGCGTGCCGCGAGATCTCCTACGACGCTCGCGTCTACGCCTAATTTGGCGGCGATCTTAAACGCCGCGCCGCAATCGAGCTTGCCGCTTGGATTTAGTAAATTTAAAATCAGCCTTTTGATCTCGCTTGCTTTTTTATCGTCTATCTTGATATCTATCTCCATGCCGCCTTCTTAACTCAAAATTCTCTCTTCGCCGCTATAGACGTTTAAATTTTCGCCGCGCGCGAAGCCGCAAAGGGTAAGATCAAATTTACGCGCGATCACGACGCCGAGGCTCGTAGGAGCCGCGCGCGAAACAAGCGCGCTAATGCCGCTCATCACGGCTTTGGCGACCATTTCGGAGCTTAGCCTGCCGCTTACCAAAAGAAGCGAGCCCTGCGTATCGCGCCCCGCCAAGACCGCCTTGCCGACGGATTTATCGATGGTATTGTGCTGGGCGATATCCTCGCCGATAAAATACTCGCCGCCCGCGGTAAAGAGCTTTGCGGTGTGCACGCAACCCGTCATCTCGTAAAGCTCGCACTGCGTGTAAAACTCGCTCATCAAATTTAAAATTTCATTCTTATGAAATTTAGCGTCCGAGCGGACTTTGCGCGCCGCCATCGCCTCTGGATCGATATTTGCGGTAGAGCTGCGCCCGCAGCCGCTGATGATAACCTTTTCGGCATCGAAGCTATTTAGCCGCTTTTCGTTTATCTCGCCGCAGACATTCACGCTAAGCCCGTCCGGCGCGAGCTCAATGCTTCTTATGCCGCTTGGATCCGAGATCAAATTTTCGCTCAGCAAATAGCCTACCGCAAGCGCCTTTAAATCACTCGGAGTCGCCATCAGCGCGCCGAAACGCTTGCCGTTTAGTAAAATTTCAAGCTTGATCTCGCGAACCAAGATATCGCTTACGTTCCTTCTTTCATCCCCTTTAAATTTAACTATCTCCGCCCTATAAATCGGCTCCATAGACCTTCCTTATTTTAATTTCGCCCGTATCGTAGTGAAATTTTGCTTAAATAGCCTTAATTCGCCGAAGTAAAGCCGAAGCGGCGTGCGTAAATTTAAATCGCTCGCATTTTTGAATTTAAAAAATCGCGTGGAAAATTCCACGAGCCGCTTGCAAATTGCAAGCGGCCTTGAAGCGCCCGCAGAGATAAAATTTCATCAAATTTTGCCGCTACGTGCAGCCGCGATTAAATTTCATCCTTGCAAAGCGGGCGGAGCTTGCCGCCCAAACTACTTATGAACCGGCGATAGATAAGGTTTTTCAGAGTGCATCGACATCTCGTTTTGTCTTCTGAACTCGATAAACTCGCTCTCGCTAAGCTTTCTGATATTTGCGATCGTCATTTTTAGCGGCGGGATACCTGATAGCGGATCTAGATCGCCCGCATGAACGAGCTCGTTGCCGTCGGCCTCGCTGTAATGGAAGGTCGTAAAGATCGTGCCCTCTTTCAGATCGGGATTTATGCGAAGCTTCGCAGCGATCTGACCGCGCTTATTTTTAACAAGTGCGTAGCAGCCTTCGGTAAGCTCACGTTCGCGTGCGATGTCCGGGCTTACCTCGATGAGCGCGCCTTCTGCGCCCGCACCGTACTCTAGCGCGCGGCACTCTCTCGTCATCGTGCCAGTGTGGTAGTGATAAACCTTGCGCCCGGTCGTAAATAAGCACGGATAAATTTCATCCGGTATCTCACTAAGCGCACCGCTTCCCACCGGATAATCATCAGGAATTTTCATCTTGGCTCTGAAATCCGCCTCAGCTTTAGCGCGCTCCTCTTTATCATCCACGTAAAGCACCGGCACCATTCTAAATTTACCGTCAGGCAGCATCGATTTATGATCTGCATAAAGCACCGGTGTACCCGGATGATCTTCATCAGGACATGGCCAGCTGATGCCGCCTAGCTTATCTAGCCTATAGTAGCTAATGCCGCCGAAAAATTTAGGCATTAATGCACGCACTTCGTTCCAAATTTCTTCCGCGCTTAAAAAATCAAACCCTTCAAGTCCCATTCTTTGCGCGATATTGCAAACTACCTTCCAATCAGGCTCTACGCCAGGAGCCGGCTCGCTTGCCTTGCGCGTGCGCTGGACGCGACGGGAAGTGTTTAAAAAGGTGCCGTCCTTCTCACCCCAGCCGGCAGCAGGTAGTACGACGTCGGCCTTCTGTGCGCTCTCGGTAAAGAAAAGATCCTGCACGATAAAGCAATCCAAATGGTGCGTTGCATGCACAAAGTGTTCCGTCCAAGGATCGCTCATTACGGGATTTTCACCGTAAACGTAGAGTAGCTTCAGCTCGCCGCTATCCATCTTATCTGGAGCAATCGTAAGTTTAAAGCCTGGAGTTGGATTTAGCTCGAAGTGCCATACTCTGCGCGCCTGCTCCTGAGCATAAGCGGAATTTACCGCACCTGCCGGGATGACGTTAGGTAGCGCGCCCATATCGCATGCGCCCTGGACATTGTTTTGACCGCGCAAAGGATTTACGCCTGCGCCTCGTTTGCCTAAATTGCCTGTCAAAATGGCTAAATTTGAAAGCGAAAAGACGTTTGAGGTGCCGTCGCTAAACTGCGTGATACCCATCGTATAGCAGATCGCCGCTGCGCCTGCTTTAGCATACATTCTAGCAGCTTCGATTACGAGCTCTTTTTTCACGCCGGTCTCGCGCTCGAAGCGCTCAGGTGTAAAGTCCTTAACCGCCTCTTTTAGATACTCGTAGCCGTGAGCGTAGTTTTTGATAAACTCGTCATCTTGCAAATTTTCGGCAATGATAACATTCATAATGGTATTTAGCGTCTTAATGTTCGCGCCCACCGGGATTTGCAAATAGATATCGGCTTTTTTCGCCATATCTGTGCGCTTCGGATCTACGACGATCATCTTGGCGCCGCGCTGAAGCCCGCGCTGCATCTGCATAGCGATGATCGGGTGACACTCGCTCGTGTTGGTGCCGATGAGTAAAAATACGTCCGTATCGGTAGAGAATTCGACCAAATCGTTCGTCATCGTTCCGTTTCCTAGCGTGTTGGCAAGACCTGCCACTGTAGGAGCGTGTCAAAGACGGGCGCAGTGATCTACGTTATTGCTGCCCTGAGCACGGAAAAATTTCTGAAAAACGTAGTTGTCTTCGTTATTTGAACGCGCCGAGCTAAAGCCCATTATTGAGCTTGGGCCATATTTAGCGACGGTCTCTTTAAATTTAGACGCTACAAAATCGTAAGCCTCTTCAAAGCTTACCTCCTCAAGCTTGCCGCTTCTATCAAATACTCCGTTTTTCTTACGGATCATAGGTTTGGCAAGGCGTTTTGGAGAGTTTACGAACTCCCAGCCGAACATCCCTTTTAAGCATAGCTCGCCGTCATTTACGTGATGGGCCTGCGTAGGGCGCGCGTTTACGATCCTGCCGTCTTTTACGATAAGATCGATACCACAGCCGGTGCCGCAGTAAGGACAAGTCGTTTTGACAATCTTTTCTCTGGATTGCATAATATTCCTTTCAAGAATTTTGGTTTGCACGGCTATTATACTTTCTAGATTATAAAAGAATTTTTAAATTAGTGAATTTTTTTAAGCAAAATTTAAGCAATATGCAAATATCGCATATTAAATTGAATAGTTAAATTTTACGCTTTTACTTCGGTAATGGCGGCGTTTTAGCGTAAAATTTATCGCTTATCGCAAAAGATGCTTTTTAAGCTAAGTTTTATAATTTTAATAGAATTTTGAAATTATATTACGCTCCGTTTTATTTCAAAGCGCGATTAAATTTTTATGAAATTTTAATGCTAATTTGTCGGTATATTATATTAATTTAATTAAATGAAAATCTATATTAAAATTT